>Ga0209640_10002977_pt1 | contig 14814 bp, 18 predicted proteins | sample RifCSP10_1_FD_184018 | JGI IMG/M metagenome (GOLD analysis project Ga0209640, IMG submission 184018) | Soil microbial communities from Rifle, Colorado - Rifle CSP2_sed 10_1 (SPAdes) (version 2) | ecosystem: Environmental > Terrestrial > Deep subsurface > Rock core/Sediment | place: Rifle...
CGTGCAGCACGGCGTAGATCAGCGCCTCGAGGGTCGCGCCGCGGTCGGCGCCGTCGAAGAAGAAATCGGTGTGCGGCGTGATGCGGAACGGCGGCTCGGTGAGGCCGAAGTGCCCGAGATAGAGCGCCATGCTACTTGTCCTCGCCCGCGTTCATGCGGCTGTAGAGGGTGGTGCGGTTCACGCCGAGCAGCTTCGCCGCCTGGCTGACATTGCCGTGCGTCAGGCGCAGGGCCGCCTCGATGTAGCCGCGCTCCCAGGCCTTGAGCGTCTCGTCCAGGTTGAACGCTGCGCCGCGCTCGAGATGGCGCTGCGCCTGCTCGGCGAGCGCGCCTTCCCCGGGCGCCAGCGCGGCGGCTTCGAGATCGAGCTCGGGCGCGAGCTCCGCGTCGCCGACGCGCTGGCCGGCGTACTTCGCGGTCAGGCGGATCACGATGTTGCGCAATTCGCGCACGTTGCCCGGAAAGCCGTAGCGCTGCCAGCGTTCGGCCGCGCCGGGGTCGAGCTCGAACGGCTGCCGCCCGGCCTGCGCGGCGTACAGGCGCCGGAAGTGATCGAGCAGCAGGAGCTTGTCGCCGTCGAGCTCGCGCAGCGGCGGCACGCCGAGCGTGAAGACGGAAATCCGGTGATACAGATCGGCGCGGAAGGCGCCCTTCCTCACCTCGCGCCGCAGGTCGCGGTTGGTCGCGGCGATCACCCGGCAGCGGGACACATGCAGCTGCGTCTCGCCGACGCGCTGGTACTCGCCGTTCTCGAGCACGCGCAGCAGCTTCGCCTGGAGCTCGAGGGGCAGCTCGCCGATCTCGTCGAGGAACAGCGTGCCGTCCTGCGCGTCCTCGAAAAAGCCGGCCTTGTTGGATGCGGCCCCGGTAAAGGCGCCCTTGACGTAGCCGAACAGCGTAGGCTCGACCAGCGTCGGCGCGATCGCGGCGCAGTTGAGCGTCAGATACGGGCAGCTGGCGCGCGCCGACAGGCGGTGGAGGCTGGCGGCGACGAGCTCCTTGCCGCTGCCGGATTCGCCTTCGATCAGCACCGGGTAAGGCGACGCCGCGAACTGCGCGACCTGGCTCTTCAGTTTGGCGAGGGCGGGGCTCGCGCCCACCAACTCGGCCTGCTGGGCAGCCGGCACCTCGAGCGCGCGCTCCAGCAGCCGCCGCAGCAGTGCGGGGTCCGCGGGCTTGGTGACGAAGTCCCAGGCGCCGAGCGCGCGCGCATGGCGCGCGTTCGCCGCGTCGTTCTGGCCCGAGAGCACGAAGATCCGCATCGCGGGCGAATGCGCCAGCAGGTCGGCGATCAGCTGGAAGCCCTCGTCGGGCGCATGCGGCAGCGGCGGCAGCCCGAGATCCACCAGCGCGAGCCGCGGCGCTTCCGGCAGCTGGCGCACGAGTTCGATCGCCTGGCGGCGCGACTCGCAGGCATGCACCGCGTAATCGGCGCCCAGCGCGAACGCGAGCGAGTCGGTGATCAACGGATCGTCGTCGACGAGAAGCAGCGCCGGCCTGCCGTGCACGCGTGCTTCCTGCGCCGCGCTGGATTCAGGCGCGGACTGCGGTTCCGTCGTCACGGATGCACCTCATGAAAGCCAGCTCCAGCCCCGACTCGCCGTAGCGTGCGCACAGCGCCGACGGCGTGCCGCGGAAACGCACGCTTCCCCGGTCGAGCACCGCGATGCTCGAGCAGAGCTCCTCGACGTCGCTGAGCACGTGGGAAGTGAAGAACAGCGTGCGCCCCTCCGCGCCGAGCCGGCGCAGCAGCGATTTCACCGCCACGCGGGCCGCGGGGTCAAGGCCGCTCATCGGTTCGTCCAGCACGTACAGGTCGCGTTCGATGAGAAAGCACGCCGCAAGGCCCAGCTTCTGCGTCATGCCCTTGGAAAGGCTGCGCACCGGGCGCTCGAGGATGCCGCGCTCGAGCTCGAGCGCCTCGAGCAGCGCCGCCGCGCGCGCGGCAGCGTAGGCCGCGCCGGCCAGCTCGAGCATCATGCGGATGAATTCGCCGCCGAGCAGATAGTGCGGCGGCACGAAGCGTTCGGGAAGATAGGCGAGCCGCCTGCGCGCGGCGGGCAGCCGGGAGTCGACCCCGAATAGTTGCGCGCTTCCGGAATTCGGCGCCGTCAGGTCGAGCAGGCACTTGATCAGCGTGGTCTTGCCCGCGCCGTTGGCGCCGACCAGGCCGAACGCGGCGCCGGCTTCGATCTCCAGGTCGACGCGCGCCAGCGCCTGCACGCCGGCGTAGCGCTTTTCCAGCGCCGCGATGCGCACCGCGAACGCGCGAGCGGACGCGGCAGCGGATTCGGGGGACCCTTGCATGCGGGATAATATTACGCTGTGCAGCAGGAACCCATCGTAGAGATCAGAGACGTGGCGTTCGGATACGACGCCGCGCGTCCCGTGCTGAACGAGGTCAGCCTTACGATCCCGCGCGGATCGGTGGTCGGCATCATGGGCCAGTCGGGATGCGGCAAGACCACGCTATTGCGGATCATCATGGGAGCTCTGCTGCCCAGCGCGGGCGCCGCGCACGTCCTCGGCCGCCAGACCCTCGGGCTCGGGCGCGAAGAACTGTACGCGATGCGCCGCAAGATGGGGATGCTGTTCCAGTTCGGCGCTCTCTTCACCGACATGACGGTGTATCAGAACGTCGCCTTCCCGATGCGCGAGCACACCAACCTGTCCGCGGACCTGATCCACGACCTGGTGATGCTGAAACTGCACGCCGTGGGGCTGCGCGGCGCATCGCGCCTGCTGCCGGCCGCGCTGTCGGGCGGCATGGCGCGCCGCGTGGCGCTCGCGCGCTCGATCGCGCTCGACCCGCAGCTGATCCTCTACGACGAGCCGTTCACCGGGCTGGACCCGATCTCCTTCGGCGTCATCGTGCGGCTGATCCGCGAGCTCAACGACTCGCTGGGCGCGACCTCGATCATCGTCACGCACGACGTGCAGGAGGCGCTCGGCGTGGTCGATTACGTCTACTTCATGGCAGCGGGACGCGTGATCGCGCGCGGCACGCCCGACGAAATCCGCGGAAGCGACGAGCCGTTCGTCAACCAGTTCGTCAACGGCAGGCGCGACGGCCCGGTGCCTTTCCATTACCCGGCGCCCGGCTACGACGCCGACCTCGAACTGGCAGCGAGCTGAAATGCGCATGGCGGACCTGAGCGCGCGTACCGCGAGGCTGCGCGCGCGTCTCGAGCGCCTGGGCAGCACGGTGACCTCGCTGGTCTGGCGGCTGGGATTTGCCAGCCGCTTTCTCGTCTACATGGTGCTGCACTCGGGAACCGCGTTTCGCCGCTTCCGGCTCACCATCGCGCAGGTCTACTTCGCGGGGGTGCTGTCGCTGGTCATCATCCTGGTGTCGGGCCTGTTCGTCGGCATGGTGCTCGCGCTGCAGGGCTACGACACGCTGCAGCGCTACGGCTCGTCCGAGGCGCTGGGCGTGCTGGTGGCGCTCTCGCTGGTGCGCGAGCTCGGCCCGGTGGTGGCGGGGCTGCTCTTCGCCAGCCGCGCGGGCTCGGCCATCACCGCCGAGATCGGACTGATGAAAGCCACCGAGCAGCTCTCGGCGATGGAGATGATGGCCGTGGACCCGATCGCCCGCGTGGTGGCGCCGCGCTTCTGGGGCGGCGTGATCTCGATGCCGCTGCTCGCGGCGCTGTTCTCGGCGATGGGCATTTTCGGCGGCTACCTGGTCGGCGTGCAGCTGATCGGCGTCGACGCCGGCGCTTTCTGGTCGCAGATGCAGGCGGCGGTGGACTGGGACAACGACATCCTGAACGGCGTCATCAAGAGCGTGGTGTTCGGGGCGGCGGTCAGCTGGATCGCGGTATTCGAGGGCTACGACGCGCCGCCCACCGCCGAGGGCGTGTCGCGGGCCACCACGCGCACCGTGGTCACCTCCTCGCTCGCGATCCTGGCGCTCGATTTCATACTCACGGCACTCATGTTCACCGGAGGTAACTGAAAATGAACCGCTCGACCATCGATCTGTGGGTCGGAATCTTCGTCGCGGCCGGGTTTGCCGGCCTGCTGTTTCTCGCGCTCAAGGTCGGCAACCTGGCGACGTTTTCCACGGATCCGACCTATCAGGTGCAGGCCCGGTTCGCCAACATCGGCGGCCTCAAGGTGCGCGCGCCCGTGAAGAGTGCCGGCGTGGTCGTCGGCCGGGTCGGCGACGTGCGCTTCGACAACGAAAGCTTCGAGGCCATCGTCTCCATGAACCTGAGCGCCGCGTACCAGTTCCCGCGCGACACCACCGCCAAGATCCTCACCTCCGGCCTGCTCGGCGAGCAGTACGTCGGCCTGGAAGCCGGCGGCGACGGCATGATGCTCAAGAGCGGCGACCGGCTGCGCCTGACGCAGTCGGCGGTGGTGCTGGAAAATCTCATCAGCCAGTTCCTGTTCAAGTCCGCCGCGGAAGACAAGGGCGCGAAACAGTGAGGCGCGAGTGATCGCAGGGCGATTCCTGCTGGCGGTGTCCCTCGCGGCCGCGGCCGCGGGATGCGCCACGGCCGAATCCGAGCCGCGCGACCCCTGGGAAAGCATGAACCGCCGCATCTACCGGTTCAACGACAGCTTTGACGACTGGATCGCGCGGCCGGTGGCGACCAGGTACCGCGGCCTGCTGCACGGCGAAATCCGGGGTCGCGTGCGCAATTTTTTCTCCAACCTCGCCGACCCCTTCATCGGCGTCAACAACATGCTGCAGGGAAAATTCGAGGACGGTCTTGCCGATTGGGTGCGCTTCGCCTTCAACACCACCTTCGGCCTGCTCGGCATCCACGACGTCGCTTCGGACATGGGCTACGAGAAGCACAACGAGGATTTCGGCCAGACCTTCGGCCGCTGGGGCGCGGGGCCGGGGCCTTATCTGGTGCTGCCGCTGCTCGGGCCGAGCTCGGTACGCGACGGCATGGGCACCGCCGTCGACATGGTGGCCGATCCGGTGGGCCTGTTCGAGCCCAACGCCGCGCGCAATTCGGCCGTCGTGCTGCGCGCGACCCAGGTGCGCGCGGACCTGCTGGACGCCAGCCGCCTGCTCGGGGAGGCGGCGCTCGACCGGTACGTATTCCTGCGCGATGCCTACTTCCAGCGCCGGCGCAGCCTGATCTACGATGGACGGCCGCCGCGCGAAGAAGTCAACGACACTCCCGAGCCGGCCGTTAAATGACCATGCGAAAACTCCTGCGCATTCTTGCTGCCTCGTTCCTCCTGCTCCCGGTCCCGGCGATCGCCCAGGTCGCGCCGCCGCCCGACGTGCTGGTGAAGAACGTCACGCTCGAGGTGATCGACCTGATCGCCAAGGACAAGGAGATCAATGCGGGCAGCCGGGCCAAGCTGATCCAGGTGATCGAGGCGAAGGTCCTGCCGCACTTCAATTTCGCCTCGATGACCGCGCTCGCCATGGGACAGGGCTGGAACCGGGCCACCCCCGAGCAGAAAAAGCGCCTGATCGAGGAATTCAAGACCTTGCTGGTGCGTACCTACGCCAGCGCGCTATCCAGTTACAGCGAGCAGAAATTCGATTTCCGGCCGCTGCGCGCCAAGCCCACCGACACCGACGTCACGGTGCAGGTGCGCGTGCTGCAGCCCGGCATGCAGCCGGTGCCCATCGACTACAGCATGGAGAAGACGGCGGCCGGCTGGAAGGTGTACGACGTCATGGTGGGCGGGGTCAGCCTGGTGGTGAACTACCGCACCGAGTTCAACAACGCGGTGCGCAATTCCGGCGTCGAAGGCCTGATCAAGGAGCTGGACACCAAGAACCGCAGCCTCGAAGCCGCCGCGGGGAAGAAATGATCCGCCGCGACGGACGGCGCATGCTGCTGAGCGGGCCGGTGACCCTGGCGAACGTCGCCGAGGTGCTGCTGGAGGGCAAGCAGCACTTCGACGACGGGCGGCGGCGGCTCGATGAGAGCGTGCGCGTGGTCGACCTCGGCGGGGTGACCGAGATGGATTCGGCGCTGCTCGCGTTGCTGCTCGCCTGGCTGCGCGACGCACAGAGCCGCGATCGCCCGCTGGAGTTCGCCAATCTCCCCGAGTCGCTGCGCACGATTGCCAGGCTCTACGGCGTGGACGGCCTGCTCCCCGTGGCGCCAGAGGCGGCTGCCCCACACTGAAAGCCATAGAAGTACTGCAGCTCGAGAAGCGCTATGGCCGGCTGCGCGCGCTCGCCGGAGTGAGCCTCGCGGTCGAGGAGGGCGAGTTCTTCGGCCTGCTCGGCCCCAACGGCGCGGGCAAGACCACGCTGATCAATGTGATCGCGGGCCTGGCACGGGCCGATTCCGGCTCGGTAAGCGTTCTCGGCTCGGACGTCGCCAGGGACTACCGCCGCGCGCGCCGGCTGCTCGGGGTGGTGCCGCAGGAACTGGTGTTCGACCCGTTCTTCACCGTGCGCGAGACGCTGCGCCTGCAATCCGGGTATTTCGGCATCCGCGGCAACGACCGCTGGATCGACGAGGTGATGCACCACCTCGACCTCGCGTCGAAGGCCGACGTCAACATGCGCGCGCTGTCGGGCGGGATGAAGCGCCGCGTGCTGGTGGCGCAGGCCCTGGTACACAAGCCCCCGGTCATCGTGCTCGACGAGCCGACCGCGGGCGTCGACGTCGAACTGCGGCAGGGGCTGTGGCAGTTCGTGCGGCGCCTCAACCGCGACGGCCATACCATCGTTTTGACGACCCATTACCTCGAGGAAGCGGAGCTGCACTGCAACCGCATCGCTCTCCTCAAGGCCGGACGGGTGGCCGCGCTCGACACCACCCAGAACCTGCTGAAGACGATCTCCGGCCTCGAGCTGGTCGCGCGCGGGCGCGACGGGGAGCTCTCCAGGATCAAGCTGAAGGATTACGCGGAGCTCGAAGCGGCGCTGGCGCGGTTGCGGGACGCCGGAGTGGAGATCCATGAGATCGAGCTGCAACCGCCCGATCTGGAGGAGGTGTTCGTGCGCCTGACCGGAAAAGAGCGGGGGCGGGAGCCATGACGGGCTTTCACACGCTGCTTGCCAAGGAGGTGCTGCGCTTCTGGAAGGTGAGCGTCCAGACGGTGGCGGCGCCGGTGCTGACCGCGCTGCTCTACCTGGTGATCTTCGCGCAGGCGCTCGAGGGGCGCGTGCAGGTGTACGACGGGGTGCGCTACGTCTCCTTCCTCGTGCCCGGGCTGGTGATGATGAGCGTGCTGCAGAACGCTTTCGCCAACAGCTCCTCCAGCCTGACGCAGTCCAAGATCACCGGGAACATCGTGTTCGTCCTGCTCGCGCCGATTTCCACTCTGGAGCTGTTCGGCGCCTATGTGCTCGCCTCCGTGGCGCGCGCGCTGGTGGTCGCCGCCGGCATGCTCGCCACGACGCTGTGGTTCGTCGAAGTGCCGCTGCGGGCGCCTCTCTGGGCGCTCGCCTTCGGCCTGCTCGGCGCGGCGCTCGCCGGGGCGCTGGGCCTGCTTGCCGGCGTCTGCTCGGAGAAGATCGACCAGCTGGCGGCGTTCCAGAATTTCGTCATCATGCCGCTCACTTTCCTGTCCGGCGTGTTCTATTCGATCCACTCGCTGCCGCCCGCCTGGCAGGCGGTGTCGCACGCCAACCCGTTCTTCTACATGGTCGACGGCTTCCGCTACGGCTTCTTCGGCGTCTCCGATTTCCCGCCCGGGGCGAGCCTGGCGATCGTCGCCGCCAGCCTGCTCGCCGTTTCCGCGGTCTCGTTGTGGCTGCTGAAATCGGGATATAAGCTGAGGACCTGATGGTCACGCCTGAAAGTGTAAGAGCCGGAATCGAAGCGGGCCTCGCCTGCGAGCACCTGGAGGTGATGGGCGACGGCGAGCATTTCCAGGCGCTGATCGTTTCGGCCGCATTCGACGGGCAGAGCCGCGTGCAGCGCCACCAGCTGGTGTACGCCGCGCTCGGCAGCCGCATGCGCGAGGAGATTCACGCGCTCTCGATGCGCACGCTCACGCCGCAGGAGTGGAAAAGCGGTGGATAAGCTGCGCATCGTCGGGCGGCGGCCGCTCGAAGGCGAGGTGCGTGTCTCGGGCGCGAAGAACGCCGCGCTGCCGATCATGTGCGCCGCGCTGCTCACCGCCGAGCCGCTGCGCCTCGCCAACCTGCCGCGGCTGATGGACGTCGCAACCATGGCGAAGCTGCTCGGCGAGATGGGCGTGGCGGTCGAGCGCCGTGCCGATGGAGAAATGGTTTTGCATGCAATAAATATTTCAAACCCGACTGCATCGTACGAGCTGGTGAAGACCATGCGCGCCTCGGTAATGGTGCTCGGGGCGCTGCTGGCGCGCTGCGGGCGGGCGAAAGTTTCGCTGCCCGGCGGCTGCGCCATCGGGCAGCGCCCGGTGGACCAGCACGTCAAGGGACTGCAGGCGATGGGTGCCACCATCTCCATCGAGCACGGTTACATGCTCGCTTCCGCCGAGCGCCTGCGCGGCGCGCGCATCGTCATGGACATGGTCACTGTGACCGGCACCGAGAACCTGATGATGGCGGCGACCCTCGCCGAGGGCGCCACCTTGCTGGAAAACGCGGCCCGCGAGCCCGAGGTGGTGGATCTCGCGAAGTGCCTCGCCGCGATGGGCGCGAAGATCGAGGGGGCGGGGGAAGACGTGATCCGCATCGAGGGCGTGCGCTCGCTCGGCGGCGCCGCGCACCGGGTGATGCCCGACCGCATCGAGACCGGCACCTACCTTGCCGCCGCCGCCGCGGTCGGGGGGAAAGTGAGGCTTACGGGGGCTGCGCCCGAGACATTGGATGCGACGCTTGAAAAGCTGCGCGACGCGGGCGCCAGGATTGCCTGCACTTCTTCCGAAATCACCATTGAAATGAAAAAACGGCCTGCTTCGGTCAGCGTGCGCACCGCGCCCTATCCCGGCTTCGCCACCGACATGCAGGCGCAATTCATGGCGCTCGCCAGCATCGCGAACGGCACCGCGGTGATCACCGAGACCATCTTCGAGAACCGCTTCATGCACGCCCTCGAGCTGCAGCGCCTGGGCGCCGACATCTCGATCCAGGGCAATAGCGCCATGGTGCGCGGCGTCGAGCGGCTGCAGGGCGCCGCCGTGATGGCGACCGACCTGCGCGCCTCCGCCGGTCTGGTGATCGCGGCGCTCGCCGCCGAGGGCGAAACCGTGGTGGACCGCATCTACCACCTCGACCGCGGCTACGAGGCCCTGGAGAAAAAGCTCTCCGCGCTCGGCGCCCGCATCGAGCGCGTCAGATAGGCATTCCCATCCTTGAGGTAGAATGCGCGCCGGATATGGCAAATGGCGAGCATAAGTATCGCGTTGTCGAAGGGGCGGATCTACGACGAGACCGCGCCCCTGCTCGCGCGCGTCGGTATCCGGCCTAAGGAAGACCCGGACCGCTCGCGCAGGCTCGTCATCGGCACCCAGAGGCGCGACCTGCGCCTGATCGTGGTGCGCGCATCGGACACCCCCACTTACGTGCAGCATGGCGGCGCCGACCTCGGCATCGCGGGCATGGATGTGCTTGCCGAGCACGGCGGCGAAGGCCTGTACCAGCCGGTCGACCTCGGCATCGCCCGCTGCCGCATGGTGGTGGCGGTGCGCAGGGGCTTCGACTACCGGGCGGCGGTGCGGCAGGGCGCGCGCCTGCGCGTCGCCACCAAGTACGTGCGCACCACCCACGAGCACTTTTCGGCCAAGGGCGTGCACGTCGACCTGATCCGCCTCTACGGCTCGATGGAACTCGCGCCGCTGGTGGGCCTCGCCGACGCGATCGTCGACCTGGTGGCCACCGGCAGGACGCTGCGCGAGAACGGCCTGGTGGCGGTGGAGGAAATCATGCCGGTCTCGGCGCGGCTGATCGTCAATCAGGCCGCGCTGAAGACCAAGCGCGCCGCGCTGCAGCCGCTGATCGAGGCTTTTTCGAAAGCCGCCGGGCGATGAAGCTGCGCCGGCTGTCGACGCGCTCGCGCGGCTTCGAGGCGGGTTTTGCGGCCCTGACGCGCACCGAGGCGGCCGGCAATGCGGCCGTGGAGCGCGTGGTGCGCGCGATCATCGCCGACGTGCGCAGGCGAGGCGACGCCGCGGTGCGCGAATACGCCAGGAAGTTCGACGGCGCGGTGCCGAGGGAAATTGAAGTTTCACTGAAGCTCCTGCGATCCATTCCGCGGCCGCAGGCCGAAGCGCTGCGGGCGGCCTGTCGGAGAATCAAGTCCTTTCATGAAAGGCAGCTGCAGAAATCGTGGCAGTACACGGATGCCGACGGCACCCGCCTCGGCCAGCGCCTGACGCCGGTCGAGCGCGTGGGCCTGTACGTGCCGGGCGGCAAGGCGGCCTATCCCTCGACGGTGCTGATGAACGCGGTGCCGGCGAAGATCGCCGGTGTGCGCGAGCTGGTGATGGTGAGCCCGAAACCCAATGCTCTGGTGCTTGCCGCGGCGGCGCTGGCGGGCGTCGATCGCGTGATCTCGATCGGCGGCGCGCAGGCGGTCGCGGCGCTCGCCTACGGCACCCGGTCGATCCCGCGCGTCGACAAGATCGTCGGGCCCGGCAACGTCTACGTCGCCGAGGCGAAACGGCAGCTGTTCGGGCAGGTGGGCATCGACCTGGTGGCCGGCCCCTCAGAGATCCTGGTCATTTCGGACGGCAGCGCACCGCCCGAATGGGTGGCGATGGACCTCTTCTCGCAGGCCGAGCACGACCAGGCCGCGCAGGCGATTCTGCTTTCTCCGGACGAGAAGCATTTGAATGCCGTTGCAGCATCCATCAATAAACTTCTTCCGGGGATGGTCAGAAAGAAAATCATTTCTGCGTCGCTGCAAGCCCGCGGCGCGCTGATCCTGACGCGCAGTCTGGGGGAGGCCTGCGCGCTCGCGAATCGCATGGCGCCCGAGCACCTCGAGCTCGCGGTGCAGGATCCTGAAAAAATTCTGTCCAAGGTGAAAAATGCAGGTGCAATTTTCCTTGGCCGCTGGAGCTCGGAGGCGATCGGCGACTACTGCGCCGGGCCGAACCACGTGCTGCCGACCTCGGGCAGCGCGCGCTTTTCCTCGCCGCTCGGGGTCTACGACTTCCAGAAGCGAACCAGCGTGATCGGGATTTCAAGAAAATCCGCACTGGCATTGGGTCGTATCGCGATGGTCCTCGCCGAAGGCGAAGGGTTGTCGGCGCACGCGCGCGCCGCCGGGATGAGATTCAAATGAACCCCGAAGATCTGGTCCGGCCCGAGGTCCTCGCCATGTCCGCCTATCCGGTCGCCGCCGCCGAGGGCATGGTGAAGCTCGACGCCATGGAGAATCCCTACCCGCTGCCGCCGGCGATGCGGCGCGAGCTCGCCGAGGTGTTGTCGCGCGTCGATCTCAACCGCTACCCGGATCCCGGGGCGGGGAAGCTGCGCGAGCTCCTCGCGCGCAAGATGCGCGTTCCGCAGGGAATGGCGCTGCTGCTCGGCAACGGCTCGGACGATCTGATCCAGATCGTCAGCCTGGCGCTCGCGCGCCCCGGCGCGGCGATGATGTATCCGTCGCCGACCTTCGTGATGTACGGGATCAACGCCGCGCTAAGCGGCATGCGCGCGCTGCCGGTGCCGCTGCGCGAGGATTTCTCGCTGGATGCCGGCGCGTTCATCACGCGCATGCGGGCCGAGCGCCCGGCGCTGGTGTTCATCGCCTGGCCGAACAATCCGACCGGGGCGCTTTACCCTGAAGACGAGCTCGTCGAAATCATCAGGGCATGCGAGGGCCTGGTGGTGATCGACGAGGCGTACCACGCCTTCGCGCGCAAGAGCTTCCTGCCGCGGCTGCCCGAATTCCCCAACCTCGCGGTGGTGCGCACATTGTCCAAGCTCGGGCTCGCCGGCATCCGCCTCGGCTATCTCGCCGCCCGGCCGGAATGGGTCGAGCAGTTCAACAAGGTGCGCCAGGTCTATAACGTGAACGTGCTCACGCAGGCCGCGGCGCTGTTCATCCTCGAACGGCTCGAGGTGCTGGAGGAGCAGGCGGCGCTGATCCGCGCCGAGCGCTCGCGGCTGGGGGCCGCGCTTTCCGGCCTGAAAGGGGTCACGCTGTTTCCGTCCGAGGCGAATTTCTTCCTGATGCGCGTGCCGGATGCCGCGCGCGCCTACGAGTCGCTGAAGCGGCAGGGCGTGCTGGTGAAGAACCTGCACCCCGGGCTGCGCCAATGCCTGCGCGTCACCGTCGGCACGGCCGACGAAAACCGTATACTGCTTACCGCCCTGCGCGAAGCGCTCTCATGAGAACCGCTGAAGTCGTCCGCAACACCAAGGAAACCCAGATCCGGGTCAGGCTGAACCTGGACGGGAAAGGCGCCGCGCGCCTGTCCACGGGCCTGCCGTTCCTCGAGCACATGCTCGACCAGGTCGCGCGCCACGGCATGCTCGACCTCGAGATCGAGGCCAAGGGGGACCTGCACATCGATGCGCACCACACCGTCGAGGACATCGGCATCACTCTCGGACAGGCCCTGCTGAAGGCGCTCGGCGACAAGGCCGGCGTACGCCGTTTTGGCCACGCCTATGTGCCGCTCGACGAGGCGCTGTCGCGCGTGGTGGTCGACCTCTCGGGCCGGCCGGAGCTCGAATACCACGTGAAGTTCAGCCGCGCGCTGATCGGCGAATTCGACGTCGACCTGCTGCACGAGTTCTTCCAGGGCTTCGTCAACCACGCGCATCTCACCATGCACGTCGACAACCTGCGCGGCGACAACGCGCATCACCAGTGCGAGACCGTGTTCAAGGCCTTCGCGCGGGCCCTGCGCATGGCGGTCGAGCCCGACCCGCGCGCGGCGGGCGTGGTGCCGTCCACGAAAGGCTCTCTCTAAGTTGAAAATTGCCGTGGTGGATTACGGCATGGGGAATCTGCGCTCGGTGTCGAAAGCGCTCGAGCACGTGGCGCCGCAGGCCGAAGTCCTGGTGAGCGCCGACCCGGAGCGGATTCTTTCCTGCGAACGAGTCATCGTTCCCGGGCAGGGCGCCATGCCGGACTGCATGCGCCAGCTCGCGGCGAGCGGCGCGCGCGAGGCGGTGGTCGATGCGGCCCGCCGCAAGCCCTTTCTCGGCATCTGCATTGGCTTGCAGATGCTCTTCGAACGGGGCGAGGAGGGCGACACCGCCGGGCTCGGCATCCTTGCCGGGCGCGTGCCGCGCTTCCGCGTCAAGGGGCTGAAGGTGCCGCACATGGGCTGGAACGAGGTGATCCAGCAGCGGCCGCACGCCCTGTGGGCGGGCATCGCCGACCGCAGCCGGTTTTATTTCGTGCACAGCTATTTTCCGGCGCCCGACGATCCGGCGATCGTGGCCGCCACCTGCGTCTACGGGGCGCCCTTTACCTGCGCGGTTGCCAGGGATAACATCTTCGCCATTCAGTTTCACCCTGAAAAAAGTCAGTCCGCAGGCCTGCAACTTCTGTCCAACTTCGTGCGCTGGCGCCCCTGATTTGCAGCTAAATTCGCGTCGTGCTGATCATTCCCGCGATTGACCTGAAGGACGGGCGCTGCGTGCGCCTGCAGCAGGGCAGGATGGAGTCCGCCACCGTGTTCGCCGAGGACCCCGTGGCGATGGCGCAGCACTGGGCGGCGCAAGGCGCGAAGCGCCTGCACGTCGTCGACCTGAACGGCGCGATCGCCGGCCGGCCGAAAAACGAAAAGGTGATCCGCGACATGATCCAGGCGCTTGAAGGAAAGCTGCCGATCGAGCTCGGCGGCGGCATCCGCGACCTGGACACCATCGAGAGCTATATCGACGCCGGGGTCACCTATGTCGTCATCGGCACCGCGGCGGTGAAGAACCCCGGCTTCCTGTCCGATGCCTGCTATGCCTTCCCGGGCCGCATCATCGCCGGCCTGGATGCGAAGGACGGCAAGGTGGCGGTCGAAGGCTGGTCCAAGATGACCGGGCACGACGTGGTGGACCTGGCGAAGAAGTTCGAGGAGTACGGCGTCGAGGCGCTGATCTACACGGACATCGGCCGCGACGGCATGATGGGCGGCGTGAACATCGAGGCGACGCTGAAGCTCGCGCAGTCCATCAAGACGCCGATCATCGCTTCGGGCGGGCTCAACAGCATCAAGGACGTCCAGGCGATCTGCGAACAGCTGGTGCCGGAGGGTATCGTCGGGGCCATCGCCGGTCGCGCGCTCTACGAGGGCAGGCTCGACCTGAAGAAGGCCCAGGCGGCGGCCGACAAGGCGCTCGGCAAGACCTGAGCATGCCACCCGGGAGCTTTTTCACGTGCCTCTAGCAAAACGCGTCATCCCCTGCCTCGACGTGACCGCGGGCCGGGTGGTGAAGGGCGTGAACTTCGTCGGCCTGCGCGACGCTGGCGATCCGGTCGAGATCGCCGCGCGCTACGACGAGCAGGGCGCGGACGAGCTGTGCTTCCTCGACATCACCGCCAGCTCCGACCAGCGCGACATCCTGCTGCACGTCATCGAGGCGGTCGCCGAGCGCGTGTTCATCCCGCTGACCGTCGGCGGCGGGGTGCGCAGGCTCGAGGACGTGAGGCGGCTGCTCAACGCCGGCGCGGACAAGGTGTCGATCAATACCGCGGCGGTGCACGTTCCCGGCCTGGTGAAGCAGGCCTCCGGCATCGTCGGCAACCAGTGCATCGTGGTCGCCATCGACGCCAAGAAAAATGGTTCTTCATGGCAGGTCTTTACCCATGGCGGGCGAAATCCTACCGGCCTGGACGCGGTCGATTGGGCGAGGCGCATGACCGAAGCGGGCGCCGGCGAAATCCTGCTCACCAGCATGGACCGCGACGGCACGCGCGACGGGTTCGATCTCGGGCTGACCGCCGCGGTGGCGGCGGCGGTCGGGGTCCCGGTGATCGCCTCTGGCGG
>Ga0209640_10002980_pt1 | contig 14807 bp, 8 predicted proteins | sample RifCSP10_1_FD_184018 | JGI IMG/M metagenome (GOLD analysis project Ga0209640, IMG submission 184018) | Soil microbial communities from Rifle, Colorado - Rifle CSP2_sed 10_1 (SPAdes) (version 2) | ecosystem: Environmental > Terrestrial > Deep subsurface > Rock core/Sediment | place: Rifle...
GTCAAAGAGTTCAAGTTAACAGATATACAGGCGTTGGCAATCCTGGCCATGCAGCTACGCCGGCTTACCGGATTGGAGCGCCAAGAGATACAAAACGAGCTGGCTGGATTGGTCAAACTCATGGCTCAACTGCAGTCTGTGCTAGCTGATGAGAAAAAAATTCTGAAAATTATCAAAGACGAGCTGCTGGAGCTCAAAAAGTTGTTTGGCGATAACCGCCGCACCAAAATTATTGCCCAAGAACTGGGCAAATTAAGTGAAGAAGATTTGGTTCCAGACGAGCAGGTTGTGGTTACACTAACCTCAGCCAACTATATAAAGCGCACCACCACTACAGACTACAAAAGCCAAGGCCGCGGTGGCAAGGGCCGCCGCGGCATGACTACCCGCGAGGCAGACATCATTGAACATGTTGTAAATGCCTCAACGCACGATTATCTTTTGTTCTTCACTAACAGAGGTAGAGTTTTCCGTATCCGCACCTACGAAGTGCCCTCAGTCAACCTAAATGCCAAAGGAATAGCGTTGGTGAATTTACTACAATTGCAACCTGAGGAAGACGTAACGTCCGTAATTAATGTCGGTAAAGGCACAAACGGCGGGCACCTATTAATGTGCACAATAAACGGCGTGGTCAAGAAAACGCCCTTTGAACAATACCAGAATGTGCGTAGCACCGGGCTGATTGCTATTAGGCTGGACGAAGGCGATGAACTTAAGTGGATAAGGATGACTACAGGCAACGATGAGGTGATTATCTCGACTGCCGAAGGCCAGGCGATTCGGTTCAATGAGCAAGATGTCCGCCCGATGGGTCGTGCCTCGCGCGGGGTTCGCGGTATCCGCCTTCGCAAAGCTGACCGTGTGATAGGCATGGACATCGTCAATAACGATTCGTTCATGCTGGTTATCAGCCAATTCGGCTATGGCAAACGTACTAAAGTTAGCCAATTTACTCCTCATAAACGCGGCGGAGTCGGCATCCGCTCGGCCATAGTCAATAAAAAAACTGGCCGATTAGTGGGAGTCAGGGCGCTCAATGGCAGCGAAGAAGAGATAATTATCATTTCCAGCCACGGTCAGACTATCCGTATCAGGCTGAAAGACATCCCAAAGCTCGGCCGGGCTACCCAGGGCGTACGTATAATGCGGCTCAACGCTAATGATGCAGTAGCATCGTTAGCACTAGTAGATAAGATAGTTAATGGCGAAGAAGAGGAAGAGAGCAGCAAACCATCTTCTCCAAGTACATCGAAAACAAGAGGTCGCTCTGCCAAATAGTTAGAGCTCCATCTGTTTTCAAACGCTCGCTGGTTAGCGATTGTACCAGCTCGCTATTTAGGTCAAACCGCATTGGGCTTGACGCTAATCTAGTGCTTGTCAAAGACGGTTTGTTGCTAAGAGCTGAAAAATTGATGTAATTTACTGTAAACTAATTCCGCAATGAGAAGGCGAGCTGAAGACTATCCCTTTTTTGATATTCCGGGCCCTATAGCCATCGCACACAGAGGCGGCAATCTAGCTGGGATGGAAAACCAAAATACCATGGAAGCATTTGAGTCGGCTCAAAAAGCCGGCCTGGTGTACGTAGAAACTGACGTAGTGTCCAGCAAAGATGAAAAAGCAATTGTACTACATATTCTGGATTGGTGGATTGATGCTTGGCTATCCAAGGAGGAGTGGCGAAGGCCAATTCAGAGGCAAACTCACAGTAATATTATTAAAAGATTGGTTGATAAAGGCAGAGGTGAACCGCCGCTGCTCGAACAAGCATTAAGCGACTTGCCTAATTTGAGATTCTTTATCGATCCAAAGACCGATCGGGCTGTAGAGCCCGTAGCAAATGCAATCAAATCCCAAAGAGCCGAAGACAGGGTTTGCATTGGCTCATTTAACTCGCGCAGAATATTGCATGCGGCGGAGTTGCTCGATCACAAGGTAAGTACCAGTTTCTTAAAACACCGGGCATTTCTTCTTAGAAAAGCCGGAGTGCGACTGGAAAGGATACTGGAAAATACCGAAGTAAATAGCTTGCAGATTGTGCATAATCTAATTCAAAAAGCAACCGTAGAGCAACTCCAGGAATCAGGTATCAAGGTGATTGCTTGGCCAAAAAAAGGGCATCCGGAAGAACCCCGGGCTTATGATACCCCAGAGTACATTGAAGCAGCCTTAGATGCCGGACTTCACGGTTTAATGTCCGATCATACGGAAGAAATGAAAAAAGCCGTACTGACCCGCGACCCTGATAACCGCTCCATCCGTCGTTAAAGTAAACTTAACTAGGGGTTGACTACCCCTGATATTCGAGCTACTATATAAGTAGCTTTTTGGGCGTTCTCTTTAAAAGTGCTCTCGCTACAATTAGAGCACCGGTAAATTGAACAACCGGTCCGCGAAAACGGATTTGGCCAGATCCTTAAAGCGCTCATTGAAAACTGAGTAGTGCAAATCAACGTCAGTTCGAAAATCTGAGTTTAGAATTCAGTAGACGAGACTTGTCTCGTCTTTTGTGAAGAGTTTGATCCTGGCTCAGGATGAACGCTGGCGGCGTGCCTAAGATATGCAAGTCGAGCGCCTCTTTTGAGGAGCGGCGGACGGCTGAGTAACGCGTAGGAACGTACCCTATAGTGAGGAATAAGCCCGGGAAACCGGGTCTAATGCCGCATAATCTCTTCGGAGGAAAGCAGCAATGCGCTAAAGGAGTGGCCTGCGTATGATTAGCTTGTTGGTGAGGTAAAGGCTCACCAAGGCGATGATCATTAGCTGGTCTGAGAGGATGATCAGCCAGACTGGGACTGAGACACGGCCCAGACCCCTACGGGGGGCAGCAATTAGGAATCTTTCGCAATGGGGGAAACCCTGACGGAGCGACGCCGCGTGCAGGAGGAAGGCCTTCGGGTCGTAAACTGCTTTTATCTGCGACGATTATGACGGTAGCAGAAGAATAAGGGCCTGCTAACTACGTGCCAGCAGCCGCGGTCATACGTAGGGCCCAAGCGTTATCCGGAATTACTGGGCGTAAAGAGTTGCGTAGGTGGCATAGTAAGCAGATAGTGAAAGCGTGCGGCTCAACCGCATACCCGCTATCTGAACTGCTAAGCTAGAGCATGAGAGAGGTAGATGGAATTTCTAGTGTAGGAGTGAAATCCGTAGATATTAGAAGGAACACCGATGGCGTAGGCAGTCTACTGGCTCATTGCTGACACTCAGGCACGAAAGCGTGGGGAGCGAACGGGATTAGATACCCCGGTAGTCCACGCCGTAAACGATGGATGCTAGCTGTTATCAGTATCGACCCTGGTAGTAGCGAAGCTAACGCGTTAAGCATCCCGCCTGTGGAGTACGGCCGCAAGGCTAAAACATAAAGGAATTGACGGGGACCCGCACAAGCGGTGGAGCGTGTTGTTTAATTCGACGGTAAGCGAAGAACCTTACCAGGGTTTGACATCCCGCGAATTTCTCCGAAAGGAGAAAGTGCCCTCGGGAGCGCGGTGACAGGTGATGCATGGCCGTCGTCAGCTCGTGTCGTGAGATGTAGGGTTAAGTCCCTCAACGAGCGCAACCCTTATAGTCAGTTGAATTTCTCTGGCTAGACTGCCCCGGTAACGGGGAGGAAGGAGGGGATGATGTCAGGTCATTATTTCCCTTACACCCTGGGCTACAAACACGCTACAATGGCCGGTACAAAGGGCTGCCAAGCAGCAATGCGGAGCAAATCCCATCAAAGCCGGTCTCAGTTCGGATTATGGGCTGAAACCCGCCCGTATGAAGCTGGAATCGCTAGTAATGGTAGGTCAGCACACTGCCGTGAATACGTTCTCGGGTCTTGTACACACCGCCCGTCAAACCATGAAAGTCGGGGGCACCCGAAGTGTCACATTTGTTGATCCTAAGGTGAACTCGATGATTGGGGTTAAGTCGTAACAAGGTATCCGTACCGGAAGGTGCGGATGGATTACCTCCTTTCTAGGGAGATAAATCTAAACCGAGAGCCTCATATGAGCTCTCGAGTTACGGTCGATCCTGGTAAGCTGCATTTGGAACTTGGCAGCTTCCATCAATGGGATAAGTTCCAAAAAATGATGCCCTGATTTGCACTACTTAGTTTTCAAGCAAAGTGCCTGCTGTTAAAAGCGGGCACTTTTTGTTAAAATACCTCTGTTGAGGGCTTGTAGCTCAGCTGGTTAGAGCGCGTCACTGATAATGACGAGGTCCCTGGTTCGAGTCCAGGCAAGCCCACCAATTGTTCAATAACAAGGCTGGCGAAACCAGCCTTTTTGCTTGGAATTAGCATTAACTTTTTGAGTTTTCGGCTAACCTCGAGACAAAAAGCTAGTGGATAACTTTGTTGAAAAATAAGCACAAGCATGATATTAACGGCGGTGAAACTGTAAGAAATTTTACATCAACTATAATTTGTTTTTGTTTTAGTAAAATATGTTACAATCGAGGTAAGTTAAAAAAGAGGTGGGCATGCAGGGGATATATGTCAAATCGGATCAGCGCCAATCTACGAAAAGCCAAAGTTGGGCTACTGGACTTTGTTGGTAGATCTCCCCGGCTACAATCACTGAATACTAAGATCAAAAACAGAAAACTAACAATCAGTACCGCGAGTCTATTCACGGCAATTTTAGGAATATGGACCTGGCAAGCACTAGCGTCGAGCGCCGGTCCGGCCGCTACCTCCCTGCCGTCTCAGGCTGGCAACCGTGTTGAGCTTAACACCCAGAGTAATCTTTTATCACCGGCTGATAACGGTGCCTCCGCCGGCAGCGCTAGCAACAGCTCCAGTACTGATATAAATATCAACATCAACGGTCAAGACGTGGCCCTACCGCAAGATGGGTCGGTGCACAAAGTTATAAAGGACGCAAACGGTACCACCACTATTGATGTAAACGTTGATAGTAGCAGCAGCTCAACTGGCACATCCAGCAATAGCAATTCGATAGTCATAAAGCAGAAGATTGACCAACAGTCCTCAGGAGGCACCATGAATTAGATGCGGCTTTTGCTGTTCGGCTTTGAGCGGTTAAATAAACGTGTTAGCCACTCGAAGTCGGGTAGCAATACCCGGGGGTAAATAATAATAACAATTAGAAAGGAGTAACTTAGTGAAAAAGTTACTGAAAATTGCAGCAGCAGCCGCGGTGGGAGCCAGTCTAACAACCGGTATTGCTGCAGCTCACGGCGGCTCAATTGATACGACTGGGCCAGGTTCGAATAATGAGGTCGAGTTCGAAAACAATAACGATGTCGACATCGACAACAACAACAACGTGAGTCTAAATAACACCAACAATCAAAACGCCACAACCGGCGAAGCAGAGGTAGAGAACAACACCAACGGCGGCAGCGCCACATCCGGCGATGCCAGCAACGAGAACTCGCTAGGCGCTGACATTTCCGTTAGCAACAACGGCAGTTGGGGCTGGTCATGGGGTGACGGTGGCAGCCCAAGCGGCTCCATCAGCACAACTGGGCCTAACTCAAACAATGAAATCGAGTTCGAAAACAACAATGATTTGGATGTTGATAACAACAACAACATCAGCGTTAGCAACTACAACACGCAGAACGCCACCAGTGGTGAAGCTTCGGTTGAAGGAAACACCAACGCCGGTGACGCCACCAGCGGTGACGCTACAAACAGCAACAGCGCCGAGTTCGAGATCAACGTTAGCAACTAAACACCCGGTTTAGCTGTTCATTTAAGCGCCCTAAAAAGCCGACCGTAAGGTGGAGAGCCCCAAGTGACCCCATAGCGGGCTCTTTCCACCAAAACGGTCAGTCAAGGGTCGCAAACCTAACTAAACCGGCCCAACGGCCTTAATGAGGTGGGATATTGCGAGGCGTACCTATGGTAAGTAAATTAGTAAAAACGACAATCAGTCTGATTTTATCAGTCGCCCTGGTGGCGGCTTATCCGGCCGGCGTATTGGCCGAGGGCGAAGTAGTCTGTCCCGAGATTAGTGGTACTACCGAACCTACGGGTGCTTCTGGTTGGACATATGGTTATAACGCCGAAAAGTGCATCTGGGAGAACGATTATTACACATGGGATCCGGTTACTAAAATATACGCGCCTAAATACTCGACCGAATTCGTTTATAATCCGGCGAGCGGCAACTACGAATACACCAAATGGGTATACAACACCGTCAAATCAGCCTATGAACCGGTTGTCGTAGTCCAACCAATAAGCACCCTCAGCACTACCAGCAATTCCAGTGACCCTACCGCCAGCAGCATATCTAATACCGGCCCTGATTCCAGTAATTCGATTGACAATAGCACCCAAAACAACGCCCTTTTGAACCTTAATTATGACGCCCGAATCGATAACATGCTCAGCCAGTACGCCCTCACGGGAGATGCTTCGGTGCTGGCCAATACCACGGCCGGTAGCGCCCTGACAGGCAATGCCACCGATGTCACTAACGTCATGAACCTGCTGCAATCAACCTTTGGCCTGCAACCGGCAGCCGATATGATAACCTTTACGGCCAATATTGACGGCGATGTGGTCGGTGATTTGCTACTTGACCCGTCGCAGATTAATACCACCGGCCCGGATTCGTCTAACATCATCAATAACAGTGTCGAAAACAACCTAACCATAAACTCTCAGGGAAGCGGTCTTATCAATAACGACATTACACTCGACGCCACCAGCGGCGACGCCACTGTCTCCCAGAATACCTACGCCGGTGACGCCACCAGCGGTAATGCCAATGCCGTTGCCAACATCGTTAATATAATAAACTCGGCTATCGCTGCCGGGCAATCATTCCTCGGCGTGATTAATATAAACGGTAACTTAGACGGTGACATCCTGCTGCCACCCAATTTCCTCGACCAGCTGATTGCCAGTGGCGCGCCGCAGTCAACCATCAACCTATCCCAGCAACAGGTTAACAACTTGGTGGCTAATATAGATAACAACCAGACAATAAATAACGATGTCAATTTGACGGCAGTTTCCGGCGACGCCACTGTCTCAGAAAATACCAACGCCGGTTCAGCCACCAGCGGTGATGCTTCAACCAATCTAACGGTCTTTAACCTAACCGGTAGTCAAGTGCTAGGCGCTAACAGCTTGATGGTGTTTGTCAACGTGCTTGGGGAATGGGTCGGGTTGATAATGAATGCTCCGGCCGGCAGCACCTCAGCGGCTCTGTGTGGCGGTTCCTGCCAGATCAGCTCATCTGTCGAAAACAACGCCTTGATAAACGACACTTCAAATAACACGATTAACAACAACTTAAGGATAAATTCCCTAAGCGGTGATGCTACAGTCTCACAGAATACCAACGCCGGTTCGGCCACCAGCGGTGATGCCACCGCCAGCGCCAATCTGGCCAACATCATCAATAGCCAACTGTCTCTCACAGATTGGTTTGGCATCCTGTTCATTAACGTTTTTGGCACTTGGCATGGTAGCTTCGGCGTCAATACCGATGCCGGTACGATTGCCCAAGCTCTAAACGAGGCCTTCAGTGGCGGTACTAATGGTTCGGCAACGTCAGCCCACCAGGCCAAGGTATTCCAGTTCATTCCTAAAACAGACGGCAACTTTACCCTATCAGCCACCCAAAACAATGCACAGTCGGGAACCAGCAATTCAAATTCCAACAACTTCTTTGCCGGTGGCTCTACCGGACAAAATCCGCCGGCTGCCCACGACGGTAGTTGGTTACTGCCGATTGTTGGCGCCGTAACCTTTATGGCCATCGTCAGCATCGGCAGCTTAGCCGAATACGGCAGCAAGCTCAGAGACTCACTGCTAACGCGCCGTCTGGCTCAGCAACCAAGCCAGCGCCGCGCTTGGTATCGCTTCACCATATTCTAAAAGAGTAACTTCTTTTAACTAAGCTAGGCAGGATTCTTTTAATTACTGTCAAAGCTGGGGTGACTAGGCTCATCAAAAGGCCGGTTAATAATGATAAGTAAAGCAGACCAAACATAATGGGCGCTATCAAGCTCAATTTTGCTTTTTCGAACAAACCTTGGTGCTCATCAGCCCAGATGGCCAAGAACAAAAAGACGCTAACAGACAGCCACAAAATCGCTAGCGGGTAGACTGTAACGCGCCACAGGGCTAGGTAAGTGGCGTAAGAGATTAGGAATACCAGGCCTGAGAACAGAATTAAGCCAAGCAAATTTATAGTTGCTAGAGTCGGCTGAGGTACAAAAAGTGTTTCACGCCAACGTTCAACTGGCTGGTAGACTGCTATATCAGCGGCATAATGTTTGACGGCTGTTTGCTTGGAGCGGCTTTTAAAAGCATTAAATTTATATATGGCTGCCAGGTCGACGGAGGTAGAAGTCGTCGAGCCAATGAGATCGATCGTCTTTCGCATCTGGCTGAGAATCATCACCTCAAAACGTTTTACTAGATTAACTAATGTTGCATCGGCTAAAACTTGTTGGCTAGCAAGCAAAATTTGGGCCTGGTTATCATCAGAAAACCATAAGACGGCTTTTTTTAATGCATGCTTATCTAATATGACTGGCTTGCTTAAGACTAAAACTAGTTTAGCGTCCAGCTCTTTAATTACCGCCGCCAGCTTATTATCGCCGACTCGGCAGACACTTTTCTTGGGGTAAATTTGGATGAAATCACCAACTATCATTTGCGCAGCCCTATTCTTAGCCGGCGCGACGACGACGATGCCGTACTTTCGATATCGGTTGGCGGCAATGCTCAGCAAGCATTTTCTTAGGCCATCTTGGTTATCATTGGCTTTGACGACTATCGCTATCCGCGGACGAGCTCGAAAGCGGCGGCTGTATGGATGTTTGGAGCGGTTTCTGTATCTCTTCGTCTGTTTTATATCGTATAGACTGGCTAGAGTTGTCACCAGCGCGCCTGCCGCTAGAGCCATAATCAGGAATGCTATGGTTATAGTCTGAATGCCACTCATTGTGTAACTTCCTCAAAATCGAATTTAAACAGCTGTCGCCACTCATTCCAGTCGCCACTACAGGTCTGGATGGTTAATATTGGTGGCCCAAGATAGTTAAAGATTGAAACATCGCTGGGCGCCACTCTTTCAGTACCACTGAAACTATAAGAGAAGACGTGGTTGTTTGAGGTATAAACCAGGGCTTTTTCAGCCGGTTTTATACGGTACAGGCGCAGGAATACATATTTGTTTCGGTGGCCGTAGATGAAAGTATTACCACCTTGATCATTGGCTGGTGAGCTCAGCTCGGCAAACTGAGCGTGGGTGCGGCTTAATGTCCAGGAATTATTATCCGGATTATAAACACCTTTATCTATTGGCAGGTCGATATTCAGACTGGGTACAACCAGCCTGATGGGTATTCCAGTGATCGCTTCCACTGCTTTGGGGGCGGGTTTGGTTGTGATGGGCGTCGATTGCAGAGCCTGGGCTTTATTGCCTGAAACTGTGAATAAACTGGGATAAAATACGTACGACGCGAAAAGCAGCGTGAGCAGATAAATAGCTGTCACGCTGCTAAAGTAACGAGCCCTTCGAAAAAAGGATAGCTCGCTTGGCATGTTTACCCCTTAACTTTAGTTAAGAACGGAAAAGCTTGTAGGCTTTGGAACCGAACTGAGCTACTCCGGCAATAGCGCCTAGAACCAAGGCTACGATGCCGATGGCTGCCACCGGGTTAGCACCGGTAGGCGGCAGAACAGCCGCTTTAACGACTGGTTGAGCAACCTGCGCTACTTTCTTTTCGCCTTGATCCTCAGATGGGGGAGGCGTAACGACCTTAGCCGGTGCACAACTGACGTCTAGATTACCGGTGGCGTCGTTAGTGTTTACGGCATTGCCACTATAGGCATAACCGCCGTTAGTGTTTTCCTCGAGTGTAACCGAGCCTGACTCGGAACTCTGGTTATTCACGAAAACAACATCGATATCGTTCTTGCAACTAATCTTCAGCTCGTTTTCGTTAACTATTTCGCAGGAATTGTTTGAGTTAGGTCCGGTATCTATCAAAGTACAACCCGCTTGGCTTTGAGCAGCGGCAACGCCAGCCATCGCGCCAAAGGCAATAGCGGTAGAAGCGGCTGCTGGAAGCAATCTTTTCATAAAACCTCCTTTTGGTTGAAAAGCTCCCTTACTTGTATATGATTGTATATTTACATATTAATGACATTATGTAAATAATATTATTAGCTTAAGCTATTTGGCCAACATAAGCTTAACCTGGCAACCTGTAAGATGAGATATAATAGCTTTGGACACAGCACTTTTGATGGGGCCTTAGCTCATCTGGTAGAGCGCCTGCTTTGCATGCAGGAGGTGACCGGTTCGATCCCGGTAGGCTCCACCAAAAGTGCTGAGTTAGGCGAATTTAGGAGTTAGTTGTACCTGCTTTTAGCATCAATGATGGCCTGATGCACGGCACTATATGAGGATTTTGGTGAGCCGTCCGGATACATTAATCCTGACGTCCAATGGCCATCAGGATCATCGATAACGTTAAAAAGAATAATTGCGTCGACTCGAGAGCGACTACGGGCCATTTGTATAGCCTTAGTGTAAAACTCGGCTTGGGTGGCCTCACTTATCATATCCTTTGAAATGTTGGGTCTGATAGTATATAGGCCGGTTTTATTAGCCGGTACTTTAGTCTTAGCTCCATATTCGGTCAGCCAAACAGACATTGGCTTATGGAAAGAGTCGTCTAAGCTATTGATAAATGAGGGCAGCTCGGCAAAACCAACGGTAGTTAGATCCGGATGCGTAACGTCAGGCGGTTCATCGTTAGTCTCACCGTAGGGGTGAATTGAGAAGCCGTCCATTATAGCTCCTTTGACTTCAAGCTCTTGCCGGGCTTCGCCCATGGCTTTAGTGAAGCCCACGGCGTTGTGCCCTGAGGCCAGAGCGCCGCCAATCAAGGTCACTCCTATGCCTAGCTCTTGGGCTTCTTTTTTGACAGCCCAGTAGCTCTTTGCCAGTGTCCTGCTAACTGCTTTCGGTGCCACCCATTCACCGTCGCTGTTGTTTTGAGGTCGCCAAAATGTCTCAGAATTAGGTTCATTGGGTATTTCGAATATTATGTGACCGCCGGGGTTAACTTCGGCAAAAACGTGTTCGTACGCAATCAGCGTGTCTCTGTAGCACGTCTGCTGGGACGGTGTGCTAGGTGCTTGACCAAGGTCGCCTTGGCCGCCGGGAAACAAATTCAAAACCGGTACCAGTTGATTATCTTTTGCTGCCTGAAAAGCATTGATATAACGCGCGGGGTCATCGTTAATTGCGGCGCATTGGCGAGGATATGACCAAGGTGCGGTAATTTTTACGACATTGAAGTCCAGATCTTTTAATTTTTGAGCCACGTCCTGAGATATTTTTTCGTCTTTATTGACAATCGTATCTTCCTGGGCACCGATGATAAATTCCGGGACCCGTTCAATAGGTACAGGTGATTCCTCATTACTCGCAGCTCTGGCAGCCGGGACGGCCAACGCGCCAATCATAACAGCTATGGCTAGCGGTTTGTTTAGCTTCTCTCTAATTTTTAGTCTATTTTGAGCAATACCGGTAGAAGCCGGCGGGGCAACCTCTCGCTTCATAGCTTATATTTTGCCTTTTGTCTGTAATCTCGACAAGCAATTTAATACAAAAACTTAAAAATGGGCGCACAATTAGGGGCTAAAACGTAACCTTTTTTACAGCGATTTTGGCTTGACCACCCCTGTTATTTTTGTTAAAATAATCAAGCTATGGACGCATATTGAGTTAGGCCAGTTGATCCGCGAGGGCGCGGATATTCTGGGCTTACTCAATACTCCTTACCACAATTTGGTTCAACCAAATCAAGGTGGGTAGAGAGTGAGCGCGCAACTTAACAAGTTAAGCGATAGACGACAGCAGTTGGTGATTACCAACAGCTAGTCAAATGTACGAATCATGAAAAGTTACTCAAGCGCACATAAAGGATGCCTTGACATAAGACACCGATGAAGGACGTAGTTGGCTGCGATAAGCCGCGGGGAGCTGCCTAACAAGCTTTGAGCCGTGGATGTCCGAATGGGGAAACCTCATGCGAGTCATGTCGCATGGCACAATCCTGAATCTATAGGGATTGAAAGCGGTAACCGGGGGAACTGAAACATCTTAGTACCTCGAGGAAGAGAAAGTAAACAACGATTCCGTCAGTAGTGGCGAGCGAACGCGGAACAGCCCAAACCTTCTAAGTTTCCGTCTAGCAATAGGCGGATAAGTTGGTAGACGAATACTTATAAGGCGTTGTGACAAGCAATTTACCCATGCAGGGGACTTGGTAGTTCAAGACCCGTGCATGGATAGCAGGTGCTACCACCAGCCGGCGTAAGGTAAGAAATTTCCGGTGCGAGCAGAAGGTTCTGGAAAGAACCGCCAAAGACCGTGATAGCCGGGTATGCCAAGTGTCGGAAACCTTATTATTTGCTGGGATTCATCCCAAGTAAATAATCTGAACAAGTTCAGGTTATTTACTTTTGTCGAGTAGGTCGGGACACGTGAAACCCTGACTGAAACCGGAGGGTCCACCCTCCAAGGCTAAATATGTCTTATGATCGATAGTGTACTAGTACCGTGAGGGAAAGGTGAAAAGAACCGCGGGTAGCGGAGTGAAATAGAGCCTGAAATTATGTGCGTACAAGGAGTAGGAGCCCAGCACTTACGATGCAGTAAAGTTCTAGCGAACTTTAACTGTAGTCAGACTAAAACTGTAGAGATGAACTTTGGTTTATCTATGGCCATAATGGCGCCAGCCATTGTCTGTATCGTAAGTGCTGGGTGACTGCGTGCTTTTTGTAGAACGATCCAGCGAGTTAATTATTGCTGCCAGCCTAAGACATCTGTCGGAGGCATAGTGAAAGCGAGGCTGAATAGGCCGAATTAGTAGTAATAATTAGACCCGAAACCGAGTGACCTATCCATGGGCAGGCTGAAGCGCGGGTAAAACCGCGTGGAGGGCCGAACCGTAGCGAGTTGCAAAACGCCCGGATGACCTGTGGATAGAGGTAAAATGCTAATCGAACTCGGAGATAGCTGGTTCTCCTCGAAATAGCTTTAGGGCTAGCGTCGTACGGTAACGAGCAGGGGTAGAGCTCTGTTTCGGGCTGGGGCCAGTGATGGTACCCACCCTTGACAAACTACAAATACTGCTCGCGGAACTACGGCAGTTAGAACGGCGGGGCTAAGCTCGCCGCTCAAAAGGGAAACAGCCCAGACCATCAGCTAAGGTCCCTAAATGTATGCTAAGTGGAAAACGAGGTGAGATTTCTCAGACAGTAAGGATGTTGGCTTAGAAGCAGCCATTCATTTAAAGAGTGCGTAACAGCTCACTTATCGAGAGATCTTGCGCGGAAGATGTAACGGGGCTAAGCATACTACCGAAGCTATGGATGTCATCAGCAATGGTGGCGTGGTAGAGGAGCGTTGATATTGCGTTGAAGCCGGATCGTAAGGTCCGGTGGAGCGTTATCAAGTGAGAATGCTGGAATGAGTAACCACAAGGAGAGTGAGAACCTCTCCCACCGAAAGAGCGAGGTTTCCTGGGCCATGACGATCATCCCAGGGTTAGTCGGTCCTAAGCCGAGGCGCAGTAGCGTAGGCGATGGACAACGGGTTAATATTCCCGTACCGGTGTATGTTTGTTTTTGGGTGCGCATCGAATATGTAGGAGCGGATTCTTGGTTATATCCGTCTAACCCCGCCATCTGGCGGGGGAATGAAAGGCCCGCAAGGGCTGATTCCTGCGGATACGGTGACCAGAAAAGCCCAAAAACGCGTGGCATACGCCGACCGTACCGCAAACCGACACAGGTGCTCAGGTCGAGTAGACCAAGGTGAACGAGTGATTCTTCGTCAAGGAACTCGGCAATTCAACGGCCGTAACTTCGGAATAAGGCCTGCCCGCTCACAATGCAGCTGCAGCATAGGAGTTCCGTTTGCTTTGTGTTTAAGCGCTCTTCGAGCGCGTAAACACTCGCAATTGCTAACGCAATTGAAAGCAAATGGACTTTAATCGGCTGTATTGTGAGCGGGCTGCAACAAAGGAGTCCATGCGACTGTTTACCAAAAACACAGGTCTCTGCTAACACGAAAGTGGATGTATAGGGGCTGACGCCTGCCCGGTGCTGGAAGGTTAAGGGGAAAGGTATTACGCCTAGAACTGAAGCCCCAGTGAACGGCGGCGGTAACTATAACCGTCCTAAGGTAGCGAAATTCCTTGTCAGGTAAGTTCTGACCCGCACGAATGGCGTAACGACATGGACGCTGTCTCGACGAAGAGCTCGGTGAAAGTGCATTGACGGTAAAGATGCCGTCTGTCCGCAGCAGGACGAAAAGACCCCGTGGAGCTTTACTACAGCTTGGCATTGGATTGGGGGTATGCATGTGTAGGATAGGTGGGAGACTATGAAGCCTGGGCGCTAGCTCAGGTGGAGTCGCCGGTGAAATACCACCCTTGCGTACTTCTTGTTCTTAACTGCACCGTTATCCGGTGCGGCGACAGTGTCTGGTGGGTAGTTTAACTGGGGCGGTTGCCTCCTAAAGAGTACCGGAGGCGTTCAAAGGTTGGCTAACTACGGATGGAAATCGTAGTGATAGTGCAAACGCATAAGCCAGCTTGACTGCGAGGCTGACAAGCCGAGCAGGTGCGAAAGCAGGAGTTAGTGATCCGCTATCAGGACCTTCGGGTCCATGAGTGTGGTATCGATAGCGCAAACGGATAAAAGTTACCCCGGGGATAACAGGCTTATAGCGCCCAATAGTTCACATAGACGGCGCTGTTTGGCACCTCGATGTCGGCTCATCACATCCTGG
>Ga0209640_10002981_pt1 | contig 14806 bp, 16 predicted proteins | sample RifCSP10_1_FD_184018 | JGI IMG/M metagenome (GOLD analysis project Ga0209640, IMG submission 184018) | Soil microbial communities from Rifle, Colorado - Rifle CSP2_sed 10_1 (SPAdes) (version 2) | ecosystem: Environmental > Terrestrial > Deep subsurface > Rock core/Sediment | place: Rifle...
CAGCTCCCGGAACACCTGCCGGCAGAATCCGTTGACGATCATGTTGACCGCGTCCTCGGCCGAAATGCCGCGCTGCAGGCAGTAGAACAGCTGGTCGTCGGAGATCCTGGAGGTCGTCGCCTCGTGCTCGACGACCGCGGTGGGATTGCGGACCTCGATGTACGGAAACGTATGGGCGCCGCAGTGCTCGCTCATCAGCAGCGAGTCGCACTGCGTGTGGTTGCGCGCGCCGTCCGCGCCCGGCAGCACCTTGACCAGCCCGCGATAGGCGTTCTGGCCGTGGCCCGCCGAGATCCCTTTCGAGATGATCGTCGAGCGCGTGTTGCGCCCCATGTGGATCATCTTGGTGCCGGTGTCGGCTTGCTGCCGGTGGTTGGCGAGCGCGACCGAGTAGAACTCGCCGACCGAATCGTCGCCGCGCAGGATGCAGCTCGGATACTTCCAGGTGATCGCCGAGCCGGTCTCGACCTGGGTCCAGGAGATCTTCGAATTGCGCCCGCGGCAGTCGCCGCGCTTGGTGACGAAATTGTAGATGCCGCCGACGCCATTCTCGTCCCCCGGGTACCAGTTCTGCACCGTCGAGTACTTGATCCGGGCGTCGTCCAGCGCGATCAGCTCGACGACGGCGGCGTGCAGCTGGTTCTCGTCGCGCTGCGGGGCAGTGCAACCTTCAAGGTATGAGACAGACGCGCCTTCATCGGCGATGATCAGCGTGCGCTCGAACTGCCCCGTCTTCGACGCGTTGATGCGGAAGTAGGTCGAGAGCTCCATCGGGCAGCGCACGCCTTTCGGCACGTAGACGAACGATCCGTCGGTGAACACCGCGGAATTGAGGGCCGCGTAGAAGTTGTCGCCTGCGGGGACTACGGTTCCCAGGTACTTCTGGACCAATTCCGGATGCTTCTGCACCGCCTCCGAGAATGGGCAGAAGATCACGCCGGCCTCGGCGAGCCGCTCCTTGAAGGTGGTCGCGACCGAGACGCTGTCGAACACGGCGTCGACCGCGACGCCCGCGAGGCGCGCGCGCTCGTGCAGCGGCACGCCCAGCCTCTCGTAGGTCGCGAGCAGCTTCGGGTCCACGTCTGCCAGCGACTTCGGCGCGTCGGCGCGCTGCTTCGGCGACGAGAAATAGGAGATCGCCTGGAAATCGATCGGCGGGTAGCAAACCTGCGACCAGGCGGGCAGCGTCATGCGCAGCCACTTGCGATAGGCCTTCAACCGCCATTCGAGCATGAAAGCCGGTTCGCCTTTCTTGCCCGAGATCAGCCGGATGACGTCCTCGTCGAGCCCCGGCGCCACGGTGTCGCTGGCGATGTCCGTGACGAAACCGTGCCGGTACTTGCGCGCGACCAGCGAATCCAGTTCGGTTTGGTTGGAAGACATGGCCTGCCGCCGTTCAGCCGCGCACCAGCGGGCGCCAGCCCTGCGGCATCTGCTGGAATTCGGGGATCTTGACGGCGCCATCCCGCCGCACGAGTTGCTCGAGGCTGACCTCGCGCAACGCGCGGCGGATCGCGACGCTGACGCGCTGCCAGCCATGGCCGACCTGGCAGGTCGCCTCGATGCCGCACTGCCCGGCGCCGCTCGCGCATTCGGTCAGCGCGACCGGCCCTTCGACCGCGTCGATGATGTCCGCCGCGTTGATCTCAGCCGTCGGCTTCGCGAGCTGGTAACCGCCGTGGGCGCCTCGCACCGAGCGCACAAGCCCCGCGTGCTGGAGTTCCTTCAGCAGCTTGCTCACGGTCGGCAGGCCGATGTGCGTGCGTTCGGCGATGTCGGCGGCGCTCGCGAGCGCGCCGCCGCCGAGGCTCGCGAGGATCACCGTCGCGTAATCGGTCAGTCGGCTGATGCGCAGCATGGATCGGGCCTCCGGGGCCGTGGAAATATACAGTACGATTTTAGTACTATTACGGTCTGAACGGTAGGGGGTCGCGGCGCTCTGGTATCCTTCGCGCCCGACGCGGTCCCCCGGCCGCCGAGACCCCGAAAGACCTGGAGGACCCGGATTCATGGACAGCCTGGAACTCGAATCGAATGCCCAAGCCATGGTCGCGCCCGGCAAGGGCATTCTTGCGGCGGATGAATCGACCGGCACGATCAAGAAGCGGTTCGACAAGATCGGGCTCGAGTCGACCTTCGAATCGCGGCGCGCGTACCGCGAACTGCTGTTCACCGCGGCGGATGCGGAGCGGCACATTTCAGGCGTCATCCTGTACGACGAAACCATCCGCCAGAAGGCCGCCGATGGCCGTCCGTTCCCGGCGCTGCTGGCGTCGCGCGGCATCCTGCCGGGCATCAAGGTGGATGCGGGCGCGAAGGCGCTCGCCGGGTTCCCGGGCGAGACCGTGACCGAGGGCCTCGACGGCCTGCGCGAGCGGCTCGCCGAGTACCGCGGGCTCGGTGCGCGCTTTGCCAAGTGGCGCGCGGTCATCGACGTCGGTGCCGGCATTCCGACGCCCTTTGCGCTCGAGGCGAACGCGCACGCGCTCGCGCGCTATGCGGCGCTGTGCCAGGAGGCGTCGATCGTGCCGATCGTCGAGCCGGAGGTGCTGATGGACGGCGACCACACGATCGAACGCTGCGAGGAAGTGACCGACGCGGCGCTCGAGTCCGTATTCGACGCGCTGTTCCGCCACCGCGTGCACCTCGAAGGCATGGTGCTGAAGCCGAACATGGTGATTGCCGGCAAGAAGTGCCCGAAGCAGGCGGGGCCCCAGCAGGTGGCCGATGCGACGCTGCGCTGCCTGCGCCGGCGCGTGCCCGCCGCGGTGCCGGGGATCGCCTTCCTGTCCGGCGGGCAGAGCGAAGCCGAGGCGACGCTGCACCTGTCGTTGATGAACCGCGGGGCCGGCCTGCCCTGGCAGCTGTCGTTCAGCTACGGGCGGGCGCTACAGCAGAGCACGCTCGATGCCTGGCGCGGCCTGCCCGCCAATGTCGCGGCGGCCCAGCGGGCGTTCCTGCGGCGCGCGCGGCTGAACGGGCTGGCCCGCAACGGCCGCTACGAAGCCGCGATGGAACAGGCCGCGGCCTGAGGCCGCGCGCCGCGGATCCTGACTTGACCGCCGAACAGCGTCGCGATGCCAGCGCCGTGGTACGCCTGCGGGACGTGCATTTCTCGGTGCAGCGGCGGGCGATCTTCGACGGCGTCGAGGTCGATATCCGGCGCGGTTCGGTCACCGCCGTCATGGGCCCGAGCGGCACCGGCAAGACGACGCTGTTGCGCCTGATCACCGGCCAGTTGCTGGCCGACCGCGGCCTGGTGGAAGTGGAGGGGCGCGACGTCGCGGCGATGTCCCGGCCCGAGATTTACCGCATGCGCCGCCGCATGGGCATGCTGTTCCAGAACGGCGCGCTGCTGACCGACCTCAACGTCTACGAAAACGTCGCATTCCCGCTGCGCGAGCACACCAACCTGCCGGAACGGCTGCTGCGGCACGTGGTGCTGACCAAGCTGCACGCGGTCGGCTTGCGCGGCGCCTGGAACCTGATGCCGGCGGAACTGTCGGGCGGCATGGCGCGCCGGGTCGCGCTCGCGCGCGCCATCGTGATGGATCCGCAACTGCTGATCTACGACGAGCCGTTCGTCGGCCTCGACCCGATCTCGCTGGGCATGGTGCTGCGGCTGATCCGCCGGCTGAACGATTCGCTGGGCCTGACCAGCATCGTCGTATCGCACGACGTCCGCGAAATCTCGGCGGTCTCCGATTTCTGCTACCTGCTGTCGGGCGGCCGCATCATTGCCAGCGGGCCGCCGGCGTCCCTCGCGGACAGCGGCAGCGAGGAAGTGCGCCAGTTCATGCACGGACTGCCGGACGGGCCCGTGCCGTTCCATTATCCGGCGCCCGATTACGCCGGCCAGCTGCGGCATCTGCCGAAGTGATCGTCTCGCTCGCCCGCGAATTGCTGGTGTCGCTGCGCACCGCGCTCGAGGCGCTCGGCGCCTACACGCTGTTCGGCCTGCGCCTCGTCGCCGAGACGCCGCGCGCGCTGCTGCGCTTCGGACTGGTCGTGCAGCAGATCCACAACGCGGGCGCGCATTCGCTCGTGATTATCATGATGTCGGGCCTGTTCGTCGGCATGGTGCTCGGCCTGCAGGGCTTCGACCTGCTCGAACGCTTCGGCTCCGAGGAATCGCTTGGCACGGCCGCTGCGCTCGGTCTGCTGAAGGAACTCGGGCCGGTGGTGACGGCGCTGCTGTTTGCCGGCCGCGCCGGCACCGCGCTGGCATCCGAACTCGGCCTGATGCGGGCCACCGATCAGCTCGCGGCGATGGAAATGATGGCGGTCGACCCGGTGCGCCGCGTCGTGATGCCGCGTTTCCTCGGCGGCATCCTCTCGATGCCGCTGCTCGCCGCGATCTTCAGCATGATCGGCCTGTTCGGCGCGCAGCTCGTCGGCGTGCAGCTGATGGGCGTGGATTCGGGCCAGTTCTGGTCGCAGATGCGGGGCGCGGTCGAGTTCGGCGACGTCATGGAGGGCGTGCTGAAAAGCGCCGTCTTCGGCGTCGCCTGCAGCCTGATCGCGGTCTTCGAGGGATATCATTCGGTGCCGACTGCGGAAGGCGTGGGCAGGGCGACGACGCGGACCGTCGTCATTTCATCAGTGGTCGTGCTGCTGCTCGACTACATGCTGACCGCGGTAATGCTTTAAGGAGTATCGTCATGCGCCAGACGCGCGCCATCGAACTGGGAACCGGGTTGTTCGTGCTGCTCGGGTTCGCCGCACTTTTCTTCCTGATCACGCAGATCACCAGTCGGGAATTCGGCTTTGGCGACGATGGCTATCGTCTGACTGCGTCGTTCGAGCAGATCGGCGGCCTCAAGCCCGGCGCGCCGGTTTCGATGTCGGGCGTGACGATCGGCCGCGTCGAATCGATCGCCTACGACTTCAACGAATACCGCGCGCGCGTGACGCTGCGCATCGACAGCGCGTACGACCGGATACCGGACGACAGCGACGCGGGCATCCTGACGGCCGGCCTGCTGGGCGGACAGTATGTCGGCATCGGCCCCGGCAGCTCGGAAACTTTCTTCGCCGATGGCAATCAGATCCAGTTCACGCAGTCCGCCATCGTGCTCGAGAACCTGATCAGCAAGTTCCTGTTCTCGAAAGCGGCGGAAAAGCCCGCCGACGGCTCCACGGAGGATTCCACGCCATGACGCGACGCCTCGCCACCCGCCTGACTTTCCTGCTCGCGCCGATCGCGCTGGCCGGCATCGCCTGGGCGGCGCCCGGCGTGCCGGGTCCGGCGCCGCAGGAGCTGATCGAGACCGCGGCGACCCGCATGCTGCAGGCCCTCGACGCCGACCGCGAGGCGGCGCGCAAGGACGCGAAGCGCGTGCAGAAGATGGTGGACGAGATCCTGCTGCCGAGCTTCGATACGGACTATTCGGCACGGCTGGTGCTCGGTAAGCACTGGCGCGACGCCTCACCTGCACAGCGCAAGCAGTTCATCGATGCTTTCTACCAGTCGCTGCTGCGCAACTACGGCTCGGCGCTCGCCGAGTTCACGGCGGATCGCATGGTGGTGCTGCCGTTTCGCGGCGACCTCGCGAGCGGCCGGGCGACCGTCCGCACCGAGGTCAAGCGCAATGACGGCACGCGCGTCCCGGTCAATTACACGTTGCACGCCACGCCCGCCGGCTGGAGGGCCTGGGACGTGACCATCGAGGGGATTTCCTACGTGCGCAATTTCCGCAACGACGTCGGCGCCGAGATCGAACAGCGCGGGCTGGCGTCGGTCATCGAGCGGCTCGAGACGGAGGCCCGTGGCGAGGCCCCGAAGCGCGCGCGCTGAGACGATGACGCAGCCCGCCGCACTCGAAAAGCTCGGCGACGGACAGTTCGTCCTGTCCGGCGACCTCGTGTTCGACAGCGCGCCGCGGCTGCTCGCCGAGGGGGACGCCGCATTTGGCGCACTGCCGCGTGCCGACATCGATCTCGCGCGGGTCGGCCGCATCGACAGCGCGGGCCTCGCGCTGCTGCTCGAGTGGTCGATGGTCGCGCGTGAAGCCGGACGGGCGGTCGGCTACCGCAACATGCCGGCGGGGCTCGTGGCGCTTGCCGGGATCAGCGACGTTTCAGGACTGCTTTCGGCCACGGCATCCGGCGGCGGCTGATCTTCCGGATCTTCCGGTATTTCCGGATCCTCGAATTCCTCCGGGGGCGGATCGTCCGGCACCTCGCCGTCCCGCACCTTGAACTCGCGCCGCTGCAGCCAGGCATTGCGCACGAACGCATAGGGGTCGTAGGCCGCGCGGATCGACGGGTCGATGGCAAGGAGGCCGGCGCGTGCATCGACCACCGACAGCGCGCCGAGCGCTACCTTTTCTTCGGTGTCGAGATCGAGCTGCAAGCGCAGGTCGGTCTCTGCATCCACCAGTATGGACGGCGCGTCGCGCAGCGTCGACGGCCCCAGCAGCGGCAGCACGATGTACGGCCCGGCCGGAACGCCCCAGCGGCCGAGCGTCTGGCCGAAGTCCTCGTCGTTGCGCGGGATGCCGAAGTGCGAGGCCGGGTCCAGCAGCCCGCCGATGCCGAGCGTCGAATTGAGCGCAAACCGGCCGATGTCGATGGCCGCATCCTTGAGCTTCAATTGCAGCATATCGTTGACGATCGTCGTCGGGAACGCCAGGTGGCTCAGCAGGTTGCCGATGCCTTTGCGGACCACCCGGGGAACGCCGTTGCGGTAGCCGGTCGCCACCGGCTTGACCACGGCGCGATCGATGGCGTCATTGAACCGGTAGGTGCCGCGATTCATGCGTTCGAGCGGGTCGCCGGGCGTGGCCGGGCCGGTGGTAGCGCAGCCGGCGAGAATCAGCGTCAGCGCGACGCACAGGCCGGCGCGGAGTTCGGCGGTCATCATCGGGTCCCTTGGATCGGTTGCGGCCGCAATTCTAGCCGGTGGCGCCGCCGTCCGGCTGCGGATTCGTCGGCTCGGCCACCTCGCGGGCACGCCTGCCTTTCGGCAGGTATTCCTGCAGCTCGCGGATGCGGGCGTCGAACCTCTCCCGCTGCACGGAATTGAGGCCCGGAACCGCCTGCGCGAGGCGCAGCTGGCCGATCGCCAGCATCAGGTCGCCGCTGATCACGTGGTACTCGGACATGTAGTAGTAGGCGTCCGCGACGTCGCCCGCGGCGTTTGCCGCCAGCGCGGTGTAGCGGGCCTGTTCGGCCGACGGCGGCACGTTGTTGAACAGGTCGAGCAGCACGACGTGGGCGCGTTTCGGGTCGTTGTCCCGCATCAGGGCTTCGGCATAGCGCATCGTGACCGGAACGTTGCGCGGGAACAGCCGCATCGCATGCTCGAGCGTCGCCCGCGATGCGGCGACCCGGCCCGCCGCCAGCTCCGCCTGGCCGAGCGCGGTGTGGTAGAGCGTGACATCGGGCCGGCGCTCGAGCAGGGCCCGGATCAGCGGGATTGCGTCCTCGGGCAAGCCTGCGCGCAGCAACGCGAGCGCGCGGCCGTACTGTTCGCCGTCGGTCGACGGGAAGTCCGCGTTGCGCGCGTTCGGGTACAGGTCGCGGAAGGACGCTTCCGGCGGCAGCGTGTCGACATTGAGACGCTCGCGGATCAGCGTGTAGCTCGTGCTGTCGGGCGTCCTCGGCCGCTCGTACTGGTTCGCACGATCGCGGGTTTCGGCGATGCGCTCGGTCGTCACCGGGTGCGTGCGCAGCAGGTCCGGGATGTTCTTGCCGGCGCTGCCAGCCCGCTGCTGCATGGTCCAGAAGAAATCGGGCATCGCGACCGGATCGAATCCGGTCGCGGCCAGGATGCCGATGCCGACACGATCCGCCTCGCTCTCGTTCGAACGCGTGAAATTGATCTGCGACTGCGCGGCAAGGCCCTGCGCGGCCGTCACGGAGCCGAGCACCGCGTCGCTCGGCATGCCGGTCGTGGCGCCGATCAGCACCGCGGCCAGGATCGCGGCCGCCGACGCCAGGTTGGCGCGGCCGGCGTTCTGGATCGAGCGGGCGATATGGCGTTGCGTCACGTGCGCGATCTCGTGCGCAAGCACGCCCGCCAGCTCGCCCTCGCTGCGCGTCGCGGTCACGAGCCCGGCGTTGACGCCGATGAATCCGCCCGGCAAGGCAAATGCGTTGATGCCCGGGTCCCTGATCGCGAAGAACGTGAAGCGATGCGCGCCCTCATGCGCATTGCTTGCGAGCCGCATGCCGAGTGACTGCAGGTACTCGGTGACTTCGGGATCCTCGACGATCTGGCCCGCATCGCGGAGGCTGCGCACGATCATGAGGCCGATCTTGTACTCGTCGATCAGCGACAACGTGGTGCTGGCCGGCGTGCCGATGTCCGGGAGGTCGCTGGTCTGCGACTGTGCCGCGACCGGCGCCCCGTGGCAGGCCAGCAGCAGCGACAGCAGAAAGGCGGATGCGCGCATCGATTCGGTCCTTGCGGAGTTGCCGGTTCGACCGCGGGCACGCCGCATGGTTCGCCGGCCCGGCCCTCAGAGCGCCTCGGACGCGAAATCAGCGAGCCGCGAGCGCTCGCCGCGCACCAGCGTCACGTGGCCGGCGTGCTGCCAGCCGCGGAACCGGTTGACGACGTAGGTGAGCCCGGACGTCGTCTCGGTCAGGTAGGGCGTGTCGATCTGCGAGATGTTGCCGAGGCAGATCAGCTTGGTGCCGGGTCCGGCGCGCGTGACCAGCGCCTTCATCTGCTTGGACGTCAGGTTCTGGGCCTCGTCGAGGATCAGGTAGCGGTTCAGGAAAGTGCGGCCGCGCATGAAGTTCAGCGAGCGGATCTTGATGCGATGACGCAGCAGGTCCTGGGTCGCCGCGCGGCCCCAGCTGCCGCCTTCCTGGCCTTGTGTCAGCACCTCCAGATTGTCCATCAGCGCGCCCATCCAGGGCTCCATCTTCTCTTCCTCGGTTCCCGGCAGGAATCCGATGTCCTCGCCGAGCGGTATCGTCACGCGCGTCATGATGATCTCGCTGAAGCGATTGGTGTCGAGCGTCTGCGCGAGGCCGGCCGCGAGTGCCAGCAGCGTTTTGCCGGTGCCGGCGGGTCCCAGGATCGTGACAAAGTCGATTTCCGGATCGAGCAGCAGGTTCAACGCGAGGTTCTGCTCGCGATTCCGCGCATTGATGCCCCACACGGCGTGCCGCTCGCTGCGGAAGTCCTGCGTGACCTCGAGCGTGGCGGTCTCGTCGTCGATCGTGCGCACGATCGCCTCGAAAGTGTCGCCGGACGTGTCGAACAGGAACTGGTTCGGATGCCATTCGCGCACCAGCGGGCCGCGCACGCGATACCAGGTGCGCGCCTGGTCCTGCCATGACTCGACATTGTTGCCGTGGGTTTCCCAAAAGTCCGCCGGCAGCGCGGTCACGCCGGTGAACAGCAGGTCGGCGTCCTCGATCGTGCGGTCGTTGAAATAGTCCTCCGCGCGCACACCGAGGATCGCCGCCTTGATGCGCAGGTTGATGTCCTTCGAAACCAGCGTGACGCGCGTGCCCGGCAGTTCCAGCTGCAGCGCCAGCGTGTATCCGAGCAGCGCGTTGTCGATGCCGTGGCCGGGCAACGTGTCCGGCAACCCGGCGGCGAGCCTGCGGGTCTGGAAGAAGAGCCGGCCGATCGGCGGCTTCTTGCCGTGATTGCCGGAGCGGCCCGCCGGCAGTTCGAGGCCGCGATCGATCTGCTCCTTGGTGGCGTTTGCCATCAGCTCGTCGAGGAAGCGGCTGACCTGGCGCACGTTGCGCGCCGATTCCGAGAGGCCTTTCTTGCCGGCGTCGAGCTCCTCGAGCACGCCCATCGGCAGGTAGACGTCGTGTTCCTCGAAACGGAATATCGCGGCGGGATCGTGCATCAGCACGTTGGTGTCGAGGACGAATGCGCGGCGCGCGTCCTTCGCTGGTCGGCTTTTCAGCATGCCGGAGTCAGAGTCCGCGGACCGCGGCCAGGACCTGTCCGGCGTGACCCGCCACCCGGACCTTGCGCCATTCGTTGCGCAACACGCCCTTGGCGTCGATCAGGAAGGTGCTGCGCTCGATGCCCATCAACTTTTTCCCGTACAGGTTCTTCTGTTTCCACACGCCGAACAGCCTGGCGATCGCGCGATCCTCGTCGGAGCCCAGATCGAATGGAAACTTCATCTTGTCCTTGAACCGGTGGTGCGATTCGAGCGTGTCCGTCGAGATTCCCAGGATCGCGGTGCGCGCCCGGCGGAACGCTGCCGCCAGGTCGCGGAAGTCGCTCCCTTCCAGCGTGCAGCCCGGCGTATTGTCACGCGGATAGAAGTACACGACCAGCTGTTCCTTCTTCAGCGCGCCCAGGCGGAATTCCCCGCCGGTCGTCGGGATCGTGAAATCGGGTACCCTGTCGCCGACACTGAGGCGGGACATCGCGCCTCAGTTCTTGACGGGTTCCAGGATGGCGTCGAGATTCATCTGATCGCAGAAGTCCATGAACTCCTCGCGCAGCGCACCGACGTGGATCCGGGACGGCACGTTGATGACCATGTAGACGGAGAACATCTGGGCACCGGTGTGCGCCGCGGCGTAGCTGCGCGTGGACAGTTCACCGATGTCGATGCCGCGCGCCGCGAAGAAGCCGGACAGCCCGGAAACGATGCCAGCCTGGTCGATGCAGACCACGTCGACCGAGTAGGGGATCATGTCCTCGCGCACCGGCCGCTGCACGGTTCTGCGCACCTGGATCGTCACGCCCGAGGTCTCCGCGAGCTTGCCGAGATCGGTCTCGATCCGGGCGATCGAGTGCCAGTTTCCGGCGACCAGCATCAGCATGGCGAAATCGGAGCCCAAGGCAGTCATGCGGCTCTCGCTGATGCTGCCGCCGCAGTCGGCGACGATCTTCGAAAGATCGTGCACCAGACCGATGCGATCGTCGCCGATGGCCGATATTGCAATGAGTTGTTTCATGCGGGGGAGAGGAGGGGCGTGCCGCGCAGTTTACCGATATCGGCGGGGCGATGATATCGCGGCCTGCGCCCGGCTTGCGCCCGCGCGGCGCGCGCCAGTACGATCCCGCCTCCGGTGCCGGCCGATCAACGGGGGGTGCGATGTTTCGTGGCAGCCTGGTTGCGCTGGTGACGCCGATGACCGAATCGGGCGACGTGGACCACGTCGCATTCGGGCGCCTGCTCGACTGGCACGCGCGCGAGGGCACCGACGGCATCGTGATCGCCGGCACGACCGGCGAATCGCCCACGGTCAACGCGGCGGAGGCGGCCGAGCTGCTACAGATCGCTGTGCAGCGGATCGGCGGCCGCATGCCGGTCATCGCGGGCACCGGGGGCAATTCAACCGCGGAATCCATCGAGCGGACGCGCGCGGCGTGCGAACTCGGCGTCGATGGCGTGCTGGTCGTGACACCTTATTACAACCGGCCGCCGCAGGAAGGCCTGTACCGGCACTTCAGCCTGGTCGCCGACGCCTCGAGTGTGCCGCTGATCCTCTACAACGTGCCCTCGCGCACCGCCTGCGACTTGCTGCCCGAAACGGTCGAGCGGCTTTCATTCCATCCGCAGATCATCGGCATCAAGGAGGCGACCGGCAGCATCGAGCGGGGCGCCGAGATACTCGGACGCTGTGGCGACGATTTCCTGCTGCTGTCGGGCGATGACGCGTCCAGCCGCGGACTGATCGGCGCGGGCGCGCAGGGCGTGATCACGGTGACCGGCAACGTGGCGCCGCGGCTGATGCACGAGATGGTGGAGGCGGCCCTGTCCGACGACCCGGTTGGCGCAAGGGAACTCGACGAGCGGCTCGCGGGTCTGCACACTGCGCTATTCGTCGAATCGAACCCGATACCGGTGAAATGGGCGCTCGGCCGGCTGGGACTGATCGGACCCGGGATCCGGCTGCCGCTGGTGCCGCTGGCGGAATCGAACCAGGAGGCGGTGCTGGCGGCGATGCGCCGCGCCGGAGTGATCGAATGAGGAGTGGCATGAATCGTGCGTGGATCGCGATGTCAGCATGGCTGCCGCTTGCAGGCTGCGGCCTGTTGCCGGACGCCTACACCGGCTGCGATGAAGCCCAGCCTTACCAGGCCGCGCAGCAGTTGGCGCCGCTCGCCGTGCCGGCGGGCGCCGACCTGCCGGACACGCGCAACGCCCTGAAGATCCCGGAGATCAAAGCGCCGCCGCTGTCCGCGGAACCCGGCAAGTGCCTCGAGCACCCGCCCAGCTACGGCGCAGCCCGTCCGCGCGCCGGCTAGACTGTCGGCGGTTGCCGCACTGACGGTCGTCCGGTAGTCTTCGCGGCCGCGGAGAGGTGGCCGAGCGGTCGAAGGCGCTGGACTGGAATTCCAGTAATACTCACAAGGTATTCGTGGGTTCGAATCCCACCCTCTCCGCCAACGAACGCGGGGTGTTGGCGTTTTCCCGAAGGACCGAAGAAGAAGGGCAGCGGCTCTCTTTTTTCTGGCGGAGACGTCAGTCGTCGCGGTCGCCGGGATCGCGCGGGCTGCCGCCGGCCGCGATCGACTCGTAGGCGCGCGCGAACGCGGTCAGGAATACCGCCGGCAGTCCGGCTTCGCCGGTCTGCGCCGTGGCGCGGAACAGTTCCTGGTAGCGGCTCCACAGCAAGGCCTGCAGCTCGGGGCCCGCGGTCGTGCGCGAACGCCGCCCGAGTTGTTCCTCGAGCGCTTCCGGATTGAGCTTCGCGAGGACCGCGGACAATGCCTCGCGCAGCGCCCCGCCGATCGCCGTCTCGTGACTGCGCGCGCGCGCGAACTGCCCGCGGATCTCGTCGATCGCGCGCGAGTCCCCGGGGCCGCGGCCGGCCAGCAGCAGTTCCAGGATCTGTTCGACGGCCGCGAGCTGTAGCAGCGGGCTGGTGGCGTCGCGCCGCCGCGCGCCGGAGGAAATCGTGAACTCGCTGGCGAAATCGGCGCGCGTTCGGGCGAGTTCGGAGAATCCGACCAGCATCTCACGCAGCAACTGGCCCGCCTGCTGCAACGCCGTCGCGCGCACTTCCGGCGGCAGTGCGCGCGGATCGATGCCGGCGCCCTTGCAGAGCGCCGCCAGGCCGGGCCACAGCTCCTGTTCCTCGCGCGCGCGGGCCGAAGCCACCGGACCGGCGGCCGGCGCAGGCATTGCATTTGCCGCGGGCGCGGCGCGCGGCGGGACGCGTGCCGGGCGCGGCTCGCGCTCGCGCCGGCCGGTCGAGATGAATGACTTGACCTCGAAGGAGGCGCCGAGGTCGGCCGTGCCGATCGCCGGCGCTTCCTGCGCCAGGAAATCGTTGCCGCCCGTGATCTCGACCCCGATCTCGTACTCGCCGATGCGGAAGTGGTCGCCGGAAGCGAGCTGGTGCGGACGATCCGGGCCGAGCGCTTCCTCGGAGTCGTTGACGAACGTGCCGTTGGTGCTGGTGTCGCGCAGCCACCAGAGGCCGGCGCGATGCTCGATCTCGGCATGGCGGCCCGACACATAGCGGGTTGGATCGCGCAGGACCCAGTCGTTGCTCTCATGGCGTCCGATGCGGCCGCCGTTGACGCCGAACGTCCAGCGCGGGTTCTCGCCGGCGGCCGCCGCATTGTCGCTGATGATCTTCAGCCGAAGCGCCATCGCATGACCCCGGAACGGACCGCGCCCGCGGCGACAGCCCGCATCACGCCTGGTTGGACGGCTATAATAGCGCGCCCACGGCAGGACGACCCCCACACCGATCATGGCCGCAAGTCACATATTCAGGATCGTGTTCGTCAACCAGGGCAAGGTCTACGAAATCTACGCCCGCAAGGTGAGCCACGGGGGCCTGTTCGGCTTCGTTGAAGTCGAGGAACTGGTGTTCGGCGAGCGCAGCAGCGTCGTGGTCGATCCCGCCGAAGAGCGCATCCAGTCCGAGTTTGCGGGCGTCAAGCGCAGTTACCTTCCGTTGCATGCGGTCATCCGCATCGATGAAGTGCGCAAGCAGGGCATCAGCAAGATCAGCGCGCTCGAAGGCGGCAATATCGCCCAGTTTCCGCTCGCCATGTATCCCGCCGGCAATGATCCGGGCGTGAAGCGCTGACGGCTTGATGCTGCTGTTCAGAGGCGCGCCGGCCCTTTCCTCCTTCCGGATCGAGAGGCTGCTCGCCGCGCAACGGCGCGTCCTGCCTGCGATCCGCGGCATCAGCGTCGATTACCTGCACTTCGTGGACCTGCGACGGCCGCTGACGCCGGCCGAGACGGCGGTGCTCGAGCGGCTGCTCGATTTCGATGCCGGGCGCGCAGCGCCGGAGGGGCCGGGGCAATTGCTCCTGACGGTGCCGCGTCCCGGCACGATCTCGCCCTGGTCTTCCAAGGCGACCGACATCGCGCGGGTCTGCGGCCTCGACGCGATCAACCGCATCGAGCGGGGCAGGGCCTGGCGGATCGACTCCGGTGCAACGCTTTCGCCTGTGGCACTCGCGGCGCTCGCGGCGGCGCTGCACGATCCGATGACCGAGGCGCTGATGACGGATGCCGCGCAGGCCGCGCGGCTGTTCGAGACACATGAGCCTCGTCCGCTCGGGCACGTCGCGCTGGGCGCCGACCCGGCCGCTGCGCTGGCGCGCGCCGATGCCGCGCTCGGACTTGCGCTGTCGGACGGCGAGATCGCCTACCTCGCCGCCGTGTTTGCGCGCCTCGGGCGGGATCCGACCGACGTCGAGGTGATGATGTTCGCGCAGGCCAACAGCGAGCATTGCCGGCACAAGATCTTCAACGCCGACTGGATCGTCGACGGCGTTGCGGCGCCGCGTTCGCTGTTCGCGTCGATCCGGCACACGCGCGACCGCAGTCCGCAAGGCATCCTGTCCGCCTACAGCGACAACGCCGCGGTGCTCGCGGGCGGCCAGGGCGCG
>Ga0209640_10002982_pt1 | contig 14801 bp, 13 predicted proteins | sample RifCSP10_1_FD_184018 | JGI IMG/M metagenome (GOLD analysis project Ga0209640, IMG submission 184018) | Soil microbial communities from Rifle, Colorado - Rifle CSP2_sed 10_1 (SPAdes) (version 2) | ecosystem: Environmental > Terrestrial > Deep subsurface > Rock core/Sediment | place: Rifle...
GTTGCGATCGACGGCGCGAACGCGTATTTGTCGAGGTAGTCGTAGGCTTGGCGGAGGTTGCCGAGCGTCGCGTCCGGCGCGTCCATGACCCCGGCCATGAGCCGCTCCGCGTCGTCGGGTGTAGTCGCAATTGCACCGCCGTAGAGGTCGACCGCAAGCGCGACGAAGCCTTCGGCCGCCAGCCGCCGAGTCATGGCCCTGATGTTGTCGTTCAAGCCCCACCACTCGTGAATCACGATGACCCCGGGCAGGGGCTCGAGCGCGTCCGCGGGCATCGCCAGATATCCCACGAGGTTGTGGTCGCCCGCCTCGCCGTAGGCCAGTTCCTGCTCGAGCAGCTCACGCGTAACGGGCTCGGACGTTATCGGTGTAGCCGCCGGCGCATCTTCGCCATGCGCATGCGCCGTCTCTGCGACGTACGCCTCGTCGCTCGTCGTGCCGGTTGCCGCATCTTCGTCCGATTGGCAAGCGGCGAGTCCGAGCACCACCGCGAGCCAGAAGCCCAGAGCCGCTTTGGCGTTCATCATCGAGCCTCGTCGTAATTCCGACTCAAGCGCCGGCAGTGCACCACATTGCGGTTCTTATTGGCAAGAACGGTTTCGAGCGCTCGCAGCCCATTAGTCGCGGCCGGCGAACTTGAGCTCCGCGCCTGTTGGTTCCGTCGTGACAGCGCCGTGATCGAAAACGATTCGGCCGCCGAGCAGCGTCATGACGACCGCCGAATGAAAACGGCTCCCCTCGAAAGGCGACCACGCGCATCGGTAGCGGATTTGATCCTTATCGACGACGGTGCTCGCCTCCAAATCGACGATCGCGAGATCCGCAATGTAACCCTCGCGAATGAAACCGCGGTCCTTGATGCCGAACAACAGCGCCGGGTTGTGCGCGGTCTTGCGGACAATCGTCTCGATGCTGAAGATCCCTCGCCGTCGCTGCTCGAGCAGCAGGTTCAGCATGTGTTGCACCAACGGCAGCCCGGATGGAGCATCGAAGTAGGACTGCGCTTTTTCCTTGCTTGTATGCGGCGCGTGGTCCGTCGCGATCACGTCGATGATGTCGGCATTGACGGCCGCGATCAGACCGTCGCGATCCGCCGCGCTTTTGATGGCCGGATTGCATTTGATCCGCGCGCCGAGGTCCGCATACCGGGCAGCGTCGAACCACAGATAGTGTACGCACGCCTCGGCGGTAATTCGCTTGCCCTCGATGGGTCCGGGCGCCAAAAGCTCGAGCTCGCGTGCCGTGCTCAAGTGCAGTACGTGGAGTCGTGTGTCGTGCCGCTTCGCCAGCGCGATCGCCTGCGCGGACGACGTGTAGCAAGCCTCCGCCGATCGAATGTTCGGATGCTCCCACATCGGCACGGCCTCGCCGTATTTCGCCCGCGCGCGCTCCTCTGCGGCGCGAATGAGCGGCGAGCTCTCACAGTGTGTCGCGATCAGCAAGGAAGCATCGGCAAAGATCGCGTCGAGCGTGCTCTCGTCGTCGACAAGCATGTTGCCCGTGGAAGCGCCCATGAACACTTTGACGCCGCAAGCATCGGCTTGCGTCACCCGTCTGACCTCGTCGAGATTGGAGTTCGTTGCGCCCAAATAGAAGCCGTAGTTGGCGAAACTGGTGCGGGCGGCGATGGTTTTTTTTGCCGCGAGCCCGGCACGATCGATGCAAGGCGGCGAATTGTTGGGCATGTCGAGATAGCTCGTGACGCCGCCGCAAATCGCGGCCAACGACTCGCTCGCGATAGTGGCTTTGTGCGTCTGCCCAGGCTCGCGAAAATGTACTTGGTCGTCGATGAGGCCGGGCAACACGTAGCAACCCTGCAGGTCGACGACTTCGGTATTCGCCGGCACTCGTCCCGCGCCGACGCGCTCGATCCGCCCGGCCGCGATCAGCACGTCCTGCTCGCCGATGCGCTCTTCGTTGACGACGCGGCCGTTGGCGAGCAGCAGCCGACTCACTTGGCCGAGCCCTGTGAGAAGCGGTCGGTGGCGAGAATCAGCTCGTGCGTGATGCCGGGCTCGTACGCAGAGTGCCCCGCGTCGGAAACGATGCGCAGGTCCGCTTCAGGCCAAGCGCCGGCGAGGTCCCAGGCGCTCGTCAGCGGACAGACGACATCGTAGCGGCCTTGCACGATGACCGCGGGCACGTGCCGGATCCTCGCGACGCCGCGCAGCAAGTGGTCCTCGCGCTCGAAGAATCCGCGGTTGACGAAGTAATGCGTCTCGATGCGTGCGAGCGCCAAGGCGAACTCGTCGGCGGAGAAATCCGACTCGCGCTGCGGATTCGGCGCCAATGAGCTCGTCGCGCCCTCCCATAGCGACCAGGCTCGTGCGGCTTCGAGCCGCACCTCGAGATCGGCATCGATGAGTCGGCGATGATACGCGGCGATCAAGTTATCGCGCTCCGCTTCGGCGATCGGCGCGAGAAACCGCTGCCACTGCTCCGGAAAGATCTCGCTGGCGCCGAACTGGTAAAACCAGCGCAACTCCTTGATGCGCAGCATGAATATGCCGCGCAGCACGAGCTCGGTGACGGCGTCGGGATGCAGCTCCGCATAGGTGAGCGCGAGCGTGCTGCCCCAGGAACCGCCGAAAACGAGCCAACACTCGATACCGAGACGCTGTCTCAGCCGCTCGATGTCGGCGACGAGATGCCAAGTCGTATTGTTCGCGAGCGATACCTTCGGAAGGCTCCGGCCGGATCCGCGCTGATCGAATAGCACGATTCGGTACTTGGCGGGATCGAAGAAGCGCCGCGCGTTGACGTCGCCGCCCGCGCCGGGGCCGCCGTGTAGGAACAGAGCCGGCTTGCCCAACGGATTGCCGCATTGCTCGTAATAGACTCGGTGGCCCGCGTCGAGCTCGAGGAATCCGCTATCGAACGGTTCCGTGGGAGGGTACAGTTCGCGTCTGATCATGGCGAAGGAAATTCCGCGAAGAACGCGCGCGAGCACATTAAGGCATCGTAATATCTATGGACTTGAATCGCTATTGAGGGCTATGCAGAATTGAGCGCCGATCCGGCGCCGCTGTCGCGCCCATCGTCACGGAACGGAATGCTCGCATGATCGACTGTCAAGGGTTGACCAAACAGTATGGTCCGCTGCGCGCCGTAGATAATTTGACCTTCAAGGTGCAAGCGGGCGAGGTGCTCGGATTCCTCGGCCCGAACGGCGCCGGCAAGACGACGACGATGCGCATCATCGCGGGCTTCCTCGACGCAACCGCCGGCCGCGTCTCCGTCTGCGGCCACGACGTCGAGTCGGAGCCGACTGCCGCCAAGCGTTGCATCGGCTACTTGCCCGAAGGGGCGCCGACATATCCCGAGATGACGCCGCGGTCTTTTCTCGAGTTCGTGGCAGAAGCCCGAGGCATACCACCGGCCCGGCGGCGGCAGCGCTTGCAGGAGGTTTTCGGGCTGTTGCATCTCGAGCACGTCCTCGATCAGAGCATCGAGACTCTATCGAAGGGCTATCGCCGCCGTGTCGGGTTGGCGCAAGCCATCGTCCACGATCCGGAAGTCTTGATTCTCGACGAGCCGACGGACGGCTTGGACCCGAATCAGAAGCATGAAGTCCGGCAGCTCATCGGCAACATGGCCAAATCCAAGCTCGTGGTGATTTCGACTCACATGCTCGAGGAAGTCGATGCTGTGTGCAACCGCGCGATCATCATTGCGCACGGCAAAATTTGCGTCGACGACACTCCGGCGGCGCTCGAAGCGCGTTCCCGTTTTCACAATGCCGTCTCGATGAAGCCCGCCGACGCGACGAAGCTCGCCTCGATTCGCAACGCCGTTGCAAAGCTTGCCGAGGTGGCAAGCACGGAGATCGATTCGGTTTCCGGACGCCTCACGGCGTTTCCGGCGCAGGGCAAGCTGCCGCTGCGCCCGATCAGCGCCCTTGCGGAGCAGAACGGTTGGGAGCTCGCAGAATTGCACCTGGAATCCGGGCGCCTCGACGAAGTGTTCCGCACGGTCACCGGAGGTGCGAGCGCATGAACCTGGTCTCCGCGGTATTCAAGCGCGAGCTCCGGAGCTACTTCGTAACGCCCGTTGCTTACGTGTTCATCGTCGTTTTCCTGCTGCTCTCGGGTTGGGTCACGTTCTTCCCGGGTGGCTTCTACGAGAGAGGCCAAGCGGACTTGAGCGCCTTCTTCAGTTTCCATCCCTGGCTCTACCTGTTCCTCGTTCCGCCCTTGAGCATGCGTTTATGGGCGGAGGAGCGCCGCCAAGGAAGCATCGAGCTCCTCATGACGCTGCCGCTCGAGCTGTGGCATGCGGTCCTAGGCAAGTTTCTCGCCGCGTGGGCGTTTACGGGTATAGCGTTGGCATTGACGTTCCCGATCTGGCTCACGGTCAACTATTTGGGAGATCCCGACAACGGCGCGATCTTTACGGCCTATGTCGGCAGCCTGCTGCTCGCGGGGGGATTCCTCGCCATCGGCGCTTGCGTTTCCGCGCTGACCAAAAACCAGATCATCGCCTTCATCATCACGATCGTCGCCTGCTTGCTGCTCGTGCTCGCGGGCACGCCCTTCGTTCTCGACTTCTTCTCGGGCTGGGTTCCGTCCGCGATCATCGATGCCATTGCGAGTTTGAGCTTTTATACGCATTTCAACAGCTTGAGCCGCGGCGTCATAGATTTGCGCGACGTCGCATTTTTCGCGCTGCTCATCGGCGCCACGCTGTACGCCAACACGATCATCTTGCGTCTCACGAAGGCGGACTGAATCGATGAGCGCCGAGCAGAAAAAGCGATTCGGCTACCTGACTCTCGTGCTGGTCGCCGTCGCGTTCATCGCTGCCGTGACGGCGAGCAACAGGTTGTTGCGCGGCATCAAGCTGGACTTCACCGAGGACAACCTTTACACGCTTTCACCGGGCGCCAGAGCGTTCCTGGAAAAGATGGCGGAGCCGATCAACGTCTATCTGTTTTTCTCGGACCGCGTGACGGCGGACAACAACAACCTTCAGGGCCTGCGTCTCTACATGACGCGCGTCCGGGAGCTGCTCGAGGAATTCGAAACCGCGGCCGCGGGCTCCCTGAGCCTGCAGATCATCGATCCGTTGCCGTTCTCCGAAGACGAGGATCGCGCCGCCCAGTACGGGCTCACGGACCTCGCCGGCGGGGCGCTCGCCGATAGCATCTACTTCGGCTTGGCGGCCACCAATTCCGTCGGCGAGGAGGCGGTCATCGAAGTCTTCGATCCCGCCAAAGAGAGCACGCTCGAATACGACGTGGCCCGGTTGCTCTTCAGTCTCGCAAGCCCGGACAAGAACGTGATCGGTCTCGTGAGCGGTGTGCCGATGAGCGGCGGGTTCGACCCGCAGACGCAGCAACCGCTGCCGCCGTGGATGATGAGCCAGCAAGCGCGCCAGCTGTTCGAGGTCCGCACGCTCGCGCCGGCTTTCAGCGCAATCGAGGCAGACGTCGACATGCTGTGGATCGTGCACCCGCCCGTCCTTGACGAGGCGACGGTGTATGCGATCGACCAGTATCTGCTGCGCGGAGGCCGCGCTCTGATCTTCGTCGATCCGCTCGCCGAAATCGCGAGCGTCGGGGCCGATCCGAGCGGCTTCGGGGGCTCGCAAAGCTCGAACCTCGAGCGCCTGTTCGACGCGTGGGGTCTCAGTTTCGACGTCAACAAAGTCGTCGCCGACAATCGCTACGGCCTCAGCGTCGACACGGGCTCCGGCGCGCCCCTACGGCACATCGGCCTCGTCGGCCTCGATGCAACCGCGATGAACCCAACGGATCTCGTGACCGCGGGCCTGGAAACCGTGAACGTCGGCACGGCGGGCAGCCTCGCGATCGCGGATGGATCCGCGCTGACGTTGACGCCGCTCCTGACGTCGAGCACGGAAGCTGCGCTCATCGATAGCGCCCGATTTCAATTCCTCACCGACCCCGAGGATCTGCTCGACGCTTTCGCGCCGAGCGGCTTAAGTTACGTGATCGCCGCACGCCTCGGCGGTACTTTGACCACGGCGTTCCCCGACGGGCCGCCCGCGCCCGATGCCGCACCCGATGCCGCACCAGACGCGGCGCCCGAGCCGCCGGACCCGGACAGTTCCGGTGACGCCGGGGCCTCCGACTCCCCCGCGCCGGCCACGACCACGGACAATCCGAACGTGATCGTTGTCGCCGACGTCGATGTGCTCAGCGATCGTTTGTGGGTGCAGGTGAGGCGTAGTCTATTCGGCCAGCAAGTGGCGACAGCGTTTGCGAGCAACGGCGATTTCGTCACCAATGCCTTGGCCAATCTTTCCGGCAGCGCCGATTTGATCGGACTGCAGAGTCGCGCGACTTTCTCCCGCCCGTTCGACCGCGTCGAGGCCTTGCGCCGCGAGGCCGATGCGCGCTTCCGCGCCACCGAGCAGGACCTCCAAGCGGAGCTGGCCGAAACTGAGCGACGGCTCGGTGAATTGCAGTCGGCGCGCGAGGATACGAGCTCGTTGCTCATGAGCCCCGAGCAACAGGCCGAGGTCAGGCGCTTTCAAGAGCAGCAACTGCGCATACGCCGCGACCTGCGCGCCGTACAGCGCGAGCTCGACAGCAGCATCGAGCGGCTCGGCACCGTGCTTACCGTCGTCAACATCCTTGCCGTACCGCTCGTCTTGCTCCTCGTCGGGCTCATCGCCCTTTTTCTCAAGCGCGACAGATCGAGTACACGAGCATGAATCGCCGTTCGCTGCTCGTCGTTGCCGCTATCGCCGTGGTTGCCGTACTTCTCGCAATCGTCGGTCGCAGGCAGTCCACTCCCGAGACGGATGCCGGCGCGCTGTTGCTGCCGGGGCTTACGGAATTGCTGAACGATGTCGAGCGCGTCGTGATCAGCAAGGCGCAAGGGGAAATAGTTGCGACTCTCGCGCGCGGCTCGGCCGGCTGGAGCGTCGCGGAGAAGGACGACTATTCCGCGGACGTCGCGAAGATTCGTCAGGCGCTGGTCGCGCTCGGTGAAGCCCGAATCGTCGAGGAGAAAACCGCCGATCCGGCGTTCTATGACCGGCTCGGCGTCGAATCGGTCGAATTGCCGACGGCGAGCGGCACGGCGGTCGCGATCGATGCGGCAGAGGCCGAGTTTCCCGTGCTGATCCTGGGCGACGAGGCGAACAGCGGGAGCCGCTATGCGCGACGCGCCGACGAAGCACGCAGCTTTCTCATCGACCGCAATCCGGACGTCCCGCGCAGCACGGCGCAGTGGTTGATTCCCGACATCGTGGACGTGCGCGGCACACGCGTGCAAAGCGTCACGATCACGCACGCCGACGGCGAACGCCTGGCGATCAGCAAGGACGACGAGACTGAAGCCAATTTCTCGGTGGCCGACATACCCGAGGGCAGGGAATTGTCGTATCCCGCCGTCGCGAACGTCATCGGCAACGCCTTGCGCGAGCTCAAGCTCGACGACGTCGCGCGCGTCGCGGGCACAGCAGGGGAGCCCGCCGTCGTCACGGAGCTCAGCACCTTCGACGGCCTCGTGGTCACGATGACCGGCACGATGATCGGCGACGAGGCATGGGTGACCTTCGCCGCGAGCGCCGCGCCGCAGCCGGCGGTCGAGACTGTTCCGGCAGAAGCTCAAGTCGAAGCCGAAGCTCAAGATGCCGCGGCGAGCGCTGCGGAACCTCCCGATCCGGCCGCCGAAGCGGAAGCGATCAATGCGCGCGGCGGCGGATGGCGCTATCGCATCCCCGAGTACCAGTATGACCAACTGACGAGGCGCTTGGCGGACCTGCTCAAGGCCCCGGACTGACGCCGGGGCTGGTAACATAGCCCACGCCCCACCCGTGGGCTTAAGCCAAGCGAGTCGACCGCGGAACCACCCGCCCCGCGACGCCATGAACCATCGTATCTCACGTTCCTTGTTGTCGGAGTACGTCGAACGTATCGCCCGGGCGCAGGTTTACGACGTCGCCGCAGAAACCCCGCTCGATCATGCACCGCGCCTTTCAGAACGCCTCGGCAATCACGTCTACCTCAAGCGCGAAGATCTGCAGCCGGTTTTCTCGTTCAAGTTGCGCGGAGCACATAACAAGATCGCGCATCTACCGGCGGCAACGCTGCAACGCGGCGTGATCTGCAGCTCCGCGGGCAATCACGCGCAAGGCGTCGCATTGGCGGCGCAGCGCCGCGGCATACGCGCCGTCATCGTAATGCCCGAGAACACGGCTTCGATCAAAGTCGAAGCCGTGCGCGCGTTGGGCGGAGAGGTCGTGTTGCACGGCGCTCAGTACGACGACGCGAATGCGCGCGCTCTCGAGCTCGCAAGCGCGGAGAACCTCGAGCTCGTCCACCCGTTTGCCGATCCCGACGTCATTGCCGGTCAAGGGACCATCGCCGTCGAGCTCGCGCGGCAATGGAGCGAAGTGCCGGTCGCCGTGTTCGTGCCCATCGGCGGCGGCGGACTCGTGGGCGGGATCGGCGCCTATATCAAGTACTTTTTCCCGACAGTCAAAGTCATCGGTGTCGAGCCGATCGATGCCGCCAGCATGCATGATGCTTTGCTGCATGGAGGGCCCGTCACGTTGGACCGCGTAGGTGTTTTCGCCGACGGTGTCGCCGTACGCCGCGTCAGCGACGAGACTTTTCGCATCGCTCGCGAGGTCGTCGAAACCGTCGTCCTCGTCGACACGGACGAGATCTGCGCAGCCATCAAGGACATTTTCGAGGACAGCCGCACGGTCGTGGAACCATCGGGGGCGCTCGCCGTTGCCGGACTCAAACGCTACCTCGAGCAACATCCGACAAGCGGCGCAACTTACATCGCAATCAACAGCGGCGCCAATATGAATTTCGACCGCCTGCGCCACATCAGCGAGCGGGCCGAGCTCGGCGAGCATCGCGAAGCATTGCTGGCCGTGGAGATCCCCGAGCGCCCCGGCGCTTTCTTGCGCTTCTGCGAGGCGATCGGCGCGCGCAACATCACGGAGTTCAACTACCGCTATGCGCCGTCCGAGCAGGCGCAAATCTTCGTCGGCGTCGGACTGCATGGCGCCAAGAACGAGACGCACGAGCTCATGCGACAGCTATCGGCGAGCGGCTATCGAGTGCTCGACTTGAGCGACAACGAGCTTGCGAAGCTGCACTTACGGCACATGATCGGCGGTCACGTACCCTCGCTCAAGAACGAATCGATCTATCGCTTCGAGTTTCCCGAGCGGCCCGGCGCGTTGCTCAAGTTCTTGCAGGCAATCGGCAATACCTGGAACATCAGCCTGTTTCACTATCGCAACCACGGCTCGGACTACGGTCGGGTTCTCGCCGGCGTGCAGGTGCCGGCTGCCGACCGCGCGCGCTTCACGGCCCATCTCGACACGCTCGGCTATCCCTATCGCGAGGAAACCGCCAACCCCGCGTACCGATTGTTCTTGGGCTCGGACGGCGGCTGAACCGTGCCGTTCCGCGGCGCGTTTCAACCGGTTTCGATATGGTCGATCTTGGCGCCGCGGGTCAAGCGGTAGAAGTATCTGAGCTCGCGTTGCAGCTCGTTCCAGCCGACCCCGCTCGACAGCTGCGGCCAGAGCTTCCGACAGTACTTACCGGCGTAGTGATTGGCGCGCTCATAGCGCTCCTGCTCGCCGGCCGAGAGCTCGTCGACGAGTCGCGTCTGCTCGAACAGCCAATGGTGCAACGCTGCGGGTGGCCGCTCGCCCTGGTCGCGTAAGAGCGCCGTGGTCGCTACGAACTTGTCGACTTCCGCTTGCAGCTCCATTTCGAGAAGTGTCACGGAACGATCATGCGTCGCGCGAAACGCGTAATAGGTGAAGTGGCTGACGCCCTCGAGCGCCGTCCAGAAATCCGCGAGATTGCGTTCGTCGAGGCGCGCGGTGGGATCGTTCAGAGCCAGCCTCTCGATGAGCTCGCGCTTGAGATACAAGGAGACCTCCGCCTCGCCGTTGTGCTCCGCGATGAGCAGCTTCTCGTCATTGTCGCGTCCGTCGCGGTCGAGCGCCAACGCGAGGCACCGGTCCGTGATCAGGAAGTCCTGGATCGGATAGGCGATTTCAAGCGCGTAGAAGTCCGTCAACCACGCTTGCAAATTGCCGATCAGCATGACGCCTCAATGCCGCGTCTGTAAGACCAAAGTTCGTTGCGGCTCGATTCCCTGCTTGCGCAACAAACGAGCCGCTCTTTCGCTGCCGGTGCGTAGCCAAATCTCGTACGTGCGCAAGACGTCGATGGCCTTGCTGTTGGCCTCGGCTCGGACTTCGTTCAACACGTCGACGAAGACTTGGAACTTGTCCGCAAGCTCCGCAAAGACCGCGCCGAATGCACGCCCGCGCGAAGATCCGCGCACGCTTTCCGACAGCGCGCCGTAGGCTGAGCCGCCCATTTGCACGTAGTAGTCGACGTCGACGAGCTTGGCCGCGAGCCCGTCGGCGAGAAAGCCCGCGACGAACAGCGATACGTCGCCGACGCGTTGCAGCGCGTGGCGGCGCTCCTCGGCGAGTTCCGCCGCGATGGATTCGGCCAGGACCTTGGCGAGCGGTTTGAGCTCGATGCCGTTCTCCGTCCGGTCGAAAAGGGCTTCGGAGCGCGCGAACAACGTCAGTAGATTGACGACGTAGTAAGCGGTGTGATCGTCGGCCGTGACTCGTTGTCGAGCCATCGCCGAAGCCACGGAGTCTTTGAAGAACTCCTGTAAGCTGGCCACAGGTCGAATTCGGTCGAATTGCTCCGTCGCCATCTCGCTGCCTCGTCTCAGCGACTCGATCCTCAGTATAGGAATGGTACCGACTCACGCTCGTGAGGCAAATCACGTTTCCCGAGATTGTGCGGTCTCGAGCCCGCTCGATGGCGCCGCTGGCGGCCGCTCGAGATCCGTGGCGACGAACTCGAGCATGCGCACGCAGTGGGCGCGCAGACGATCGTGCCAATGCCGTTGCCGCAGCGAGGCCGCTCCGTTGAGCTGGTAGCAGAGCGTCAAATGCAGCAGCGATCCCGATTCAATGGGATGCAGCCGCCAGCGCAATTGCAGGCGCACGCGACAAGGTGGGTCGTGCAAGGTCTCGTAGAGCGTCAGAGAGACCGGCCGGATGACCTCGAGCACGCGACCGCGGCGCAGCACGGATCGGCTCTGGCGCGCGTAGCGGCAACCGACCTTCGGCTGCGCTTGCTCCTCGCCGAGCCGTCCCAGCACGCCCCAACGGTGCTTGGCCAAGACTCGATTGAGCGCCGTGAACACGGCAATCATCGGCTGCGCGTAACGCGCTTCGTGCTGTTGGCGCGGCACGTCGCTCTCCCGGACAGCGCCTTGGGACGCTCACGTTATGCGCGAGCGGCGCCGCGATCGAGTCGGGAATCCGTCGGAATTGCAGAGTAATCGCCGCCGTGCAAATCGCCGCGTCCGGCCGAACGATACGTCACGCGGGAATCAGCACCGTGCAACCCGTCGTCCTGCGCTGCTCGAGGTCGGCATGCGCCGACGCGACGTCGTGCAGTGCATACTCCTGATGAATCTCGATACGAAGGCGCCCGCGGACGACAAGCTCGATGAGCTCGGCGGCGCCGGCTTCGAGATCCGCGCGCACGCGAATGAAATCGAACAGAGTCGGCCGTGTGACGTACAGCGAGCCGCGCTTCTGCAGCTCCACGGGCGCAAATGGCGGGACCTGTCCCGAGGAATTACCGAAGCTGACCATGATGCCGTGCGTCCGCAGGCAATCGAGCGATTGCAGGAAGGTATCCTTGCCGACCGAGTCGTAAACCGCGGCAACGCCCGCGCCGCCCGTAAGCTCGCGAACGCGCGCGACGACATCGTCCGTGCGCGACACCAAGACCTGCTCGCATCCGTGCTCGAGCGCGAGACGACGCTTCTCATCCGTGCCGACGATGCCGATGATGCGCGCGCCGAGCTGCTTGGCCCATTGCGCGGCGATGAGCCCGACGCCGCCCGCCGCGGCATAGAGCAGCACCCAATCGCCGGGACGCACGGGATAGCTGCGTTTGAGCAGATACCAGCTCGTGAGACCCTTCAGCATCATCGCCGCGGCGGTCTTGTCGTCGATGTCTGCGGGCAGCTTCACGAGCCACTTGGCATCGATGAGCCGTTCGTCTGCATACGCATCGAGCGGCGCGGGGCTCGCGTAAGCGACGCGCTGACCCAGCTCGAAGTCTTGAACGCCGTTGCCGACCGCGGTCACCACGCCGCTCGCTTCGGCACCGAGGCCGCTCGGCAGGGCGAGGGGATAGACGCCGTTGCGATAATACGTGTCGACCATATTGAGCCCGACGGCGCGATGCGCAACGCGGACCTGGCCGGGACCGGGAGTGCCGACCTGCACATCCTCGATGCAAAGCACGTCCGGCCCGCCGAACTCGTGAATACGGATTGCACGTGTCATGGCGATGGCGAAATATAGCACCTCATGCACGAGCAATTGGCGATCATCGGCGCCGGTCAGGCGGCGGTTCAAGCCGCGCAAACGGTCAGGCAGAGCGGCTTCGAGGGCAAGATCACGCTGATCGGCGAAGAACGTTTCACACCGTATCAACGTCCGCCTCTTTCCAAGAAGTATCTCGCGGGCGCGCTGCCGCGCGAGCGATTACACCTGAAAGCGGATGCTTTCTATGCGAGCCGCGGGATCGATCTCCATCTTGGCGTTCGCGCGGAGGAGCTCGACGCGGCGACGCGCCGCATCCGTCTCTCCGACGGCCGAACGTTGATATACGATCGCTTGTTGCTGGCCACGGGCAGCCGGGTTCGCCGCCTCGACGTGCCGGGCGTCGGTCTTCGCGGTGTCCACTATTTACGCTCGATCGACGACGTCGATGCGATCGCCCCGGGCCTTCATCCGGGCGCGCGCCTCGTCATCGTCGGTGCCGGATACATCGGTCTCGAGGTCGCCGCCGTTGCACGCGAGCTCGGCGTCGACGTGACCGTGCTCGAAGCGGCGGATCGTGTCATGAGCCGCGTCGTATGCGCGCAAATGTCCGACTTCTACGCAAAGTATCATACCGCCGCCGGCGTCCGCATTCGCTGCAACACGCAGGTCGCCGAGTTTCGCGGCACCGGGGCCGTAAGCGCAGTCGCGAGCGCGGCGGGCGAGACATTCGATTGCGACCTTGTAATCATCGGGATCGGCGTCGTGCCCAACGTCGAGATTGCGGCGCGCGCCGGCCTCCATTGCGACAACGGCATCCGCGTCGACACATGCGCCCGCACCGCCGACCCGCGCATCGCCGCGGCGGGCGACTGCACGAACCATCCGCATCCGTTCGCGGCGCGCAATGTGAGACTGGAATCCGTGCACAACGCCGTCGAGCAAGCCAAGAGCGCCGCGGCGAGTCTGATCGGTCAAGAACGTCCGTTTACCGAAGTTCCTTGGTTTTGGTCCGATCAATACGATCTCAAGCTGCAAATCGTCGGGCTCGCGCTCGAGTACGACGAGGTCGTGCCGCGCGGCGACATGGGCGGCAAGCAATTCGCGATGTACTACCTTGCCGAGGGACGGCCGATCGCGATCGACGCGGTGAACAGTCCGCGGGATTTCATGCACGGCAAGAAGTTGCTCGCGGCGCGCCCGAGGATACCGGCCGCGGCGATCGCCGATCCGGCGATGGATCTCACGCGATTCTGCGAGTGACGCTTACTCGGCGAGTCCGACGATCGCTTCGCCGGAGTCTGCATCGACGGTCTCGTCGAGTGCAATCGCCAGTGCGCCGCGCATGGCCTCGATGCCTCGCGACGAGCTGAATTTCTCGAGGTTGTAAGTCTCGTGGGCGACGCCGCTCATTCCTTCGAATGTGCCGCTTACACCAACGACCTCCGCCGTCCCGCGCGGGCCGGGTCCCGCGGTCACGGCGTAGCTCGCCGGTCCTCGCCACTCGCGCTGCAAATAGGTTACCGGGATGAAAGTGTCCTTGAGCAGTGGCCACACGTTGTTATGCCCCTCGACATAGAGCGTCCCTTGTCCCGGCACGGTGACGAGCCAGTGATCCGCGACGATGACGCCGCGCAACAGCAAATCGGTATCAGTCGAGGGAACGCTCACGCGCGTGGCGAGCGCCTGCGGCGTACCAGCGGGATCCTCGAGCACGAGAACGTTCAGGATCATGCTGTTGATGCCGGTTTCCCAGAGCGCGGCGATCTCTCGGGGAATGCTCGGCAAATCGAGCTGTCCGCCGTGCGTCAAAGCGATCGCGCTGTCCCCCGGGAAATCGTACTCGAGCGTCCATCCATCGTTGGACGTCGTCGCGGCTTGCGGCGCGTTCAGTGGATTGAAGTAAAGCGCGAGGAGAGCCGCAGCCATACCGAGCAGCACTCCGCCGAGCGTTGCGAATAGATATTTCATCCGCCGCGCCGACTCACGGTATCGAGCTCGATGGTGCCGCGGATCTCGCCGCTCTCGCCGATTCCGGTGATGTTCCAAGTTTCCGTGTACGCGACGTCGAGACCTGCGAATTCGCGGCTGCCCACCACGCTCTCGGCCGTCGCGCCGTCGCCGACCATGGCCAGGCTGAGCTCACCGCTCCACGGGGAGCCGCTCGTATAGCCGCGGTCCGTCAAGGCCGCGTCGACCACGCCGGGCGCCTCGCCGGGCGCAGCCAATACCAGGGACCCGCGGCTCGGAATCGTCAGCGTCCAGGAGGTCCTCGGACCCGAGGGTGTCGCGGTCCAATGGCGCGCGGCGATGCCGATGACGTTGCCGGCGCTGTCGCGCACCTTGAAATGCTCGAGTAACGGAAGAGCCGTCGCGTCTTCACCGGGGATCGTCGCCGGCGCGGGGAATCCGCGGCTCCTGAGCCCCGCCGTGGCGGAACCCAACGCGTGGATGCGATCCGCGGGCAAGCGAATCAC
>Ga0209640_10002983_pt1 | contig 14799 bp, 9 predicted proteins | sample RifCSP10_1_FD_184018 | JGI IMG/M metagenome (GOLD analysis project Ga0209640, IMG submission 184018) | Soil microbial communities from Rifle, Colorado - Rifle CSP2_sed 10_1 (SPAdes) (version 2) | ecosystem: Environmental > Terrestrial > Deep subsurface > Rock core/Sediment | place: Rifle...
GGGGTGGTGGCAGGGATCGGTGGATACGGCAACGCCTACGGCGTCCCCAACGTCGGCGGCGTCACGGTGTATGACCGCCGCTACGCAGGCAATCCCCTGGTGAACGCGCTGGCCGCCGGTCTGGTCCGGCACGACGAGATGCGCACCGCTGCCGCCACCGGGGTGGGGAACGTCCTCGTCTACGTGGGCGCCACCACCGGTCGGGATGGGATCCTCGGTGCGGCATTCGCCTCCGAGGAACTCGGCGACACGGGCGACCACGCCGCGAGGCGGTCTCACGTGCAGGTGGGCGATCCGTTCACCGGCAAGAAGCTCATGGAGGCGTGCCTGGCACTGTCCGCCGCCGACGGCATCGTGGCGGGCCAGGACCTCGGCGCCTGCGGTATCGCCTGCGCCACGAGCGAGATGGCTGCCGCCGGAAGAACCGGCTTCGAGGTCGAGCTGGACTCCGTGCCTTTGCGAGAAATCGACATCGAGCCTGCCGAGATCCTGCTCTCCGAATCTCAAGAGCGATTCCTGCTCGTCGTGGAGGTGGACCGGGTCGACGAGGCGATGACCGTCTTCCGTCGGCACGGGGTGCACGCGGTGCCGATCGGCGTCGTCACCGACACCGGCCGGCTGCGAGTCCGGCACCGGGGCGAGGTGATCGCCGACCTCCCTGCCGCCCTGGTCGCCGACGGTGCCCCGGCACAGCACTGGCCGTCGGCCCCGTCGCTCCCCGATCCCAGTCCGTACCCTGAGTTCTCCCCGCCGGGTGAACTCGGGGCGGTGCTCGTCGATCTCCTCTCCCTGCCCGGTTTCGGCGATCCTCACCCGCTGTACGAGCGCTACGACCAGACCGTGGGAAACCGCACGATGCGCGGTCCGGGAACCGGCGAAGCGGCCGTGCTCAGGCTCCCGGGGGAGAACGCCGCGTTCGCCCTGGACCTGGTGGGGAGAGGCGACGAATGCGCGGTCGATCCGTACCTGGGCGCTCAACTGCTCCTCGGGTCGGCGGTGCGCAATCTGGCCTGTGTCGGCGCCGAGGCGGTGGCGATCACCGACGGCATCAACGTCGGCTCGCCTTCCGATCCGATCGAATTCGCTCGCCTCGGGGCACTCGTCCGGGGGCTGGGCGACGGGCTGCGACACCTAGGCCTTGCGGTCACGGGGGGGAACTGCTCGCTTTACAACGAGTCGCCACTGGGCGCGATCCCGCCGACCCCGATGATCGGAGCGATCGGCGTGATCGCCGAGCCCCGCTCGATCCCACGTCCCACGATCACCGAGGGCGAGGTGGTCTTCCTCCTCGGCACCGCCTGCGATCGCCCGACCCTCTCTGCCTACGGTCGGGCGATGACGGCCCTCGAGACCGGCCCCGCCCCGCTGGTGGACCTCGATGCCGATGCCCTCCTGGCGCGGTTCTTGATCGCTCAGGCGTCGTTGGGGCGGATCGGTGCGGCCAAAGACGTTGGGCGAGGCGGGGCGGCGGTGGCGCTGGCCGTTCTATGCCTGCGCAGCCGGCTCGGCGTCGAGGTGTCGTTGCGACCGACCTCACGACCGGACTGGGTGCTGTTCGGTGAATACCCCGGCTGCGCCTGGATCACTACCGACCCCGCCGATGCCGACCCCCTCGAGGCCGACGCGATTGCCGCAGGAGTGGACGTTCACCGCGCTGGAATCGTCGGTGGGGACAAGCTCGTGTTCGACCGGCTGATCGCGATCGAACTTGCCGACCTCGAAGCCGCAGCCAACCGAGGGTGGGAATGATCTCCGTCCCGCTCGACAAACTCCACGAAGCGTGCGGCGTGGTGGCGGTATACACCACCGAAAAGGCTGCCCCCCTGGCGCACCGCGCGCTCTTCGAGTTGCAGCACCGCGGCCAGGAAGGGGCGGGCATCGTCTCCGCCGACCCCGATGGCAGTCTGCATGTCGCCAAGGGGCTCGGGCTGATCGCCGACGCGGTCCCCTTCCGACGAATCGAGGAGATGCCCGGGCTCAACGCCATCGGACACTGCCGCTACTCCACCGTGGATCCCGACCAGAGCATCCAGCCCTTCGTGGCGGTCACACCGTACGGACGCCTCGCCATCGCCCACAACGGCAACATCAAGAACGCTCCCGAGCTGCAGGCATCACTGGAGGGCGAGGGAGCCCTCATCTCGACCGCACTCGACACCGAGCTCCTCGCCCACCTCATCGCACGATCCGGGGCATCGGACTTTCCGGGCGCGCTGCGATACATGGCCGATCATGCAGTGGGGGCGTACTCGCTGACGATGCTGTGCAATGGGCGGATCTACGCGCTTCGCGACCCGAACGGGATCCGGCCCCTGGTACTCGGCCAACTCAAGGACGGCTGGATGATCGCCTCGGAGACCTGTGCCCTCGACGTCCTGCATGCCACCTACGTGAGAGAGATCGAGCCGGGCGAGCTGGTCACGATCGGCCCCGAGGGCGTCGAGGCCCGCCAACTGCTTCCCCCCGCGGCCACCACTCCGTGCGTCTTCGAGCTCGTCTACTTCTCCCGCCCCAATTCGACGGTCTTCGGGCAGTCGGTCAACTCGGCGCGTGTCCGGATGGGAATGGAGCTGGCCGCCGCCGACAAGGCCTCGGGGTTCGAGCCACCCGACATCGTCATCCCCGTCCCCGACTCTGGGGTGCCCGCGGCCATCGGCTACAGCCGGCGGAGTGGCGTCCTCTACGAAAAGGCGATCCTGCGGAGCCACTACGTGGGTCGGACGTTCATCCTCCCCGATCAGGACTCGCGCACTTCCCAGATCGAACTGAAGCTGTCGGTGATCAAGGCCTCGGTTCAAGGCCTCCACGTGATGCTCATCGACGATTCGATCGTGCGAGGCAACACCTCCCGCCAGATCGTGCAGATGGTCCGTGACGCCGGAGCGGCTGCGGTATCGATGCGGGTGGCCAGCCCGCCGCTGGCATGGCCGTGCTACCTGGGCATCGATACCCCGGACCGCGATGAGCTTGTGATCAATCGCGCTGGATCCGTGGGCAAGGTGGCCGACCTGATCGGCGCGGACGACCTGCGCTACTTGTCGATCGATGGTTTGCGCAGGGCAACCGGTGACCAGCCGTACTGCATGGCCTGCATGACCGGTGATTACCCGGTATGAGTGGACTGTCATATCAGGGGTCCGGCGTCGACGTCGGCGCAGCCGAGCGCTTCGTATCGGCCATCGAGCCCCTGGTTCGCTCGACCCACGGCGCGGGGATGGTCGACCATCCTTCGCGCTTTGCAGGCCTGATCCGCCCCGAACTCGCCGGCCTTGTGGAGCCGGTCATCGCCGCCACCTGCGACGGCGTGGGTACCAAGACACTGCTCGCCCGGGAACCAGCCGACTTTCAAGGGCTCGGCATCGATCTGGTGGCAATGAGTGTCAACGACCTACTGCCGCTCAGGGCCCGGCCCCTGCTGTTCCTCGACTACCTGGCCACCTCCCGGCTCGATCCCCAACGACTCGAGGCCGCAGTCCGCGGGATCGCATTGGGTTGCCGGGCTGCGCATTGTGCGCTTGTCGGCGGCGAGACCGCCGAGATGCCAGGCATGTACGAGGAAGGTCGGATCGAGCTGGTCGGTTTCGCCGTGGGCATCGTCGACGCAGGCGATCTCCCGGATCCGACGCCCATGGCTCGGGGCGACGTCGTGCTCGGGCTTCCATCCACGGGACTCCATGCCAACGGGTTCTCGCTGGCGCGCGCCGCGCTGTTCGACCGCGCAGGACTGCATTTGGACACCGTGGTGGCCGAGTTGGGCGGAGCGTTGGGCAGTGCCCTGCTCACACCGACCGCGATCTACGTCGATGAGGTGCTCGAACTCATGGACGTGGTGACGGTCAAGGCCGCGGCCCACGTCACCGGTGGCGGACTGGCCGGAAGGGCACGGGCACTCGTGGGCGACGCCCTCGGAATCCGGCTGAACCCCGCCTCATTCCGGCGTCCCCCGATCCTGGACCTCATCCAAGCGTCGGGCGACGTCGAGGAGGCGGAGATGGCCGCCACCTTCAACATGGGACTCGGGTTTCTCGCGGTCGTCGCTCCGGGCGATGCCACGCCGGCTGTGGCTCTCGGCTGGCTGCCGGTCGGGGAGGTGACCGCATACGGCGGACAGGTCGATCTCGGACATGGCTAGGCCCCGGTTCGCAATCCTCGGCTCGGGAAGGGGCTCCAACGCCGAATGCCTGATGGAAGCGTTCGCCGCGACGGTCACCGATGCCGATCTCGTCCTGGTGGTGACGGACGTCGCCGGCGCCCCGATCCTCGACAAGGCGGCCGCCCACGGTGTTCCGGCGGTCGTGATCGACGGGAATCAGGAACGGCGTGAGACGGCAATGCTGGCCGCTCTCAGCGAGGCTCGCGTGGGCCATCTCCTCCTCGCTGGATACATGCAGATCCTGTCGCCGGGGTTTCTCGGGCGGTTCGGAGGGACGATTCTCAACATCCATCCCTCTCTGCTTCCCGAGTTCGCCGGGCTCGACGCTCCCGCTCGCCAGTGGGAGGCAGGGGTGAGAGTCGCCGGGGCGACCGTCCACTTCGTCGACGAGGGTGTCGACTCGGGTCCGATCCTCGTCCAGGGGAGGATCGAGGTGCGGGGTGACGAGGGTCCCAACGGTTTGGCCCACCGAATCCTCACCGAGGTCGAGCATCGCATCTACCCAAGGGCGCTGCGTCTCCTCGTCGACCAGCTCGCGGCCGAGGAAGGGGGGACCGCCGCGCCTGGGACGGTGCGCCGAACCTTGATCAGCGTGCACGACAAGACCGGCGTGGTCGAGTTCGGCCGGCGGCTCGCCAAGGCAGACGTGACCATCATCGCCTCAGGCGGTACCGCGGCAACACTGGAGGAGGCGGGCATCCCGGTCATCCGAGTCGAGGCGGAAACCGGCTCGCCCGAGATCCTCGGCGGACGGGTGAAGACGCTCCACCCGGCGGTGCATGCCGGCATCCTCGCCGACCGCCGTCAACCCGATCACCTCCGCCAACTCGCCGAACACGGCCACGTCCCCATCGACCTCGTCGTATGCAGCCTCTATCCGTTCGAACAGGTGGTCGCCGCCGGGGCGGGACGCGACGAAGCAATCGAGAACATCGACATCGGGGGGCCGACCCTGGTTCGGGCCGCCGCCAAGAACGCCGATGGAGGCGTCTCCGTCGTCGTGGACCCCGCCGACTACGAGCGAGTCCTCGGTCACATCGAGGCGACCGGGGCCATACCGGCCTCCGTCCGTCGTGATCTGGCCGCCAGGGCCTTCGCACTGGTGGCCGACTACGACGCCGCCATCGCCGCCTGGTTCGCCGGAGGCGATAGGCCCGACCTCGGCCGCTTCGTCTGGTCACAGCCGCTTCGGTACGGAGAGAATCCTCATCAGTCCGCGATACTCCACGTTGCCCCGGGGGGACGGGGTGTGGCGGCCGGGACCCTGCTCCAAGGCAAGGACCTGTCCTACAACAACCTCCTCGACCTCGATGCGGCCTACCGGTCCGCCTACGGGGGAGGCTCGCACCGCTGCGCAGTGGTGAAACACACCAACCCGTGTGGCCTGGCCGAGGCCGACGACCAGACGGTCGCATTCACCAAAGGACTGTCGGGTGACCCGATGGCGGCATTCGGCTCGGTGCTCGGTTTCAACCACATCCTCGAGACTGCGACCGCCGAGGCGATCCTGAGATCCGAGCTGTTCGTCGAGTGCATCGCCGCGCCGGGATTCACCGAAGGGGCGCTGCGAGTGCTTGCAGCGCGTCGCAACCTGCGCCTGGTGGCGGTGCCACCAGGCGATCCGAACCCGGCGCGCTCGCTTCATGTCGTCGGCGGAGGGCTCCTCGTCCAGGATCCCGATCCCGGACCGACCGATCCCGGTGAGTGGGAGGTGGTCACCAAACGGGGAGTGGACGACACCACCCTGGGTGAGCTCGCCTTTGCGATGGGGGTGGTCGCCTTCCTCAAGTCGAACGCGGTCTGCGTGACCAGCGACCGGACCCTTCGAGGGGCCGGAGCGGGCCTGATGAGCCGGGTCGACGCCTGCCGACTGGCTTTGGAGAAGGCCGGCGAGAAGGTGGCGGGGGCGGTGCTCGCATCCGACGGGTTCTTCCCGTTCGACGATTCGGTCCGGCTCGCCGCCGAGGCGGGCATCGTCGCCGTCGTGCAGCCCGGCGGATCCCGACGCGACCGCGAGGTCATCGAGGCCTGCAACGAGCTCGGCCTCGCGATGGTCTTCGCCGGCCGTCGCCACTTCCGCCACTAGTGGGCGCGTCGAGGGTGCTCGTGGTGGGCGGCGGGGGCCGGGAGCACGCCATGTGCATGGCATTGTCGGCCGGCGATGTAGCCACGATCGCCGCCCCGGGAAACCCGGGAACCGCCGCCATCGCCCGCAATGTCGACATCGCCGCCGATGACATCGACGCTCTCGTGTCGGTGGCTCGATCCGAAGACGTAACGCTCGTCGTGCCGGGGCCCGAGGTCCCACTGGTCGCCGGCCTCGCGGATGCCCTCGCAGCCGCCGGGATTCCCTGCTGCGGACCGTCGGCCGCGGCAGCCCGGCTGGAAGGCTCGAAGGTGTTCACCAGGGTGCTCGCAGCCGAGGCGGGGGTTCCGGGACCGAGATACCGGATCGTCCGTGACACCGACGACTTCGCCGCCGCGGTCGACGCCTTCGATGCCCCGCCGGTCGTCAAGGCCGACGGGTTGGCAGGTGGCAAAGGCGTGTCATTGCCCAACACGATGGACGAGTGCCGACGAGAGGTCCGACATCTGCTCGATGGCCGGCTCGGTGACGCCGGTGCCAGCGTTGTGCTCGAGGAGCGCCTCGTTGGGGTCGAGGCCTCGCTGTTCTACGCCTGCAGGGGGCTCGAGGCCGTCCCGCTGCCCCACGCCAAGGATCACAAGCGCCTCGGGACCGGTGACCTCGGTCCGAACACGGGCGGGATGGGTGCTATGAGCCCGAACCCGATCGTCGATGCCTCCCTGGAGCGGGTGGTCGCCGACACCATCGTGGCGCCCACCCTCGCCGCCATTGCTCGCCGGGGTGCACCCTTCTCCGGGTTCCTCTACGCCGGGCTCATGCTCACGGGGGACGGACCCCGGTTGCTCGAATTCAACGTGCGTCTTGGCGACCCCGAAGCGCAGGTGATCCTCCCCAGACTCGAGAGCGATGCATTCGTGGAGACGTGTCGGTGGGTGGCGGGACTGAGGACCGACCCACCCACCGTAGGCGTCGACCGGCGTCCGACCTGTGGCGTCGTCGTGGCGTCCGAGGGATATCCCGGGACACCGCGGCGCGGGGACCCGATCGCCGTCGATCCAACCCTCGCTACTTCCGACCGCTGGTTCATTCACGCCGGAACCGCGCTCGACGCCGGGACGCTGGTCACTGCGGGCGGCCGCGTCGGAGCCGTCGTCGCTCGCGGCCGGACGGCGAACGAGGCGCGGCGGCGTGCGTACGACGGGGTCGCCCTCGTATCCTTCCCCGGCATGACGATCCGCACCGACATCGGGGAGACGGCGTGACGGACACGCTCGTGGCGTTGATCGTCGGTTCGGCGTCCGATGCCGACCAGGTCGATGGTTGTCGAAAGACCCTGGAACGCCTCGGCATCGGCCACGAGGCGAAGGTGCTCTCCGCCCACCGCACGCCCGATGAACTGGCCTCCTACGTCGGGACCCTGCAGCAGCGGGGGGTCGAGGTGGTCATCGCCGCCGCCGGGATGGCGGCTCACCTCGCCGGGGCGGTGGCGGCTCACACCGTCCTGCCCGTGCTTGGCGTCCCGATGGCGGTCGGAGCCCTCCAGGGCATCGACGCTCTGCTGGCGACCGTTCAGATGCCTCCCGGGGTCCCGGTCGGCACCCTGGGGATCGGGTCATCGGGCGGGAAGAACGCGGCCTACCTGGCGGCCCGGATACTTGCCCTCCATCACCCCGAGGTGAAGGTGGCCCTCGACGAGGCGATGGCTGCCGACCGGGAGCGGGTCCTCAAGAGCACGCTTGATTAGTTCGACCAGTTCAACTTTCGACGTTCGACAGAACGCGTCGCAGGTTCCCGACAACCGCTCCGTCGAAGGTCCAAGGTCTAACGTCGAACGTCGTCCGAATGGATCTCTTGCAGGCTCCTCACTTCGTGGAGACGCTCCCGACCCGCCTGGAGGCTCCTCGCCACGGCGAGCGCGCCCCGCACCGTCGTGATGCACGGAACGGCGCACGCCTGGGCTGCTGCGCGGATGAGCCGTCCGTCTCCCCGGGCTCTGCTGCCCCGCGGCGTGTTGACCACCAGGTCCACCTTGCCCTCGTGGATCAGCCGGACCGGATCCCACGAGCCCTCTCCCACCTTGTCGACATGGGCCGCCGGTAGACCAAAGCCGGCGAGATGGGAGGCGGTGCCGCGGGTGGCGAGGAGGCGGAATCCAAGATCTGAAAACGCACGCGCCACCGCCACGCCCTGCTCCTTGTCCCGGTCGGTGAGGGAGAAGAACACAGTCCCGCCGTCGGGGATTCGAACCCCGGCGCCGAGGATCGCCTTGGCGAATGCCGTACCGAAATCGGCGGCGATACCCATGGACTCCCCGGTGGAGCGCATCTCGGGCCCGAGCACGATGTCCTGTTCGGGAAACCTGGCCCAAGGCAACACTGCCACCTTGACCGCCACCACGTCGCCCACACCGTCGGGCAGGCGAACTCCGGCGGCGCGCATCCCCTCGATGCTCTCCCCCATCATCACCCGGGTGGCGAGCTTGGCGAGCGGCACCCCGGTTGCCTTTGAGATGAAAGGAACGGTTCGTGACGCGCGCGGGTTCGCCTCGAGTACCACGACGTCGTCGCCGACCACCGCGAACTGGATGTTGAGCAGACCGCGCACACCGAGGCCCTGGGCCAGAGCATCGGTGTATCGGACGATCGTCTTGCGTGCCTCCTCCGACAGTGTCTGGGACGGAACGACGCATGCCGAGTCGCCCGAGTGGATACCCGCCTCCTCAACGTGCTCCATGATCCCGCCGATGACCAGCTCGACCCCGTCGAACAAGGCGTCGACGTCGACCTCGACCGCTCCCTCGAGGAATCGGTCGATGACCACCGGTCCACCCGAGGCGTCGACCTCCGAACTTCCCACCGCTCCGTACAGCGAGCGCAGGTAAGCGGTGAGCTCGTCGATGGCGTAGATGACCCGCATCCCTCGCCCGCCCAGCACGTACGACGGTCGCACCAGCACCGGGAAGCCGATCTGGTCGGCTACCTCCTCGGCCTCGAGCACCGAGGTGGCGATGCCATGCGCCGGCTGTGGCACCCCGATCTCCCGGCACAGCGCGGAGAATCGACCGCGATCTTCGGCTACGTCGATGTTGTCCGGCGACGTCCCCACGATGGGCACCCCGGCAGCGGTCAAAGCGCGCGCCAACCGCAGCGGGGTCTGCCCACCAAGCTGGACGATGACCGCTTCGGGCTGTTCGGTGGCGATGACGGCGAGCACGTCCTCGACGGTCAGCGGCTCGAAGTAGAGACGGTCGGACGTGTCGTAGTCCGTGGAGACCGTCTCGGGGTTGCAGTTGATCATCACGGGCCTGTACCCGGCCTCATGCAGAGCGAACGAGGCGTGCACACAGCAATAGTCGAACTCGATCCCCTGCCCGATTCGATTCGGGCCAGCACCCAGGACGATCACCGTGCCCGGCGTGGGCGAGTGGGCCTCATCCTCGTCCTCGTACGTCGAGTAGAAGTACGGAGTCCGAGCCTCGAACTCGGCAGCGCACGTGTCGACGGTCTTGTAGGTCGGAGTCACTCGCCACGACTGACGGGCAGTCCTGACCTCACCCTCGGTCCATGCCCATAGCTCGGCGAGCTGGGCGTCGGAGAACCCATGGCGTTTGGCGTCGCGAGCCCCTTGCGCCGAAGGACCCTCCAGTTCGAGCCGGTGTCGCAGTTCCTCGATCTGGGCGATCTGGTCCAAGAACCACGGATCGATCCCCGTGACCCGTGCCAGGTCGGCTGCTGATGCGCCGCCACGCATCGCCGCCGCCACCCGCAGGATCCGTTCGGGCCGCGCGTCGGCACACGAAGCGACGATTGCCTCGAGATCTGTGAAGCCGCCTGAGTCGGTGGCGAGGCCGGCCAGACCCAGTTCGAGGCTGCGCAGCGCTTTCTGGAGCGCCTCGGGGAACGTGCGCCCGATCGCCATCACCTCGCCCACGCTGTGCATCGACGTGCCCAGCCGGTCGTCGGCTGCGGGGAACTTGGCGAAGTCGAAGCGAGGCACCTTCACCACGACATAGTCGAGTGCAGGCTCGAAAGAGGCAGGTGTCACCCCGGTGATGTCGTTGGTGATCTCGTCGAGGGTGAATCCGACGGCCGCCAGCGCGGCGATCTTGGCGATCGGGAAGCCGGTTGCCTTCGAGGCCAGCGCGGAGGACCGTGACACGCGAGGATTCATCTCGATCACCAGACGCCGGCCCGTCGTCGGATCGATGGCGAATTGCACGTTCGATCCACCCGTCTCCACGCCGACCACCTGCAGGCACCGGATCGCCTCGTCCCTCATCGCCTGGTACTCGGGATCGGACAGGGTTTGTGCGGGTGCCACGGTGATCGAATCGCCCGTGTGGACCCCCATCGGATCGAGGTTCTCGATCGAGCAGACCACGACCGCGTTCCCAACGCAGTCACGCATCACCTCGAGCTCGAATTCCTTCCAACCCAGCACCGACTCCTCGACGAGCACCTCGCCCACAGGGGATGCCGCCAGGCCTCCGGTGACGATCGCCCGCAGGCTGCCCGCCTCGCGAGCCACACCGGTGCCGCCGCCACCGAGCGTGAAGGATGGGCGGATCACAACGGGGTACCCGATGTCGCCGGCGACGACGAGTGCCTCCTCGACCGAGCGAACCGCCGCGGCACGCGGACAGGAGAGCCCCGCCTCCTCCATGATTCGGCGGAACCGGCCCCGATCCTCGGCGGCCTGGATCGAATCGAACGACGCGCCGATCACCTCCACACCCGAGGCGGCGAGGACTCCGGAGCGGTGTAGGTCGGCCGTCACGTTCAGGGCGGTCTGTCCGCCGAGTGTGGGCAGCAGGGCGTCTGGATGTTCGCGTTCGATCACTCGGGCCACCACCTCGGGAGTGATCGGCTCGACATAGGTTGCGTCGGCGAACTCCGGGTCGGTCATGATCGTCGCCGGGTTGGAGTTGACCAGTACCACCCGATACCCCTGCCGGCGCAACACCCTCACCGCCTGGGTGCCGGAGTAGTCGAATTCGCTCGCCTGACCGATGACGATCGGTCCCGATCCGATCACGAGGATGGTGCGGAGGTCTTCCCTTCTAGGCATCGCCGCCCCCTACGCCTCCCACGCCCATCAGTGCCATGAAGTCGTCGAACAAGCCAACCGCATCGTGGGGGCCGGGGAATGCCTCGGGATGAAACTGGACCGAGAACGCCGGGATGTCGCGACACCGCATGCCTTCGAGCGTTCCATCATTGAGGTTCTGGTGCGACGCGACCACCGCCCCGAATTCGCTGACCACCGCCGCAGGAAGCACCGCAGCCGTCTCGGACTCCGGCGCCAGCGAACGGAAGTCGACGGCAAAACCATGGTTTTGCGTCGTGATCTGCACCGTGCCGTCGTGGAGCCGCCGCACCGGATGGTTGGCACCATGATGGCCGAAGGGGAGCTTGAAGGTAGCCGCCCCCAGCGCCAGCCCCATCACCTGGTGGCCGAGGCAGATGCCGAAGACTGGCACTGCGCCCAGCAGCTCCCGCACGGCGGCCACGGGGCCCACGAGCGGTTCCGGGTCACCCGGCCCATTGGACAGGAAGACACCATCGGGGTGAAGGGCAACGACCTCTGCCGCTGATGTCCCCCCAGGCACGACGTAGACCTCGCAGCCCCGCACGGTCATCTGATCGATGATCCCTCGCTTTATCCCCAGGTCATAGGCCACCACCGTGGCGCGCCTGGTCCCGGAGGCGGGCACTCGATAGGGCTCGCGAGTCGTGACCGCCGACATCATCTCCATCCCGGCCATGCCCGGCAGGGCCTCGGCGATGGCACGCAATTCGGAGGCGTCGATCGCGGAACCCATCGCAGCCGGCATGGCTCCCTGCAGCCTCACGTGGCGGGTTAGGCGTCGGGTGTCCACCTCGCCGAGCACGACGACCCCCGCGGACTCGAGATACTCGCCGAACGACCCGAGTGCGCGGGCACCGCTCGGGACACGCGACAGGGACCGCACCACCAGTCCGGCGCAGTGCACCCGGTCGGCCTGTTCGTCGGCAGGGTTGACCCCGTAGTTGCCGACGTGCGGGGTCGTCATGACCACGATCTGACCGGCATACGAGGGATCTGTGACCACCTCCTGGTAACCGGTCATCGCCGTGTTGAAGACCACTTCGCCGGTCGCAATGCCATCGAATCCGATCGACCGACCCCGAAATTCGGCGCCGTCCGCGGTGACGAGGAGTGCCGGCTTCACGGCTCGCCCCTTTTCGCCCCGGGCGGGAGGGGAGACACGGGGCCGTCGAGGACGATCGACTCGACGCCAACCCGATGCGGCACGAGAGGCACTGTAGAGCGTCCGGCGTCCGGCTTCCGGTTGCGTCGGCAACGTCCAATGAGCAAGGGGAGAAGGGAACAGACATGGGGGCGACCGGCGACGAACGACCGGTGACGACACTTCTAACCTCCCCGGCGGAGGTGACTGAATGCGCATCGGCATCCTGACCGGGGGCGGCGACGTCCCCGGACTGAACCCGAGCATCAAGGCGGTGGTCAACCGGGTTTCACACGGCGGACACTCGGTGGTTGGCATCCGGCGCGGGTGGGGCGGACTGGTGAACACGAATCCCGACGATCCCGACACGGTCGCCCGGAATCTGGTACCGCTCGATCCGGCATCGGTGCGCACCATCGACCGAAGCGGTGGCACCGTCCTGCACAGCAGCCGGACCAATCCGGCCAAGGTGAAACCCGCCGAGTTGCCCGAGTTCCTCGCGAGCAGCGTCGAGGGCACCGGCCCCCACGACCTGACCCCCCACGTCCTCCGGGTGCTCGAGTCCCAGAGTATCGACGTCCTGATCCCGATCGGAGGCGACGACACGCTGTCTTACGGCCTCCGGTTGCACGAAGAGGGCATTCCGGTGATCGCCATTCCCAAGACAATGGACAACGACGTCCACGGCACCGACTACTGCATCGGTTTCTCCACGGCGGTCACCCGCAGCGTCGAGTTCGTCCACAACCTGCGGACCGCCACCGGCAGCCACGAACGGATTGCCGTTGTGGAGTTGTTCGGCCGCTACTCCGGCGAGACCGCGCTCATCACCTCGTACCTGGCTGCCGGTGATCGGGTACTCATCCCCGAGGTCCCGTTCGACATCGACAAGCTTGCTTCCCTGGTGATGGAGGACAAAGCGCGGAACCCGTCCAACTACGCCATCGTGATCATCTCCGAAGGCGCCACGATCGAAGGCGGCGACATGATGCTCAGCGGTGACTTCGACGCCTACGGCCACCGCAAGCTCGGCGGCATCGGCCTCGTCACCGGTGAGCTGCTGAAGGAGAAGACCGGCCAGGGCATCATCGGCCAGCAGGTCGGGTATCTCATGCGGTCAGGGCGCCCCGACTCGCTCGATCTCATGGTCGCCATGAATTACGCGGTGATGGCGGCGGACCTGGCGCTCGAAGGGGCATCGGGCCGGATGGTTGCGCTGCGCGGCGGTACGTACACCGCGGTTCCCATCTCGGTGACCCGGGAAGGCGTAAAGCGGGTCGACGTCGACGAGCTCTACGACGCCGACACATATGTGGCCAAGGTACGCCACGTCCCCGGCAAGCCGATGTTTCTGTACTAGCCCGGCACAGGTGTCAGGTCTGAGGCATCAGGTCTCAGGAAGCGACACGACGGGTCTGGGCATCTGACGACAATCGGCGTAAAGCTCGGCCCCGCCGCGGTACCGTCTGTCCTATGCGCCTCTCCTTCAAGACCGCCCCGCAGCACACCACCTGGGCGGCCCTTCGCGACCTCTGGGTCGAAGCCGACGACATCGACGTGTTCGATGCGGGCTGGACCTTCGACCACTTCTACCCGTTGCTCGGTGACACCGACGGCCCCTGCCTCGAGGGATGGACCGTCACTACCGCGCTCGCCGCGATCACCACTCGGCTGCGGCTCGGGCTCATGGTGGTGGGCAACACGTACCGCCACCCGGCGGTGCTGGCCAACATGGCGGCCGCCCTCGATCAGGTCTCCAATGGGCGGTTGGAGCTCGGCATCGGCGCCGGTTGGCATCAGGCAGAGCACGACGCTTACGGGATCGCTCTGCCACCACTCAAGGAGCGGTTCGATCGGCTCGACGAGGCACTCGAGGTGATCCACCTGCTGCTCACCGAAGAGGTCGCCAACTTCGACGGCAACCATTTCCGACTTCGCGATGCCCGGTGCGAACCGAAGGGTGTCCAGGAGCCCCGACCTCCGCTGGTCATCGGAGGCAAGGGCGAGCGGCGCACCCTGCGGGCGGCTGCCCGGTGGGCCGACCAATGGAACTACCCCGGTGGCACGCCTGAGGACTTCGCCCGGTTGGTGGGCGTGCTTCACGCTCACTGTGCCGAAGTAGGCCGCGATCCCGCGGAAATCGAGACTTCGGTGCAGGTCCGACTCACGACACCCGCGGAGGCGGTGGAGATCGCCGCAACCTACCGAGAGGTCGGAGCCGACCACGTGGTCGTGTATCTCCCCCCACCCCACGACCCGGCGGTGCTGTCCCCCCTCGCCGAGGCACTGGCCCCGCTCAAGAGTCTGCGCCGATAGGCGCGGACTCGGCGG
>Ga0209640_10002984_pt1 | contig 14796 bp, 34 predicted proteins | sample RifCSP10_1_FD_184018 | JGI IMG/M metagenome (GOLD analysis project Ga0209640, IMG submission 184018) | Soil microbial communities from Rifle, Colorado - Rifle CSP2_sed 10_1 (SPAdes) (version 2) | ecosystem: Environmental > Terrestrial > Deep subsurface > Rock core/Sediment | place: Rifle...
CGCATCTCCAGATAAAGGTCTTTGTGCTTGTGTCCGTTCTCCTCTTTCCATGCTTTCGCTGCCGCCATAGTATCCAGTCTTCTCACGGCCCGTTTTACTCCCGGTGTCATCCACGCAAAGGTCTCCGACTCTCCCCACCGCTCATCTCCGGTACATTCGGGTATCACTCCCTGCTCGGCCTGCTGGTGTAGCTTCACGCGAGAGAATATGTACTTGTGGATTTTCTCGCTCTCGTGGATCTCTATTGGTATCTCCATGATATGCCGCTCGGGATACTCCGCTTTGATCTTCGACATCTGTCCGCTCCAGTCTCTGAACAGCGCCACGATCCTCCCTTCCAGAACTTCATACCCCTGCTGACGAAGCATAAGTGCGTAGATGTTCATCTGCCTCAACCACGACTTCTTGCTGTCGGGATACATATACGACCAGACAGAAGTAACCTTGTAATCAAATAAGGTCTTTGTGACCTTGTCGTAAATGTCAAAGGTGCCACTGATGATCATCCCGTCCACCTCGTAACGCAGAGTCATCTCCATCACATACCTACCCTCTATTTCCGGGAACATAGCCTCCATCGTCTTGTGGAGCCACAGCACAACCTTTTTGAATGCTTCGGCGCGTTTCGCCCCCTCTTCGCCCTGTTCGTCCTTTAGGATGCGACTGTATTCGTCCTGGAGGGTCTCTCCAACAAGGATGAACGCCCGCTTCCTCACGTTCTTGATATTCGCCCGCTCAAGGATATGGTGCATGGCCGTCCCAAGCAGCGCCCACAACTTCTCGCTCACATCTTCCGTTAATTGATGCTTTCTTTTGAGAATGCGGATCTGTGGAGCGTCGATCAGCTGCGTGACGGAAATATCCCCCGCCATGCGGTGCGTATCGTAGGAGAGCGCATCTACAAGGGTCTCGGGTAAATTGTACTTGTTAGTAAGGATCGTCTTCATCTTATTTTCAGAATTCTGGATTGCAAACCTACAAACTTATTCGTTAGTTTCTTCGGTTCTATGGCACTTTATTTATTAACAGGATGGTGTTTGCATCATATTCCTCCACACCTCACAATCCATCGGCTTGTGAAATACAAGCCTTTACTGTCTTGTTGCCCCTCTTGCGGAGGACTGGAGAGATTTACTTTTAAAAACAAGCCTTTCATTTCTGCGAAATGATTAATAGTCTCCGAGTGGACTAAATTCCCTATCAATATCTCCAAGCAATTTCACCACATCTTCATCTTCATAATTCAAAACATCAATAGGTTTTGTCTTTGCAAGTTCTCGAACCCTGACTAATAATTTTCGCATCCGTTCAATTTTCTCCGATTTCCTAATAGACTCCTTTGCACAATCTGCCAAAGTTTGCATTACCTGTTTTTCAGTTGCTTTCATTCGATGTTTGTTTTAGCGGGGTGTCCTACGGAGAACATTAGATTTACCGTAATTCCCTCCCCTCGTTTGTTTTTAAAAGTCCATCCGTTTAGGCTTTACGTCCGTTTCCCGCAAGCGGGACGGACTCGCCTGCACGTCTGAACTACGTAAATCTCTCCAGTTATGCACAAATGCTACGTTTCCTTTCTGTTTGAACATTTCCCCATTGGTTCGCCATAGCTTGTGCAATTCCTTCAAATGTTCGACTTCTTTCTTTCCAACGATTTTCGCCAGGAGGCATTTTCCAAATACGCTGCTCCCTACCTTCTACAATGTTTGTCGGTTGCAGTTTCGGTAAGTTTTGCAGCCATAAGCAGGTTGCTTTTGTTTCACCGTGCCCAAATTGCCAAGGTTGTATAATTTGGTCAGGCTTTCGAATATGGCTGCTAATTATGCTTATCGGGTTTTCAAGCGCAATCCTTTCAATAGGTGCATTCAAAAGCAACCGAACAAACTCCAACGCTTCCGCCTGCTCCACTTTCTTGTCCTTAAACCATCTCGCACCACTTACAGCCAAATGCGTACAAGGTGGGTGCGCTATCATCATATCCCAGCCATCGTCAAGAATTTCCCTTACATCACATTGTAAGTGGTTGCCTGGTATTTCCGTTTCCAAAATGTCGCAGCTCCAGGCATCGTGTCCTAATTTGGAAAATGCCTCTCGAACAGTTCCGCTATATTCACAAGCTATTAGTATTTTCATTCTATTTAAGTTTATTCGTTAATAATCCGCATCAGTGCATAACAGCACCTATACGTCAGCTTCCTATCGTCAGCCGAACGCATAGCTGCATCACGTTAGGCGACATTATTTTTTTCCCTCCCTCCGAACACAACGATCATACTATCGTGCATTGGGGCTTTATTGTCCACTAATTCTCCTTTGGTATTTACTCCAACAAATTTTACTCTCCCTTTTACAAATCGGATCTCATTTGCGTTTGGCTGTATTGCCTCGTGAAATAATTTTGTAGAAGTTGATACGGGCAATAACATTACACATAACTTGCCCTTTTTTCCTTCCTCAATAGCTTTCATTACAAACGCCTCTTTTAAGTTCCTGCTGTATGGTGGGTTTATATAATTTCTTTGTCCCCATTCAATCAGTAAGCCATCTTTATCAGGCGTTATTTCATTCTCATTTAAAGGGCAAGGATCAAAGTCAAACGCAAATTCAGCATTTAGTTTGTCGTAAAATTCTTTTGGAGTAGCCCAATTATCACTATGATCTAAGTTTCTATTTTTCATTTCGTTTTTAATTTAACATTCGTAACCCACCGCACAAAAAATAACGATCGCCTAACAAGGGCTTTGCGGCAGTTTGCCCCTTGCTCAATCCAACGCTTCGCAAACCGATCGCAAAGCCCCGACCGTTATGCGTAATAGCTAATCATCGTTCAAATCACGGAGCGACTTTGTAAGCGTTTTAATTCTTTCATTATATCGTTCAAAATTCTTTGCGTGTGCTTTTATTGCATCTCGTTTTTCTCTTTCAATCCATCTTATTTCCTGTTCAAGTTCGTTACCTATAATTGTAACTCTATGCTCTCTTGGTAAGGCATTAAAACGCTTTGATACTTCTTCTCTTTCCATAATTTTCGTTATTTAAACCGCTACTACGCATAACAGCGGTTTTGTGCTATTATTTTGGCTATAAAATTTATCTTTAAAGGCAAGTGTCTGCAAGCCAAAATAACAGACACAAAGCCGCAAAACGTTAGCAAACATTACTTAGGCGGAACAGCCAACCACAACTCCCAATCTATTAACCATTGGCTATCTTTTCTCCATTGCCAAAATTCCGAAGCGGAACATTCTACTCCGTCCTCTAAAATATATTGTCCTTCGCTTCCCATCGTCACCCATTCTTCGGGTGTAAAATTGTAATGAGTAAGTTTTTTACCCTTCATCATTTCTGCTATTGCTTCTTGTTTGTCCATTTTATTTTTGGTTTTAAATTTCTATTTCAACAGCCCGCCTAAGTAACGATTTGCTAACAAGCGGGTTTAATTCCATTGCCTTTTCTTTTTTATTGCCTGCGGGATAAAAGGCAACGATAATAAACCCGCAGGACGTCCTCCGCAAGCCACCCCACGTAACAAGCCATCGGCTTGTGAAATACAAGCCTTTACTGTCTTGTTGCCCCTCTTGCGGAGGACTGGAGAGATTTACTTTTAAAAACAAGCCTTTCATTTCTCCGAAATGATTAAAAGGTCCATAAATAGCAACATCCACAATCTCGCTTTCCTTTGTTGGCGTTTCGTGTAAGCAAGCATTATGCTATGCTCAAACTTTAAATCATCATCCCCAACCTCTCTCCCTTGTTCGTTTACCCATTTCCTCGCTTCAAGATTCGTAGATGGCGAACGTTCTGCTGTGCCTGAATAAAACCCTTCAAGGTATTCCCTAAATTCAATTAGCTGTTTTCTTTTCATGACTTACAGTGAATATTATATTTGTTTTTGTTTCTTCTCCACTTGAATAGATGGTAGGGGCGTTACAGTTTGGGCACTCCCCAATAGATTGAAAGTAAGTAATTCCGAATTCGTCTGGCTCAAACTCATCTTCAAATCCGCATTGCTTTTTACAAGTTACCTTTTTCATGATGTTTTGTTTTAGTGGGGTGTCCTACGGAGAACATTAGATTTACCGTAATTCCCTCCCCACGTTTGTTTTTAAAAGTCCATCCGTTTAGGCTTTACGTCCCGTTCAAGAAATCTTGACGGGACTCGCCTGCACGTCTGAACTACGTAAATCTCTCCAGTTAGGCGCAATAAACCTCCAGCACCATAACTTCGATATTTTTAGCCACAAGAGATTTTGCTCTCTCAACAGCTTCTTTTTTTGTATCAAATCTGCTTTCGTCTTCTACTTCCTGTAAAAGCATTCTATTGTCGGCATACATTTCGTTTTCGCTAAAATCTTTTCTGTCCAAGTAATAAACTACATATTTCATCTTCGTTAATTTTACTGCGCCTAACAGCACCTTGTAAAAATGGCTGCCAGAAGCATTGGTTTTCAAAATGAAGTAATTTTTAGGCAGCCACTTCTACAAGCTGTAAACGTTGGGCGCAATGCTACGTGCAATCACACCCAAATAATTCTTTCACTTGTTCCTTGCTAACATTTTCTGTTCGGTATCCATCAGCCATATATTTCATTAAATCTCTTTGCGCTTCCTTGTCCATTTTAAGATGTTCGCAAGTAACAGCGAAAATTATTTTTCCGCACTTACAATACACTCCCATTGAGTTCCGCACTGCGCCCAACACACCATTGGAAGAGATGGCGGTTTCATCTGTAATTTTAGTTTCGTTTTCCATATTTATTTTTGTCTGTTAATTAAAATTTCGTTTTTAATTCCGCCACTTCTCCAATGGTCGGTACGTTCCTCCGCAATCCTCCACACCTCACAATCCAGCGGTGCTTCGCACCAGTGCTGTCTTGTCCCCTTCTTGCGGAGGAACGCTGTGGATTTCCTTTTGAAACAATGCCTCCCCTCATCTTAATCCTTCGGATTTGTGTTTGGGTCTGGGAGAGGCATCCAGTGTGTTATTTTTACTCCATCATCCGAGAAGTCGTCGCCATTAGAATCAATAAAAGCCCCTCCGAAACTTGAGGGATCTTCATATTGACCATAATAAACAAATTCTCCGTCTGACAATAAAATCATTTCAGATGCGTACGGGTATTCTTCGTCTTCACCAAGACGGGGCAGTTTTTCTTTAATTGAAATCCAATTTTCCATTAGCTGTCTTGTTTTAGTGTGGAGGACTGGGAGGAACAACGGAGCCGCAATCACAGATTTCCCATCCGAGGTATCTGGCGATCAGTATGTTTTTCTCTTCCATTATCTTGTTTCTATTTCTGGTCGGACTGGACCTCCGGCATGATTATTTTCTAGCCTTTGCAACCTGTCAATCTCCGCCGCGATAAGTGCGCCCGCTTTCGCAAGTTCTTTGATCCTGTTGTCGGGCGTGGGTTTCCACCAGGACTCATTCCAACTTCTAGGCCAGAAGTCCGCCGGCTCATCCCCATCAGTACTATCACGAACATCCTGAGCTACCGCATAGCACGCCCCAGCCTGCGCCAGCTCACCATAAATGTGCTGGTCATCATGCTCTGGCGTCCATCCTTCTGAGTTGATTTGGCGGGAGCGTTCTTCGGCGATAAGGTGAACGCCAGTAGTAGCAGCGGAAGGCTTAAACTGTTCTGCGTACTCGTGCATCGCTTTAAAGATGTTACTTACGTCATTTGTTCCCATGAGAGAAACTCTTGTAGCGCCCACTATTCCTAAAAGTACTTCGCTTTTCGTTTTCATAGATTTTGGTTTATTGAATTCACGATCAATCATCTTGCATCCATCTCTCCTGCATCGAGGAAAGTCTACGCACTCTCCACACGGATCGAGCGGAATAAATGTTATGTGGGAATCTTTCATTCTTCTGTTTTTGGTTCAACAATTTGAATATTCATATCTATCCCCATCTGTCTTGAGAATTCCGCTTTGATATTATCTAGTACCGCTGCGTTGATGATGGGCTTCGAGATGTCCCCCTCGTTTATTTTTATCGTCGCCTGCAACTGAGGCTTGTCGAAAAGCGTGTCGGGAAGTTCAAGATTGAGCTTGAGGGCAATCGCTCCAGAGGGCATTCGTCCCGAGAGAGAATTCACAAGAGTAACTTTTGTTCTCCACTTGTTGCTCCCTGGAGCCAGGATCAGATATTTAGATATGTACATCACTCTTTGGTTTTATGTTTAACACTTGAAAATTTCCTTCCTGTAAGTTGATAGTTCTTCCATGCACTTGAGTCGGGCGTCTCCTGCTGCAAGTCCCGCTCAAGAAAAAATACCGAGTCCTGAATGAATTTAAGCAGCCTCGCCTTGCTCACACCACTCAGTTCTATCAGGTAGGGTTCGTGCATCTTCGTCTTTCCATTGTACACAAAATCTTTCCCAAACTCCGCTTTGAGTTTATAGAGCGCACATACTTTGTCTATCATCTCGTACCCCGCACGGGTATATCCTATCACCGCACAGTCCAGAAGCGGACCGTACAGATACGCATACATAGCCTGCTTCTCAGATAACTTAGAAGAATGTTTCAGCGTGATGGTGAGCGGGATGCCGTCGTTCTCCAGAAGATACCGGTCGAAGTCCCGCTGGTTTTCAAAAACCAGTTTCACATTCTTGGGCGTGGCGGTGAAGATGGCTTCCATTATTCGATGAACATTCCAACTTTTCCACTTGCGACAACTCTTTCGATCATATCCTGTAGCCCCCATTCAAATTTAAGTCCGTTCCCATAATGATCTGGGCCGTCGAAGTTGTCGCATGGATTAAACCATTCTAGTGGACCTCCCTCAATGAATACTTTGTGCCAACGGTGAGAGTCTCCGTGACATTCAAAACTAGGAGATCCTTCTTTTTCATACGGCGCAGGGGCAAGTTGTGAGTTGTGCCAATCAATGAGCTTTTTCTTGTCGTAAGATGACGCCACACATGTGCCATTTTCTGTATTTCCTCTCATGTGGTTGAGGATAAGGAACCACAGTTTTACTTCTGTTGCTGGTCTTGTTTCCATGTTTCAGATTTTTATATTTTTACAAATTCAGAAAATGCCGTACCGCCCTGCATGCACCGGAATATATTGATCAGCGCGAACACATCTTTGGCGCAGTACGTCGCTATCCGGTCAATCTTACTATCCACCCAATAAACTTTCCCCACCTGCGATCCGTCGATGTCATCTTTGGGAGACGGAATACCAAAGGCATGTGCTATGGCCGACAGAGAAGCGGAGTTGAACCCGCCCATCTTCCATATCTCGTGGGTGTCGAGATTAGTTATCTCCCAGGGCTTCTTGCCATAGGAGTCGAGGATACTGGGTATCTCTATACCGTGCACCATCATCCTCTTTGAGATGAACGGGTAGTCGAACCCCTTCCCGAAGTGCGCGCACAGTTTTGGTTGTCGGTCTATCTTCTCGACTATCTTCTGCATCGTCTCGCAGAATATCTCCAGCGTCCTCTCTTCATCATGGTCAAATCCAAAAATGTTTTTGATATATACCTTACCACCTTTCACCATACCTACAGAGATGCAGGTGATGAAAGAAAATTCGGGATGCAGCGCAGCCTGCTCCTTATAGGTGTCATCCAGCAGAGCCGGAGTGATCGTCGGATTTGTTTTCATAATCTTCCTAGCCCACTCTTTCTTCGTGGCGTCGTCAGCAAGAAGAAGATTGGGAAACAGTGATACCGTTTCGATGTCGAGGAAGATGATGCTTTCTATTGGGATGTCTTTCATGGGTTATTCTTTTGGTTCGCTTCTTATGATTCTTGTTGGATAGACTATCGGCTTGCCCACGTGCTTATTCACAAGATCAAAAAGATCCTTGTCGAACTCGTGAGAGAGGTGGCGAAATGTAGTGATTTCAAAAGTTGCCGTCAGGTCATGCCCGCTCGCACCATTTTTTCTTACTATCATAAACGCCCCGTCAATATTTTCTCCATGCTGCACAGTCTCTTTTGTCGTCTCCGACTCATTGAAAACTATATTGATATCGGCATCCGGATTTTCGATTGCCTGTAGTATGTGATCGTAGTGCGCCGGATTTATCGCCCTATGTTTTAAAAGCAGGTCTAGTTCCGCTTTGCCAGCGCCAGGAGACATCTTCTCCAGGTGCCTCACATATTTAATGACCATCTTTACTTTTTCGGCTATTTGCTCTTTTCTCATGTCAGTAGATTTTCGAGGCTATCAGTTCAAAATATATATTCTTCTCCGCTTTCGTCATCGGACGCCAGCTCATAGCATATCTGTCATCTTCTATCTTTGGATTGTCGTCAATCATCGAAGACAGGTTTTCGACTTTCTTTCCTTTGATTCTGTAAAACCTCCTGCATAAGAAGCGGCCCTCAAGAGGATAATCTACTTTTGCGATATCCGTCTCTCCGCCGTTAGACTTCTTCCATTTGCAGATCACCCATGTTCCCTTTTTGAATTTTTTCATGATACATGTTTTTTGACCATCGCCTTACCGGAGACGATCACGTTTTGCTTTGCTAGTTCTGTCAACCATTTGTCATAACTCTCCACTCCCGGAGGTCGTGGAACTGTCTTTTGTATACTTGGCTTCATCGTTACAGAATTTAATGATGTCGTTAACCCACTGAAAACTCTTTGACTTGATGTCTTTGTCAGCTAATATAACCAAAAACTTTTCCATCTTCAAGACCGTCTCGCATACCATACGAAAAGAAGACTGCTTCTCTGCAAAATAGCGAATCCCACTCTCCATCCTCTCGATGGCCTGCTTCACATCAATGGGAGTATCGTCAGAAACAAAACTTTTTGCCTCTGCGGTGTAGTGTTCGAGATTCAGCAGGATGCAGTCCAGCTTGGCTTTATATAGGTAGTCTTTCTTCAAAAATATATTTTCAAACATCTGCGTGTCTGTGATCGACCGCTCATCACCCCACACCTTGCAGGTGTATGTGAGGGTGTGCCCTTTTTTGGGATCGTGCTTGCTCTCGAATTCGAAGATCATGGGTTGAGTTGTTTGTAAAATTGAAACTCTATGCAGTAGTACGCAAAGGCGCTGTCGATGCCACGCTTCTCTAGCTCGTAGTGCTTCTCGTCGCAATACAGACGCAGACCTTTCTTGTCTGCCTTGTGGACAAATTTCATCACCTCTGCTTTCTGTCTGTCGTCAGGAAAAAGTTGGTGTACCTGTGGGGCTCCTGTCTTTGTCATGATTATGGATTTATGTTAAGCAATCTATCCGAACAACTTTTGAATACTACCGGATCGAACGTCTCTTCAATACGATTCCTTATAAGGGAGATCCTGTGAAGCAACTCCACGTACCGCTCCAGCAAAACCTCTTGCTCTTGTGGAGACAGATCTTTCATGCTGCTTACCGGTTTCTCGTAGTGCAGCATAGTTATCATCTGCTTGCCGTCCATCGTAAAGTTTTTGTCTTTCTCCTTGCCAAGTCCGGAGATGCCTTTGAATCTCATGATTACGCCTTTGCTCATAGTTCCCCCTTTACTAGTTTGTTGTAATCGAATTTTTTCTTGAGCGCGTCCTTGATCGTGATCTCCTTATCAGAGAAGCCGGCGCACTTGTTATTATAGATGATCGCATGTGAGAACACCTTCATTTTCCCCTCCACAAACCACATCCCTTTATCTGTTATCCTATAAAACCCAACCCCATCCAGGCGCCTATCAGGGCCTTCATCGGATTTACTATCGATCAACCCCCAGAATCTTAGCTTTGGGAAATCACCACGTACCGATGCCGCGCAGTGCATATCCTTGAGATAATTTTCTACGTGACACCAGCTAGTGTAATTTACTTTTTTGTGCCACACGTACAGCGCAATAAGTCCATACGCCATCCCCCATGTGATAGGACGTTTGTACCTCTGCACATGCTGTCCGCACGCAGGGCAAGCGCATCCTTCGTCGAAGTTAGTCCTCAGAAAACGCCGCGCTTCCCCCAAGAGGGCTGTATCCGGCAATTTTTGTTTTTGTGTAGTACTCACGTTTCAGCTCCTCTTTTTTCAGTTTAACTTTCTTCCATTTGAACCCGTCGGTACTCCCGAAGTCAAGTTCGTGGTGCTCCTCTGGCGTCACCAGCAGCACATTTTCTTTTTTCAACCTGAACGAAGGGTATGCCCCCTTGCTCAAAATATGTGCGAAGCACATAACATTAAATTGGTGTATCGGCGTTCCGCTGACTTCCGACACATGTGGCCGGTCTTCCCATATCTTCATGAACATCTCCAGCTCGCCTGTCTTTTTCTTCATCCTGCTGATAGGTTTTTTCTTTTTCTTTTCACTCTTCTCGGGTTTTGGATCAGGTTTAAAGGCCATTTTTTTTCTTGTATCCGTTAGTAGTAAAATACCTCACATCTTCATTCTCGTTTATCCGCCTCGCCATTCTTTTAAAATGACCGCGAAGCCACTTTACTGCCATCAGGAGTTTAAGTTTATGCAGGTGCTCTCTGTGCCATCCTCCGGGTGTGGCGTATCCTGCCACGTTAATAAAAAAGAAATCTGTTCCTATCGAATCTACAACCGTCCCATGATAACCATAGTCACTTATCACCTCGTCTCCCACTCTTATCCTTGAGTCCAGTATTCTTTTTAGGGAGCTTGTATTCTTCGAGCAGGACAACTCTTTCAGGTGGCACGCCTGCTTTGATGAAGTGGTTTCTGACCTTTTTGCTGTAGGTGTAGATGATGGGCTCATTCTTTGTTTTCTTCGGGGCTGTCAACGGAATCCAGTTCAGATCCTGTAGGCACTTCTTCAACGCCCTCGCTGTTTTCTGGTCCATCATTACCGGCTTGGATTTCGGGCTCTCTAGCGCCTCCATTATCGACTTGAAGGGCTTCTTCTTTTTGGTACTGGTTGACTTCTTCGAGTTTTTCTTTTTCATCTGCTTCTTTTTTCATGTCATCAAATACATTGTCCAGCGCACCGGTATTAAAGACTCTCATCAGTGTCACCATGTCTTCTCTTCTTCTACAGGCGAAGAGTTCTTTCCCTGCGTCGGAGAGAAGTTTCGCCAGCACAAGAAAATCATCCTGCACTTCTTTTGGGCTTCCCCCTATTGCCATCGCCACCTCGTCGTACGTGCGCTTGTTTACGCTCTGGCCTTTCTTCTCGAACGACCACGCGATTTCGTTTCTCCACTTATTGAGGTTCTTCGTGGTGACGCTCTTGCCCGGCTTTAGTTGCGGGAACATCTTCTCACATTTTCTGTTGTTCTCTATCACCTCTTTCTCCCAGAACGACTCGCGGAAGTTCATCGCAGACTGCAAAGTTACGTAGTACATGTAACGCATGCGCGGATCTACCAGAGGCTTCTCTTTCTCGTCCTTTTCATCCTTCGCTTTTTCTTCGGCGACCGCCTGATCCAGTTCCTTTTTCATTTCTTCTTCCATAGCTACATCGGGGTTAGGGAGACCACAGCACCAAGTTCGTATGCTATATTCTCCATTGTTTTTTTTGTTGGGTTGACCTTATTCAGTTCTACGCGACAAAGAAAAGACAAACTCAGTCCCGTCTTTGTAGCGAGATTCTGTAGGCTCATGCCACGATGCAAGCGAAGCATCCTTACTCTTTCTCCGAAGGTCATTGGTTTTGTTTTAGTATGCGTACTGTCTTCCGTTTCTCATCAGCATCTTCGCCTCTGCCTCCAGAGTGTTCAGCTCCTCGAGAGTTAAGTTCCGGTGCATCCTCATCAACACCTCGTTCTTCTGCGTGTCGTACAGGTTTTCGTTGGGGAGGATTGCATCTTCATCTATATCCTTGATGCAAGCAAGCTCTTCTTTTGTGTTCTCCAACTCCGATTCAAGGCCCCCCTTTTCATCCTCCAGCTTTCTGATCTTGTCGAAGCGGGCATCCAGCTCGTTTTCTGTTGCGAGGAGATGCTTCTCGATAAGCTCTTTTTGTTCAGGGAATCCAATTTGTAGATTCTTGATTTCTTTTTTCAGTTCGGTAATCATAGTTTTCCGTTTTTTCAGTTAAGGGTTACAAACGTAGTAATAATGAACTGACCCACCAAGCAAAAGATATTAACAGGTGTTTGTGAATAAGGGTTCGCCCGAAGAAAAATCAACCACGATTAAAACTTCGGGCTCGCCCCTCACTTCCCTTCTTCCTTCATCTTTCTTCTAAACTCAGATATATGTTCTTTTGCCATCTGATCACACCATGAGTTGACCCATGTACGCTGGTCTTTGGTTGCCGTGTGTGCTTTCACGTGCCGGAAATCTATTACTGCGTAGGAGAAGTGTTTTGCCACTTCTGCGTACTGGGCACGTATTTTCTTTGAACTTTTTCTGTTGAGTCCCCACCGTTGGATATTCTCTGCGTCGTTGGTAAAACAATGGATGGCGTTTAGGCAGTCGGTGTTGATAAATATCTTTCTGATGCCGATCCACTTCTGCTTGTCGAGTAGCGCAAGGGCGTTCACTATCGCTTTCATCTCTGCATGCCACGGCTCTGCTGTTGTCGTTCTTAGCATCCCTGACTTTCGTACTGTGCCCATGTTGGATACTATCCAGATGGCGTAGCTCCCCCGCTTATGTTTCTTAGAGAAGGAGGCGTCGGTGTTTATGGTTACGTTCATATCATTTCTTTTTACGATTGTTCTTACTCCAACTTCTCTTTTCCTTCGGGATGATACACAGTTTCATCTCTGGCATTGCCCTCATCACGAATGGCGTGGGCTCGGTCGGCTTCGTTTCTTTGAAGTAATGATCCAGCTCGTCCATCATCTTTATTCCTATCGGGAATCCCTTGTACCCGCTTTGCTCTTCATCTCTAAATATCACACGCACTTCCTCTGTCGGGTTTTCTTTTTCTCTCTGCACGATGATTTCTCCCAGCATCTTTAGGTCGATGTCAGGCGGGGCGAGAATAATAAGTTTGGGTTTGAAGTTTGGCTTCTCCATTGTATTTTATTTAAGGTTGTACATAGCAGAGAGGAATAGGTTGGGTTTCTTTGGGCGTTTTAAGTTCCGGTATCCCGCTTTCTTTTTCTGGTTGTATGTCTCCATCTTTTCCCTATACATCTGTTCCACCGTGAATTTTATTGCAAGCTGGTAGGCGTGGTGAAGCGAGACTGTAAATTTAACTCTTCTTCCTTTCTCCCGAAAGGTAAGTTCGTCGGGCGGTCCGATGGTGACTATCAGATCTCTTTTCCCTTTCCTGCCTACCATCTGTCGGTGCAGGTCTTTCAATAGTAGCTTTGCCATTGGTGGTTGTTTTTGGTTTGTACCCCCGACTTTCCGTCAGAGGTTTCAGGTATCGAACCTTCATCAGCAAACCTATTTCTGCCTGTATAGCATGATATGGGTTACTTTCCCCGCGTCATCTTTCAGTACATGGAAAGAGTAGTACCTGTTTTTCTCCTGCTTTGATAGGATTCTTTTGACCGCCCGCATGACCGTGCCAGCCTCTTTCGTGAAAGGAGTTCTCAGTCCTTTCCCTTCTTTGAGTTTGATGGCACGCACGCGCAGATCTTCTATCGCCGTTGCGCTCTTCGCTGTCCTGTTTGATGGTGGCGGACAGGATACCACTTCGAATTTGATTTTTTTCATGTGATTGGTTTTTATTTTAGTGAATTGTGTTCTACTGACTCCACGTAGAGATGAAATGTAACTTTCTCTCCGTGACGCACCTTTACCTTTCGGTAGTGCAGTTTTCTCCCTTTGCATTCGGTTATCTGGTGGAGGACGCCCGTTTCCATAAGCAGGTCTCTCACCCATACCTTGTGCATTGCTCTTCGTGCCGGAACAAATACCATTCCGTCTGCTGTCTGCACGAACTCTGGCAGATTTGTTCGTTGTGGTGTCATGTTGTTTTTTTAGTTAGACTTCTTTTCTCTGCCCGCATACGGCACATTCGTCCCGTCCATTTTTATATGAGATGGTTGCTGTCACCGTGTCGCATCCTTTGCAGTCGTGTGCCATCAGGTTGAACTTCCTTCCAAACTTTTCTATCCCGTGATGCGCTCCGTTCTCCTCGTATTCCATCAGGCACTTTACGGCTACGCTGTTTGCCAGAGGAGTAACCTTGCGGTCTTTCTTCACCCCCAGCATCACTTTGCACCATTTGCTTGTGCATGCTTCCATGTTCCCGCGACCGTCGGGCTTGAGCGGATATATGCTCACGCTCATCGGCTCATACAATTCTTTGTAGAAGTGGATGTCGTAAGGCCGATCGGTCACAAAAGAATTCCATTCATCATCCTCTTTGTATTTGAGAACACGCTTATACTTCTTCCCTTTGTGTACGTGCCACAGAGTAGCTTTTTTCTTTTTTCTGTCCACTACCACGTGCATGACGGGTAGTCCTTCATTTTCTTTTTTCATGGTGGTTGGTTTTAATCGTTTGACTCATCATACTTTTTCATAAACCCTTCAATCTCATCGAAAAATTCTCCGTCCCATTCCCTCCCCTTGTTTTTCTTCTCGAATTTGTCCGTGAGGTCTTCTGCAATTTCATACATGCGTCCTGTTCCTCCGTCACGATATTCCCGAACGATTTTCGACGGGGACTCTGCTCGCACATGAGTTTTGTCTGTGCTCAGGCGCATGGATATCTCCTGCACTATTTCGTGATGCGTCTCCACCCAGTTGGTGAATCCATTTGGGAATACCCTTTTTTCTCCCGACTGCCTCGCCTCTTTAATCTCTTTGCGTGTGAAGGGCTTGTTGTCCCGCACCTCTGCTTCGAGCCGTTCCATTTGTGTGCCCGAAGCCCCGCCGTTTTCCAGTTCGTTCCCTGCGTCTTTGAAGTTGTCCCCGTCGCGGAGGTCTACCTCTACATTTTTTGGGTGTGCTAC
>Ga0209640_10002985_pt1 | contig 14795 bp, 16 predicted proteins | sample RifCSP10_1_FD_184018 | JGI IMG/M metagenome (GOLD analysis project Ga0209640, IMG submission 184018) | Soil microbial communities from Rifle, Colorado - Rifle CSP2_sed 10_1 (SPAdes) (version 2) | ecosystem: Environmental > Terrestrial > Deep subsurface > Rock core/Sediment | place: Rifle...
CCTGGCCGACGGCTCCAACTACCCCGGCGTCGGGAACGAACACGTTGTCGAGAAATACTTCGTTGAAGGTGTGATTGCCATCGAGGAAGCGGATCGGCCGTATCGTCACGCCGGGTGCGTCGAGTTCGACGATCAATTGCGACAGGCCTTCGTGGCGATTGCCGTTGTCGGGGGAGGTGCGGCACAGCACGAAAAACGCATGCGCCTTGTGCGCCCAGCTTGTCCACACTTTCTGCCCGGTCACGCGCCAGCCGTTGGGCACGCGCTCGGCGCGCGTTTTGACCGACGCCAGATCGGAGCCGGAACCGGGCTCGCTCATGCCGAGCGCGAAGCAGTACTCGCCGCGCGCGATCGCCGGCAGAAAGCGCTGTTTTTGCTGCTCGCTGCCGTAGCGCAGCAGGCTGGGGCCGGTCTGGCGATCGCCGAACCAGTGCGCGGCGCACGGTGCGGCAACCGCGAGCATCTCCTCGGTCGCCACGAAACGTTCGAGATACGAGCGCTCCTGCCCGCCGTAGCGCTTCGGCCAGGTCATGCCGATCCAGCCGCGCGCGGCGACCTTGCGGGTGAATTCGGCGTTGAACGCGGTGTGCCCGAGGTGCGGCTTGAACGCCTGCGCGGCAATTTCCGCACGCAGAAATTCGCGCACATCCTGCTGCAGCTTGCGCGCCGCGGCGGGCAGTTCGAGCGCCGCAAAATCAACCTGCTGGAACACGCGGTAAAAGTCCTGAATGAGTGCTGCGGTTTTTCGCGACTCTAGGCCTGTCGTACCGGAGCGTCAATTCTTGAGTTCCAGACGATGGTGCTCAAACCCGGGCCGCCGCTCATTGGGCCCTGACGTTCGTGGCCTTTATCACTTTCGCGTATTTGTCGATTTCATCGCGGATGAACGAGCCGAACTGCTCGGGCGTGCCGCCGATCGGCTCGATGCCCTCGTTCATGAAACGGTCGTGCACTTCAGTGCTGGCCTCGATTCTGGCGATTTCGGTATTGAGCCGCGTCACGATTTCCTTCGGGGTTTTCACCGGCGCCATCAGACCGAACCAGGTCGTCGCCTCGTAGCCCTTGAGGCCTGAGGCATCAATGGTGGGCACATCCGGAAGCGCCGGAAAGCGCTTGAGACTGCCGATCGCAATCGCGCGCAGCCGCCCGCTTTTGATATGCGGCAGCAACGCCGGCACGCCGCTGAAAAGCATTTCAACCTGGCCGCCGATGGTGTCGGTCAGCGCCGGCGAGTTGCCCTTGTACGGCACATGGACGATGTTGACCCCCGCCATCAGCTTGAGCAGCTCTCCCGCCATCATGTTCGAGCTGCCGAGTCCCGACGAGGCGTAATTGAGCTTGCCGGGGTTGGACTTGGCGAGCGCGATCAGTTCCCTCAGATTTTTGGCCGGCAGCGACGGATGCACCGATAACACGTTGGCACCCTTCACGCACAGGATCACCGGCGCGAAGTCGCGCAGCGTGTCATACGGCAGCTTCGGGTAGAAACTCATGTTGATCGCGTTCGCGGCGCCGCCCATCAGGAGCGTATAGCCGTCGCCCGGCGCTTTGGCGACGAACTCGGAGCCGATGTTGGTACCGCCGCCGGGGCGGTTCTCGACCACGACCTGCTGCCCGAACACATCGGTGAGCTTGGCCGCGATCACGCGCGCGGTGAAGTCGGTGTTGCCGCCCGGTGCGTAAGGGACCACCACGCGGACGGTTTTTTGCGGATAGTTTTGCGCGGGCGCATCGATAGCCGCGAGCGCGGCAACAGAAAACGCTATGGCGATGGATGATTTCATATTCCTCCTCCGACGAAAAAAGATTAACCGCAGATAAACGCTTATTATCGGGGTGAACGAGTGAACAGGTGAACGAGTGAACCCCCTCACCCCAGCCCGGCCCCCTCGCTCGCTGCGCTGGCTCGCCCCCGGTGACGGGGGAGAGGGAATCCTTTGCCCGTTCACTCGTTCGCTCCTTCACCCTTCACCCTTCACCCTTCACCCCTCACTGGCTCTTGTCGACTTCATTGACGAGCGACTGGTTGCGCGTCCAGCGCTTCAGGTTATCGAGAAATATCGCGTTGACGCGCGCGTCGTTGCCGGCCGACGCTGATGAGTTGTGCGGCGTGACGAGCACATTCGGTAGATCCCACAGCGGCGAGTCGGGCGGCAGCGGCTCCTGCGCGAACACATCGAGATAAGCGCCGCCGAGGTGTCCGCTCTGCAGCGCGGCAATCAGCGCGGGCTCGGCGACGATTTCGCCGCGGGCGATGTTGATGACGCGCGCACCCTGCGGCAGCTTCGCAAGCAAGGCTGCGTTTATCATGCCGCGCGTCTCGTCGGTGAGCGGACACGCGATCACCAGCCAGTCGCTGCGCGCGAGCAGCCCGGGGAGCTTGTCGGGTGTATGGACTTCGTCGACGTGCCCGGTCTTGATGGCGTTGCGGCGCACGCCGACCACATACAGGCCGAGGACGCGCGCGAGCCGCGCGATTTCCATTCCGATCCCGCCCAGGCCGTACACCAGCATGACCTGGCCGCGTAGATCGCACGGCAGATCCGGCGCGCGCATCGGGTCCCATTGGTGGTTGCGCTGGGAGGCTATCCAGCGCGGAAAGTTGCGCGCGAGATAAAGCATCGCGGCGATCGCGGTCTGCGCGATCGGCGCGGCGGTCGAGCCCGCTGCCGTGGTGAGACGCACGCCGCGCTCGAGGATGCTCGCGAAAACCGGGTGATCGACGCCGGCATTGAAAACCTGCAGCCACTTGAGACCGGATGCTTTGCGCGTCGCCGAGAAGAACTGCCTGGAGAACCCGGGGAACACGTCGCCGCTGAAATAGGCCGCTTCGGCGCGCGCGGCAACCGCGTCGTCGATGCGCGCTTCGGGGTCCATGGGCAACACCAGCAATTCGAGTTCGATGCCGTCGCGCCTGGCAGCGGCAACGAAATCGGCGCCGAAACCGGCATTGCAACGATGCGAAACCAGCACGGCGGTCACGATTGGATTCCTGCCCGGGTCGTTTGGCGCCGCTTGCGGGAAAAACGGCGGCAAAGCTTGCTGCTATTTTAGCCGGTATCGGCGGCCACCGGCACCCGCGGCGTAGACGGCGGCGATTTGCTAAGATGCGAACCTGAACCTGCCTATCGAATGTATCCCCAGTGACTGTCGACACGCTTGCGCTGGCGCAACAATTGATCTCGCGCCGCTCGGTTTCGCCCGATGACGCGGGCTGCCTCGATATCCTGATCGACCTGCTGAAGCCGCTCGGTTTCGAATGCGAGAAGATCAGCATGGGAGGCGTCGACAACCTGTGGGCGCGGCGCGGCGCCGCAAGTCCGCTGGTGTGCTTTGCCGGACACACCGACGTCGTGCCGACCGGGCCGCTCGAACAATGGGGCAGCGATCCGTTCGTGCCGACGATCAAGGATGGAGTGCTCTACGGCCGCGGCGCCTCCGACATGAAGACTTCCCTCGCCGCGTTTGTCGCCGCGATCGCCGATTTCGTCGAGCAGCATCCCGACCACCCGGGTTCGCTCGCGGTGCTGTTTACCTCGGATGAGGAAGGTCCGGCGGTCGACGGCACGGTGCGTGTGGTCGAAGCGCTCAGGCAGCGCGGCGAGCCAATGGATTACTGCATCGTCGGCGAGCCGACTGCAGTAGACAGGCTCGGCGACATGATCAAGAACGGCCGCCGTGGCTCGCTTTCCGGCGTGCTCACGGTCAAGGGTGTGCAGGGCCACGTCGCCTATCCGCACCTGGCGAAGAATCCGATCCACGAAAGCGCGGCCGCGATCGCCGAGCTCGCGCAGACCCAATGGGACAACGGCAACGAATACTTCCCGCCGACCACTTGGCAAATTTCGAATTTCAACGCCGGCACCGGCGCCAACAACGTGATTCCCGGTGAAGCACACATCAAGTTCAATTTCCGCTTTTCGACCGCGAGCACGCTGGAATCGCTGCAGACGCGAGTGCACGGCATCCTGGACCGGCACGGCGTGCCCTACGATCTCGAATGGCGCTACGACGGCCGGCCGTTTCTGACGAAGAAGGGCGACCTGGTCGATGCGGTGGCGCGCGCGATCAAGAGCGTGACCGGAATCGATACCAAGCTCTCGACCACCGGCGGCACTTCGGACGGCCGCTTCATCGCCGACATCTGCCCGCAAGTGGTCGAATGCGGCCCGACCAACGCCACCATCCACAAGATCAACGAGTGCATCAGGCTCGACGAACTCGAGCAGCTGCCGAAGATTTACCTGCAGACACTTGAGAATTTGTTGATTAAATGAAAGGCGTGAAGGGTGAAGGGTGAAATGTGAAGGGAAAAACCCCCTCTCCCCCATTCACTAGGGAGAGGGCGGGGGTGAGGGGGTTTTCCATATGCCACGTTTCGACAATGTCATGGATCTGCCCAAAGACCTGCCGATGCCGCAGGACGACGGCGCATGCGATCACCTGACCGGCATGAAGCTGCCATCGCTCGCGCTCGCCTCGACACGCGGCCGCAGGGTCGATCTGTCCACGCTCACGGGCACGACCGTCGTTTACATTTATCCGCGCACCGGCCGTCCTGATCAGGAGGTTCCGACCGGCTGGAACGCAATCCCCGGCGCGCGCGGCTGCACGCCGCAATCCTGTGCGTTCCGCGATCGCTATCAGGAACTGAAAGCACTCGGCGTCTCGGAATTGTTCGGCCTCAGCACGCAGGAGCCTGCGTACCAGCAGGAAGCCGCCGAGCGGCTGCACCTGCCGTTCGAAATATTGAGCGACGGGAAACTGGAATTCGCGCAAGCGTTGCGGCTGCCGATGTTCGAAATCGACGGCATGAGACTGATCAAGCGCATCACGCTGATCGCGCGCGACGGCAGGATCGAAAAGGTGTTCTATCCGGTGTTTCCGCCGGACAGGAATGCGGATGAGGTGATTGAGTGGCTAACCGCGATAGGCGGCAGTTGACCTATTCGGTCGCAAGGCATGACAGTACCAAATATGGTACACTATGCAATCACGCTTGAAAATGACTAAACCGCAACCACAGAAAATCCCGCTGGCGTTCTTCCGAACAGCAACAGGAACAGAACCGGTGCGCGAGTGGCCAAAGGATCTCGACGTACACGACCGCCATACAATCGGCTTGGACCTGATGCGGGTACAGTGGCGTTGGCCTGTTGGCATGCCCTTGTGTCGCCCAATGGGGCAAGGACTATGGGAGGTGCGAACCGACCTGCCAAGCCATCGCATTGCCCGTGTTTTATTTTGCGCATATCGCGGCCAGTTGGTGGCCTTGAACGGCTTTATCAAGAAAATTCGGAAGACGCCTGACAACGAACTGGCAGTCGCACGCAAACGTCAGAAGGAGTTGGAACAATGAGTAAACGACACATCGGTTCGAGCCTCGATGGTTTCCTGAAAGACGAAGGTATCTTCGACGAAGCTCAGGCACAAGCCGTCAAGGAAGTGGTAGCTTGGCAACTTGCCGAAGCCATGAAAGCGCGCTCCCTCACGAAGGCACGCATGGCGGTGCTGCTGAAGACCAGCCGGTCACAATTAGATCGGCTGCTCGATCCAAAGAATGACGTTACGCTGTCGAGCCTCCAGCGCGCTGCGGCGATTGTCGGCCGCAAGGTCAGAATCGAGCTGGTATAGCGGACGCTGTCTGTTAACAAAACCTTGCTAGCGCAATCGTGTGCGGCATTCACCAATACTGGCGGGCGTTACGCGCCAAGCCGATGATGATACGACGCGCTGAGTCCAAAACGGGCCGCAACGACCCCTCCCCCTGCGGCAGCGGCAAGAAGTTCAAGCAGTGCTGCGGCGCGCTGGGCAAGCTGCATTAGTCCGGTTTTTGCCCATAGTTCAGTCCGTCGCGGCTCCCCCGAGCCGAGCAAAAGTGGGCACCACTGGCAAGTCAGGCTGGCTCTGGCGTTTCACGCAGTTTGTTGATGTATCTCAAGGCGGCGCCAACAGTCCGGTAGGACGATGACCGATGTAAAGGAGGACGACCATGAACCCAACATTATTCGAGATTGGCGTGGCCATAATCATGGTGGCCGTGAGCATTGCCCTCGTCGTGTGGTTTTCAAGATACGTCGCGGCCGCCGCGGGAAGGCGCATGATGCAAATGCTGACGCGTGCTGGCGTGGACCCCGAAGTTGCCAGGCGGGGTGACACCGAGGCCATCATACAAGACGTACGGAGCCGGTGCGTCAGGTGCCGGTCCGAGGACTTGTGCGACAGGTGGCTCGCCGGAAAAGTCGAAGGCGACAACAGCTTCTGCCCCAACGCGCAGATATTTCGTGTATTGACAAGGAGCCCCGGGCGCATCGCACCCTAATGGGGGTTGATACCGGCCACCAGCTCAGGAATTCGCGCCCCACAGGCTGTTGAATGGGCGCTAGTAATACACCGATCGTCCGGCACCTCCGGTTGCCAAGATCAGCTCGCCGCTGACGGCCCAGGCCTTGTCCGAAGCCAGGAACGCCGCGACATAGGCAACCTCCGCTGCGTCAACCATGCGGCAGATGGCGTTGCCGCGCGACGAATCGGGGGCATAGTTGCGTTTCTCGGCTTCCTCGGGGGTGATGCCCAGCTCGGCGGCCTGCACGGCCAGCAGGCGCGGAGTGCGTTCTGTGCGCGTCGTGCCCGGGTGGATACAGTTCACCGTGATCCCGAAGCGGCCCAGCTGGACGGCCAGGGTCTTGGTAAAGTGCACGAGGGCGGTGTTGCGGGCCCCGCCGCTTAGATTGCCGGCGTTGCGTGCATTAGTCCCGCTGATATTGATGATGCGGCCCCACCCCTGCTGCTTCAGGTGGGGGATGGCAGCACGGGCGCAACGCAACGCCCCCATGTACTTCACGTTGAAGTCCTGCAGGAGATCTTCGTCGACCACCGTTTCGATGGGACCGGTGGCGCTGGTGGAACCGCCCGGCGAAGAGCCGCTGTTGACTAGTATATGCAGCCCACCCAGCTGCGCGGCGGCCTGCGCAACCATCTCCTCTACCTGCTCTCTGCTGGTGACATCCGCCACCAGTGGGATGATGCGCCGTCCTGTTTCGGCGCCCAATTCCCGCGCCGCCGCTTCGAGTTGCTCTTTTTTCCTTGCGACGATCGCCACATCCGCCCCTTCGCGGGCCAGCTCCCGCGCAATGGCTTTCCCGATGCCCTGGCTGCCGCCGGTCACGATCGCATGTTTGCCTTTAAGCCCCAAATCCATTTCGTATCCTCCGGAATAATAGAATTAATACAGTACCACGGTTGCTGTCACGACACCGCAGCGGCGGGGCGCTTCCACCCGAGCCAGTCGAGCGAGCCATCGGTCCACCATGCCTTCTGCTGGGCTGGTTGAAGGTAAACCGAAAGCATGGCTTCCTCCTGTGGGTCGATAGCATACTACGCCTGTAATACTTCCGCCCCTGGCGCGGCCTCCAGCTCACAGGCGTTCGCCGTCATCGCCAGCAAGCTGTAGTAGCCGATCGTCCCGGTCAGCTCGATCAATTGCTCGTCGCCAAACCGTTGCTGCAGCGCCTTCATACTCGCCGCATCGACCCGGTGCTTGCGGATGAGGTCCCGCGTGAACTCCACGATCTGCGCATCGTCCGCCGGGACGCCGCGCGAGTGTTTCTCACGGATCGCAGTGATGGTTGCCTCCGGAACGCCTTGGCCCCGGGCGGAGCTTGTCTGAGCACCCCACACGTAAACCGCGTCGAATTCTCGCGCGACCGTCATCGCGGCGAGCACGCGAACCCGTTTGTCAAGCTTGCCCTCGAAGCGCACGTAGGCGCCCAGATGCATGAGGTGGCTAGCGAGCGGCGGGCAATGGAGGAGCATTGTAAATGGCCCGTGCACCGACCCGCGGCTCTTGACGATGCTGTCCACGATCGGGTGGTGTTCCGCGGGCACTTGGTTCTTGCTGGTAATGGATGTCAGCCTTGCCATGATGGTCTCCTCCACTCAATGTAAACTTTTTGCGTCACGCCCCATACATTGTATCCGTCCCCGATCAGATTACCTTGTTATGCCGAAACCCCTGTACCTCCGCCGCGTTGTAGCCGGACTCCTTCAGCACCGCGTCGTTATGCTCGCCAAGGACAGCAGACTGGCGATTTTTGACAGCGAGGGGGCCTAGTACCCGGCAAACACCCGCTAAGTTGGGAGCCACTGCACAATGATTGGTAATGGCCGGTTTGCGACCATCGAGACCGGGCGCAATCCGACCCAGCCAGCCGGTCAGCCTTCCGGAAAGCGGACGTTCAACAGCGTAGTGATCGGCGCATCCTGCGCTTGACTTGGCGCGCCAAGGGACTGCATGATTTGCCGCAACGTCTGTTGCGAACCGCCCCGGCAGCGCGGATCGGACGGTGGAGCAAGGTGATCAAGGACGCCGGCATCAAAGTCGATCAATGCGCGACGTACTGTCGCGCTATTCCAGGGAGGAAGACAGCAATGACACAGGTTGGCGCGGGCAAATATACCTACGAACTGATACGTGATTTCCCCAAACTGCCCAAAGGAGAGTCGTTCGGGGTGATCAGCAGGGTGGCGACCGATTCTCAAGACCGCCTCTACGTATTCCAGCGCAAGGATCCTCCGGTGTTGGTGTTCGACCGCGACGGGAAGTACCTGGGTTGCTGGGGTATCGGCGCGGTCAAGGAAGCGCATGGCATGAAAATCGTCGACGATGTCGTCTATACCACCGATCGCCCCGACTCGGTCGCGGTGGCCTTCACGCTGGACGGCAGGCCCCTGTTGGTGCTCGGCAAGCGCGGCGTGCATTCCGACACCGGCTGCGAAAAGTCCCCCTACATCGTGCTGCGTGCGGCGGGCCCTTTCAATCATCCCACGGAGATGATGCCCCACCCCAACGGCGATATTTACGTGACCGACGGTTACCGCAACTGCCGCGTGCACCGCTTTACGCGCGACGGCCGGCTCGTCAAGTCATGGGGCACGCCGGGCAAGACCGAGGGTGCATTTCACCTGCCTCACAGCCTTGCGATCGACCCGGACGGCAAGCTCTACGTCGCCGATCGCAGCAACAAGCGTGTGCAGATTTTCTCGCCGGACGGGGACTTCATCGGCATGTGGACCGAGATGGGCGGGCCGAACGATATTACGCGCGGCAGAGACGGTATCTTCTACATTGCCGAGCAGGAAGACGGCGACAAGCCCGCGCATGTTTGCATACGCGATGCGAAAGGACAGGTAATCGCCCGCTTGGAGAGCCGTCATATCCACGGCGTAGGCGTGGACTCGCGTGGCGACATCTACGCAGGGTTGACCGTGGACCGTAGCGTGGACAAGTTCGTGCGCAAAGGTTAACGTCGCCTTCGGCAAGCCGGCGTGCCTGCGCTTAGCATTGGAAGAGGTCGGCAGGCATAAACTGTGCGGCTACTGGTACAACCTTACCAATCGCTCGCGCGCCGTTTCAACCCCGCCTTCACGGCCGCGGTCGCATCCGGAGCCGCACCGGCGCGCGCTTTGACGAGTTGAGTGCTCGTGTTGCGCAGGCGCTGCGCGAGGATCTGCGTGAGCTTGACGAGGAGCTTCGCGCCGACGGCAGGATGCTCGCGGATCAGTTGCTCGATCGCGCGGCGCGTGAGAACGCCCGCTTCGACTTCCTCGAGCGCCGAGCACGTGGCGTAGCGCAACTCGCAGTCGAGCATCGACATCTCACCGACGGATGCGCCGCTCTTGATTACGGCGAGCCTCGATGGATCACCTCGCGCCGAACGTTTGGTCACGTCGACCGTGCCGCTCAAAAGCAGCATCATCCAGTCGCCGGTCGTGTCCTCCCGGATCAGGATCTGGCCGGGCTGCGCACGCACGCGGAGCATGACGCCGCCGAGCGTTTCGGCTTCGTCATTGGTGAAGTGGTCGAGCAGGGCCGAATTCTGCAGCAGCGCCGCGTCATTCTGAGCGAGCCCGTGGCACAAGCCGAGAACTTCCAGCCCGTTCGCCCGCAGCTCTTCTTCGATCATTGCCATCGCATGACCCGCCGCTACCTCGCGGGTCGTTGTTGCAGCCACGCGCCAATTTCTTCAATGGCGGCATCGGTTGCCGCCATCAGCGCGCGCACGCCGCCGGGCGCATCGGCGCTGGCTGCGGGCCGCTGCACGACGAAAACCTGCTGTGCGACCAACCGGTCTGCGCCGCCTTTGGCTTCGATCAGCGTCGCGCGCAGGCGCACGAGCCCGCTGCTGTTCTGCGTCGTGTCGAAGAGCTGACTGAACTCCTGCAGCTCCACGCGCAGCGCGAGCGGCACCGAGCTTTCGCCGGGATTGACGACCGCGCGCCTGAGACTCAACGATTCGCGCAGCCGCTGGCGCACGAGTTGCGCGGGCGGCATGCTCCAGCGCGCCTGCCCATAAGGCCGCAGCTGCTGCGCGTCGGAGTAAGCGAGACGGTAGAGCACTGCGGCGCTATCCAACGCAGGCGGCGCTTCGACCTCCTGCAGCACGATGGGAGGCAGGGCGGGGCGAGTCGTCGCGGGCGTTGTCAGCGCGCCGGGCCCGAAGTCGTATACCGCCGGACGCACGGGCGCTGAGGGCAACGACGAGCAGCCGGGCAACAAGCATGCAAGCAAGAGCAGCGGCAGTGCGCGCCGCCGCTTCAATTCGTGCTCCCAGGCACCACGAAGCCCGGCTCACCCGGTCCCGGCGCGATTGCGCCGCCACCGTAGATCAGCGACTGCGGATTGTCGTTGAACGCGTTGAACACACGCGTTGCCTGGCGCACGGTGGTCGACGTGTCGTCGCTTACGCGGTGCACGCGCGGCAGCGTCGTCGCATTGAGCGTATTCGCGGTGGACACGAGCGCTTCGGTCGCGTCGCCGAGCTTGTCGAGCACGCCGCCTTTGTCGCTGATGCGCCGCGCCGTCTTGCCGAATTCGGCTGCGGTTACTGTTGCTTCGGCGGCAGTCTTCGAAATTTCCGCCGATGTCGTCTCGAGCGCATGCAAGGTCTTGCTCGCATCCGCCGCCACCTTGTTGACGCCGCCGGCAGCCTTGCTGATGCCATTCGCCGCCGCGCCGAGGTTGGTGACGGTCGAGACGAGCGCCGTCTGGTGCTCCGGACTCAGCAGCTGCGTCACCCGCACCATCGTTTCCTGCGCCTGCGCCATGATCGCGGTGCCCTGATCCGTGAGCTTGCTGAGGAGTCCGGCACGCATCGGGATGCGCGGCGGGTTGCTCGCATCGCCGACCAACGGTTCTTTCGATTCGCCTTCGTCGTCGAGCTGCACGAATGCGAGCCCGGTCACGCCCTGATAGCCGAGCGTCGCAAACGTCGACTTGGTAATCGGCGCCTTGTCGTCGACCGCGATGCGGACGAGCACGTTGCCCGCCGTCTGCGGGTCGAAGCCGATCTGCGCCACCTTGCCGACGTCGATGCCGCGATAGCGCACGGCCGCCTGTGGCTGCAGGCCGGACACGGCTTCGCGCGTGGACATTTCATAGACACGGCGCACCCCGCTATCGCGGGTGAGCCAGATGGCGAGCGCAACGAGCATCGCGCCGACGAGAAGCACGAACACGCCGGCGGCAAGGGCATGGGCTTTGTTTTCCATCGCTGCTTCCTTTCCAGAAATTGTTCTACCGCTAAAACTTGGTCAGTCGCAAACTCCCAAAACTCTCGAATCGCCCCTCGCTACACTGCAAACGGATACTCCCGCAGCAGTTCCATCGCGCGCTGGCCGCGCTCGCCGAGGAAAAACTCGTGAACGAACGGATGCGTGAAGGCAATGACGTCCTTCGGCGGACCTGAGACGATGACGCGCTGCTCGGCAAGCACGGCTACGCGCGTGCTCAGCTCATAAAGCGTATCGAGGTCGTGCGTGACCATGACGACGGTAAGCTGCAGCTCCTGGTGCAGCGAGCGCAGCAGCGAAACGAAACCATCCGCGCTCTCGGGATCGAGTCCCGCCGTCGGCTCGTCGAGCAGCAGCAGCGGCGGGTCCATTACGAGCGCGCGCGCGAGCGCAACGCGCTTGACCATGCCCCCCGAGAGGTCGGCCGGCATCTTGTACGCGTGCTCCGCGCCGAGCCCCACCATCTGCAGCTTGACGAGCGCGACGTCGCGTATCAGGTCGTCAGGCAGCATCTTCAGCTCGCGCAACGGGAAGGCGATGTTTTCGAGCACGTTGAACGCGGAGAAGAGCGCGCCCTGCTGGAACAGCATGCCGACACGGCTCGCGGCGCCCGTCTCGCCGAGCTTTGCGACCGGCTGTCCGAGAATATTGATGGTGCCTTTCGCGGGCGTCTCCAGGCCGAGGATCTGCCGCAGGAGCGTCGTTTTTCCCGTGCCCGAGCCGCCGACGAGCGACACCACTTCGCCGCGCTCGATCGCAAGATCCAGGTCTTTGTGGACGACGAATTCGGCGGCGGGCGTTTTGAATACCGTCCACAAGCCGCGGATGTCGACGATGTACCGCGCCGTGAAGCCGGAAGAACCGGTTTCGCCCACGGCGCTCATATGCCTATGTCCTTGAACACGACTGCGAAGAGCGCGTCCACGAGGATCACTACGGTGATCGAAGTCACGACCGAAGCGGTAGTGCCTTTACCGAGGCTTTCGGTATTCGGTTCGACGCGCAGCCCGAAGTGACACGCGATGAGGGCGATCAGCAACCCGAACACCACCGACTTGCCGAGCGCGAGCGTGAGGTTGGCGATCTCGACCGCTTTCGGCAGCGCGTTCACGAAAAAGGTCGGTGAGATGCCGAGCGAGAGATCGGCGGCGATCATGCCTCCGGTGAGCGCCATCAGCGTCGTCCACACGCTGATGAGCGGCATCACGATCGCCAGCGCGAGTGCGCGCGGCATGACGAGCCGGTAGCCGTGCGCAATGCCCATCACGCGCATCGCATCGAGTTCCTCGGTCACGCGCATCACGCCGATCTGCGCCGTGATCGCAGAGCCCGAGCGGCCTGCGATCAGAATCGCTGCGAGCACCGGTCCCAACTCGCGGATGATCGAGACACCGAGGATGTCGACGACAAACGCGTCGGCGCCGAACTGTTTGAGCTGCTGGGAGGTCAGGTACGCGAGCACGACGCCGATCAAAGAGCCGACGAGCGCCGTGATCGGCAACGCAGTTGCGCCGATGCGATACAGGTGGCCAGACATGTCGCGCCACGGGCCTTCGCGCGGATGCGTGACGAGCTTCACCACATCGAGCAGCAGTTGACCGATGAGGCGCGTCAGATCCTTCCCGTGCCCGAACGCTTGCAGCAGCAGGCCACCGAGCACATTGACGCGTCCCCACCACGTGGATTCGGGAATCGTCGGCGCCGCAGTGGAATATTTGGCGACACGCTCGATCACTGCGCGCTGGCTCGGAATCACCTGCACGTCGGCAGGCCACGCGCGTCCCCACTGATTCCACAGCAGTTGTGCCCCGAAATGATCGAGCCTCTGCACGGGCCGCAGGTCCCAGCCTCGCGTGCCGGCAGGCACGGCTTGCAGCGCAGCAGCGACGGACGCCCACACTTCACGCACTGTCAGCTGCGCCGCTGTCCAGCGTCCCATGACGACTGCGCAGGGACCGGCCGGTGTCTGCGTGAGCGTAATTCCGGGCGTGGATGCGTCCGTGGAAGATTGCGGCGTACTGACGGCCATGACGTGCTGGGCTTTTCCCTGAAGCGGAGCTGAAACGTGGCGTGAGGCAATCGAATGGCGCGATTCGGGAGTTACATTGCATTTCCTCTGCTGAGGGGCCAACCGTCGGGAATGTCCGATTTGCCGCGAGCTGCCCTCGCTCGTAGGTCCCAATGCGAACCGGTCATAGTTCGTTCCCGAAAGCGGACGCTCGTTGGTTGCTTCGTAGACCTTGCGCTCACTGGAAAGCGCCGCCTGGTCACGGCGCACACCCGCCGCCGACATTCACGGGAAGCGCAAAGCGGCAGCGGCGTGTTACGTCGAATGAGATGAGAATGCCACCGTGGTGGCACGTGCACGATCGTCAGTCTTGATGTTGACGAGCGCCACCATGCCTTGATCCACCTTCTTCTGCGCACGCTGCAGCGCGGGTCCGATGTCTTCGGGTTTCTCCACGTATTCCCCGTAACAGCCCAGTCCTTCGGCCATCTTGTCGTAACGGGTAAAGCCGAGTTCGCGCCCGGTTTTCTCGTGCTTCGGATCGGCCGTCCAACCGCCGTTGAGGCTGATCACCACGAGTATCGGGATCTTGTGCCGCACGGCCGTGTCCAGCTCCATCGCGTTCAGCCCGAAGGAACCATCGCCGTGGACGACGATGACTTGCTTGTCCGGACACGCAACCTTGGCGCCTACCCCGAAGGGCAGACCCACGCCCATCATTCCGAACGGACCGGAATTCAGCCGATGGGCGGGCGAAAAAGTCGGCATGGATTGGCGGCCGTAGTTCAGGATCTCCTGTCCGTCCACCACCAGAATGGCATCGCGCTGCATGAAGTTCTTGACTTCCTCGCACAGACGCAAGGGGTGAATTGGCGTCGCATTCATCGCCATGCCGCCCCCGGTCTCTTTGCGCTTGCCCGCTTCGCCCGCGCCGAGCTTCTCCCGCCAAGGCGCGAAACGGCCCGCGTCCACGCGGCCCGGCATCGCCGCCAGGAGCTGCTGCAGTACCGCCTTGCAGTCGCCGACGATCCCGATATCCACCTTGCGGGGGGACGATGCAATCTCATCGGCATCGATATCAATCCGCGCAATCGTGGCATTGGTGGCAAAGCGGGGGGGCGCAGCGTGGCCGATGATGTAATTCATGCGCGTGCCGATGATCAGAATAAGGTCGGCATCGCGGAACGCCGAGGAGCGCATGGTGAGAAAGGACAGC
>Ga0209640_10002986_pt1 | contig 14788 bp, 15 predicted proteins | sample RifCSP10_1_FD_184018 | JGI IMG/M metagenome (GOLD analysis project Ga0209640, IMG submission 184018) | Soil microbial communities from Rifle, Colorado - Rifle CSP2_sed 10_1 (SPAdes) (version 2) | ecosystem: Environmental > Terrestrial > Deep subsurface > Rock core/Sediment | place: Rifle...
GACCGCGACGTGCTGTTCGCTCACGCCGCCGCCCACTTCGTGGTTGCCAGGGCGCAGCGCGCGCAGCGGCTCCGGCAACTGCGCCGTTTCGGTGGGCGCGCGCAAAATGTAATACTGCAGGTTGGGGCCGGCGACGGGCTGATACGACGAATCGGCCCGATGGCGCTGCATCAGGTAGTCGACTTCCTCCGAGACGATCTGATCGACCAGCTCTTCCTCCAGCTCCTCGGAGGCGGTGTAGAGCGTGAATCCGAGCGCGCTCACGACGGCGATGCAGGTGATCGCGAACGCGATCGCGATGCGCAGGCGCAGCCCGTGCTTCATGGTCATACCGATTGTTGCGCGAGCAAGCGAGAGACTGCTTGCGCCACAAATTTCCCCTCCCTTGCGTCAGCGGGGGAGGGGCATGGGGTGGGGGCTGCGCGCGTCACGTGATGCTGCAAAGTTCAGCGGGAACTCCGGCGCCCGTCACCCGCCAGCAGCCGGTAACCGATGGCATGGATGGTCTCGATCGGATCGTATCCGCCCGCCGTCCGCAGCGCCCGCCGCAGCACGTGCATGTGGCTGCGCAGCGTGTCGCTCGTCTCCTGCGCCTCGCCCCACACCGAGTTCTCCAGTTCCGCGCGCGACACCACGTTGCCGGCATGGGTCATGAGGGTTTCCAGCAGCTGGATGCACTTGCGGGGAAGCCTGATCTGCGTCCCGGAAAATTGAATCGCGAGCGTTCCGGGATCGAGCGTGAGATCGCCGACCTGCAGCGCGCGGGCCGTGGTGCGTCCGGTGCGGCGCTTGTGCAGCGCCAGCAGGCGCGCCTCAACCTCCCTCAGGGCAAAGGGCTTGACCAGGTAGTCGTCCGCGCCGTGCTCGAATCCCGCGAGCTTGTCGTCGAGCGTATCGCGCGCCGTGAGCATCAGCACCGGGGTATCGACGCGGGCTTCCTCGCGCAGCTTGCGGCAGAGCGTGTTGCCGTCCATGCCCGGCAGCCCGAGGTCGAGCACGATGGCGTCGAAGGGTTGCGTCACCGCAAGGTGCAGGCCGGTGACCCCGTCGCCGGCGGCATCCACTGTGTGGCCGCGCGTCTCCAGGAAGTCGTACAGGTTGGCCGCGATCGTGGGATCGTCTTCGATAATCAGGACGCGCACGGTGCGGGGCGCGGCGCGGCCTCAGGCCGCAATCGGCTGCCAGCGGCCGTCGATCAACCCCTGCATCGGCTGAAACCGGACCTTGTACGCCATCTTGCGGCTTTGCGCGATCCAATAGCCCAGGTAGAGATACGGCAGGTCCAGGCGGCGGCAAAGATCGATCTGCCACAGGATGTTGTAGGTGCCGAAACTCGCGCGCCTCACTTCCGGGTCGAAAAACGTGTACACCGACGACAGCCCGTCCTGCAACTGGTCGACGATGCTGACCATGCGCAGCACGCCCTCCTCGCGAAATTCGACCAGCCGCGACTCGACGTTGCTCTGCAGCAGGAAGTGGCGGTACTGCTCGCGGCTGTCCTGGTCCATGCCGCCGCCGGAATGGCGCCGCGCCTGGTAGCGCAAATACAGCCCGTAGTGCTCGGGATTGTATTTGAGTTCCTGCATGTGCGCCGTCATGCCGCACTGTTTCTTCCATGCCCGGCGCTGGGCGCGGCCCGGCCTGAACTCCTCCGCAAGCACGCGCACGGGGACGCAAGCGCGGCAGTGGTCGCAGTACGGGCGGTAGGTGAACGCGCCGCTGCGGCGGAATCCCGCCCGCACGAGTTCGCTGTACACCGGGCCATCGATGAGATGGCTTGGCGTTGCGACCTGGGAGCGCGCCATGCGTTCCGGCAGATAGCTGCAGGGGTACGGCGCCGTCGCGTAGAACTGCAGTACCGACAGCGGAAAATCAGTCAAATAAGTCATCGTCAAAGCGCCATTTGCCGGCGAGCGTGTCACATTCTACCAATTCCGCGAGCCTCGCCATGAAACGCTCCCGGGGAATCTCGCGCGCGCCGAACGCGGCAAGATGCGAAGTCACCATCTGGCAGTCGATCATGCCGAAGTTCCAGCGCTCCAGTTGCCGCGTGAGATGCGCGAGTGCGATCTTCGAGGCGTCTGTCACCCGCGTGAACATCGACTCGCCGAAGAACGCGTGTCCCAGCGCGACGCCATAGAGGCCGCCCACCAGTTCTCCGCCGATCCAGGTTTCCACCGAATGGGCGACGGCGCGCCGGTTGAGGGCGCCGTAGGCGGCGATCATTTCCTCGGTGATCCAGGTGCCGTCCTGGCCGGCGCGCGGTTCGGCGCAGGCGCGCATCACCGCTTCGAACGCCGTGTCGCAGCGGATGTCGTAATCGTGCCTGCGCAGGCGCTTGCGCAGCGAACGCGGCAGCTTCAACTCGCGGGGGAACAGCACCATGCGCGGATCCGGACTCCACCACAGTATGGGCTGGCCCGCGCTGTACCACGGGAAGATCCCGCGCCGGTAGGCCGCCAGCAACCGTTCAACCGATAGATCCGCGCCGGCTGCGAGCAGTCCGTTGGGCTCTTTCAGTGCCTGCGTGGGCGGCGGGAAGGGGTCCCCGGTCTCGAGCCATGGAATCACGGTTAGAATTGTACGCCGATGATCGAGTATTCCGCACTGAGGACCTTGCACGTCATCTGCGTCGTCGCAAGCTACACGCTATTTGTCGTTCGAGGCGTCTGGATGCTGCACGCCTCCCCGCGCCTGAACCAGCGTTGGGTGAGGGTGGTTCCGCACGTGGTCGATACCTTCCTGCTGGCGAGCGCAATCGCGATGGTGGTGATGAGCGGGCAGTACCCCTTCGTCGCTGGCTGGCTCACTGCCAAGGTGGTGGCGCTCATCGTCTACATCGGGCTTGGGATGCTCGCGCTGCGCCGCGCGCGCACGCGCGGCGTGCGGCTCGCGGCGTGGGTCGCCGCTCAGGCGGTGTTTATCTATATCGTCGCAGTCGCGTTGACCCGACAGGCGTTGCCGTTCGTGGGTTGACGCGGCACCGCACGCGGCGGCTGGCCGGGGCTAACCTACGAGGCGTGCTGCTGGACGCCCGCCGTCACGCCGCGCGTGGTGGCGCGCAGGCCGTGGTTCAACATGAGCGCGAGGGTGAACACCACTAACGCGCCGCCTTGATGCGCAGCCCCGAGTCCGACCGGCACGGCGAGCAGCAGCGTGCCGATCCCAAGCGCGATCTGCGCTGCGACTGCGATCAGGAGCAGATCGATTGTCAAGCGGAGCCGCCGCGGCAGGGCGACCGCACGTGCCTCCCACCAGAGCCACGGCGCGAACAACGCCAGCACCCACGCGATCAGGCGGTGATTGAACTGCACGGTCGCCATGTTGTAGAAGAAATTGCGGTACCACGGCTCGATGATGAAGAGTTCCGGCGGCACGATGTGGCCGTTCATGAGCGGGAAGGTGTTGTAGGCGAGCCCCGCGCGGATACCGGCCACGAAGCCACCCGATATCACCATCAGCGACAGCAGCGCGGTCAGCATCCATGCCATCCGCCGTATGCGCGCGAGCCGAGCGTCGTCCCGGGCCGGGCGTTGCGGAGCGAGCAGAGTGAGCGCGGTCCATAACATCGCCGCGTATATCAGAAAGGCCAGAACAAGATGGGCGGTCAGCCGGAACTGGCTCACGCGCGGGTCGTCGACGAGGCCGCTCGCCACCATGTACCAGCCCATCGCGCCCTGCAGCGCACCCAGCAGGAAGATGCCGGCAAGTTTCCACGCCAGCGTCCGATCGATGATGCGGCGCAGCAGAAAGTAGAGCAGCGGCACGAAGAACACGATGCCTATCATACGGCCCAGCAGGCGATGGAAGTACTCCAGCCAGAAGATGCCCTTGAATCCGGCGAGCGTCATGCCGAGATTGACCTTCTGATACTCGGGCGTCTGCCGGTACTTCTCGAATAGTTCGCTCCAGTCGTGCTCGGTGAGCGGCGGTATCGCTCCCACCAACGGCTGCCACTCGACGATCGAGAGCCCGGAATGGGTGAGCCGCGTGACGCCCCCGAGTACCACCATCGCAAACACCAGCGCGCTGCAGGCAAGTAGCCAGCGCGCAACGTAAACCCGCGCGCGGACTCCGGGTAACGGACTGGTATCGATCGACATCGGGCAAACGTGGGGCAGGGCGTTGGGTGGAATTCTACGACGGGCCGGGCGTTGCCGCGTGGTTCCGCGTAAGCCGGTTGATCTGCATCAAGCTTTCAACTCCGGCTCCGGCGTATCGCACCGCCCCCGTGGCCACATCGGAAAACCTTGATATGCATCATGTTCCCGGAGTCGCTCCCTCACCTAAATTGCACCAAATCGATCGGAGGTATCGACGCCTTCCAACTTACAAGGAGCGACCATGGCAGATCCCGCGCGCGACGACGGCCTGACGGCGGACGAACTCGACGACGGCATTCCCTTCATGCAACAGCTGCTCGACAACCCGTTCATCCTGCTGTTCCTGGGGGTGGTGACGCCGACCGTGCTGTACGTGATCTGGGGCGTGATGGAGATCGTCGGCATCCCGGTCGCGAAGTGACTGAAGCCCCGCCCGCGCAACCTGAGGAGAACCAACAATGAGTGCCATTCAGCCTCCCGAGCACCGCATCTGGTGGAAGCAGCCGGTCGAGCCGCTCGAGATCACCTGGATCGTGGTGGCGTTCATCTGGTGCATATTCATGTTCCTGATGATGCCGTACTGGCATGTCTTCGGTAAGCAGAATCTGGCGAACGAGGCGTATCGCACCACGCCGGAGGCCTACACCACCAAGACCCAGGCGATGGTGGACAAGCACAAGGTGCGCGAAGAGAAGTTCAAGGTCGGCGAGGCCGAGCTCACGATCCCGGTGGTGCGGCCACCCGCGGGCAGCGACGTCTACCTGATCGCGCGGCTGTGGCAGTGGTGGCCGATGCTCGAGCTTGAGTCGGGCCAGACCTACAGGCTGCATCTCATGTCGATGGACTGGCTGCACGGGTTTTCGCTGCAGCCCGAGAATATCAACATCGAGGTTCATCCGGGCTACGAGCACATCCTGACCGTGCAGCCGACCACGCCCGGCACCTACTCGATCGTCTGCAACGAGTACTGCGGCATCAACCATCACACCATGGCGAGCAAGCTCTACGTCGTGGCGAAGAAATAGGGGGAAACCATGGCGATCAACCGGATGTTCAGAACGTGCCCGATGACGGGTTTGCGGGTGCACGAGTCCGCGGAGGCCCTGATCAAGGCGAACGCAGTCGCCGCCGTGGTGTTTCTTCTGCTGGGCGGCATCCTCGCTCTGCTGGTCGCGCTCACGCGCTGGCAGGCGGTCCACCTCCTTCCGCCCGACTGGTTCTACCTGGTGCTGACCGGACACGGGCTCGACATGCTGGTGTTCTGGATCATCTTCTTCGAGATCGCGGTTCTCTACTTCGCCAGCTCCATCCTGCTCGGCTGCCGGCTCGCGGCGCCGCGGCTTGCGTGGTTTGCGTTCTTCCTGATGCTGGCAGGGGGAATCATCAACAACTACGCGGTATTCCGTGGCGATTCGAGCGTGATGTTCACCTCCTACGCACCGATGGGCGCGCACCCCACTTTCTACCTCGGGCTGATCCTGTTTGCGGTGGGCGCGCTGATCGCCTGCTTCGTGTTCTTCGGCACGCTCGTCGTCGGCAAGGCGGAGCATACCTACAACGGTTCGGTTCCGCTCGTCACCTTCGGCGCGGTGACCGCCGCCATCATCGCAGTGTTTACCATCGCGACCGGCGCCATCATCCTCATCCCGACCTTTCTGTGGTCGGTGGGGCTGGTCGACCACATCGACTCGCTGATGTACCGCACCGTCTGGTGGGCGTTCGGCCACTCCTCGCAGCAGATCAACGTCGCCGCGCACGTGTCGGTGTGGTACGCGGTGGCCGCTATCGTATTCGGCGCGAAGCCCATGTCGGAGAAGGTGAGCCGCGGCGCGTTCCTGCTCTACATCCTGTTCCTGCAGCTCGCGAGCGCGCATCATCTGCTGGCGGATCCGGGGCTCACTTCCAACTGGAAGATTTTCAACACCAGCTACGCGATGTACCTGGCGGTGCTGGCTTCCATGGTGCATGGCCTCACTGTGCCGGGTTCGATCGAGGTGGCGCAGCGCAGGAAGGGCTACACCAAGGGGCTCTTCGAATGGCTGCGGAAGGCGCCGTGGGGCAATCCGGTGTTCTCCGGCATGTTCATGTCGCTGCTGGGCTTCGGCTTCCTCGGCGGCATCTCGGGCGTGATCATGGGAACGGAACAGTTGAATCTCATCATCCATAATACGATCTACGTTCCCGGCCATTTCCACGCCACCGTGGTGATCGGCACCACGCTTGCGTTCATGGCTGTGACCTACTTCGTGATCCCGGCGATCTTCCGCCGCGAAGTGAGTTTTCCGAAGATCGCGCAGTGGCAGCCGTACGTGTTCGGCATCGGCATGACCATGCTCGCGGTGTTCATGATGGGCGCCGGAACGCTGGGCGTGCCGCGGCGGCACTGGGACATCACTTTTGCCGGCAACGCGCTGGGTTATGAGTTCCCGGGCACCGCGCACCTGATGATGGGACTGATGGGCATCGGCGGCGTGATCGCGGTCGTCGGCGGCGCCATGTATCTGCTGGTGGTCGTGCACTCGGTGTTCCTCGGCCGCAGGATCGAGACGCCCGGCTTCCAGCGGGTGCGTGCCGTTGAAGGCATGGCGCCGATTCCGGTGCCGCAACCCGCGGGGGCGGCGCCGCAGGCGCACGGCGGCGCGCAAGCCTGGGGAGCGCCGGGGACCTTCGCGCTGGCGATGGTGTTCCTGGTTTCGTTCGTGCTCTATTACTTCATCAACTGGAAGTACCTCGCTACGGTCTGGCCGCTCAAGTGACGATGCAAGTGAAGGCGACAGCCGCAGCGAGCGGCGTCATCCCCGCGCAGCCTGTCCCGACAGGCCTGAGGCCGGGAGCGAGAATCCATCGTGCACCGATCTTGCACGCGCTGCGTCTTGCTTACGGGCTGTTCAAGCTGCGCATCGGCATCGTGATCGGATTCACGGCGCTGGGTGGCGTGGTGGTGACGCCGGGCCCGGCACCCGCAGCCTGGCGATCGGCGATCCTGGTGCTGGCGGTCATCGGCGCGGCGGCTGCTGCCGGCGGCTTCAATCAATACGTCGAGCGCGATCTGGACCGGCTGATGAGCCGCACGCGCCGCCGCCCGTTCGCGACCGGAGAGTTGCCGGCGAACCGGAGCTTTCTATGGCTGCTTGGCACGGTGCTGGTGCTATCCGTTGCGGCGGCGGCCTGGGCTGCCAATGCGCTGGCCGCGGCCTACGTTTTTCTCGGGGCATTCTTCTACGGCGTGGTCTATACCGTCTGGCTCAAACGCCGCACCTGGTGGAACATCGTGATCGGCGGCGCTGCGGGGAGCTTCGCGGTTCTCGCCGGCGCTGCGGCGGTCTTACCCGGGGCGCCGGCGGCAGCGCCGGCGCTGCTCGCGGCGGTGCTGTTCCTCTGGACGCCACCGCATTTCTGGAGCCTTGCCATCATGTGCCGGGACGACTACGCGCGCGCCGGCGTTCCCATGCTACCGGTGGTGATCGGCGATGCGCGGTGCGCGCGGGTGATCCTCATGCACACGGTGGCGGTGGTGGTGCTGTCCCTCCTGCCGCTGGCATACGGCATGGGATGGCTCTATGCGGCGGGTGCACTCGGCGGCGGCGTGTGGTTTGTGCGGGCGAGCGTGCGGCTCGCGCGCGATCCCTCGCCGGTCAACGCCCGCCGCAATTTTCTTGCCTCGCTCGCGCAGCTCAGTTTGTTGCTGCTTGCCGCCTTCGCCGAGCGCGCGCTCCTCGGCTGAGCGTGAGTGCCATGCTCAACAGGACTCTGCGCTGCGTCGCGCTCGCGGGATTGCTGGCATCGACCGGCGCGGTGGGCGCACCCGCGGCCGGCGACATGGCGTCGGTGATCGATTCCGACGCGGCGTTGAGGGCGAGCCAGGCGGTGATCGGGCGCAGGCTCGCGGATTACGCGTTTCTCGACCGGCAGGGCCGGCAGGTGCGGCTTGCCGACTACCGCGGCAAGCCGCTGCTGGTGAGCTTCGTCTACACCGGGTGCACGGCGGTGTGCCCGCCCACCACGCGGCTGCTCGCGGACGTGATCCGCAAGGCGCGCGGGGTCGTCGGCTCCGACAAGTTCCGCGTCCTGACCATAGGCTTCAATCTGCCCTACGACTCGCCGGAAGCGATGCGCGATTTCGCGCGGCGCTTCGGCATCGACACGCCCGACTGGGAGTTCCTCACGCCGTACGATGGGCAACTGGAGGGGCTCACGCGCGACCTGGGCTTTTCCTACGCGCGCACCGCCTGGGGCTTCGACCATATCACCCAGGTCACCGTGGTCGACCAGGACGGCAGCATCTACCGGCAGGTGTACGGCGACAGTTTTCCGATCTGGCTGCTCATCGATCCGTTGAAGGAGCTGATCGAGGGCACGCCGGTGCCGATACGCAGCGTCGGTGACTTCATCGAACGCGTACGGATACTATGCACGCTGTACGATCCGCGTACCAACACCTATCGCTTCAAGACCACCGTGATCGGCGAGATCGTGTCGTTCGCCATGATCACCATCGCGCTCGTGTGGTTCGTCTGGCACGAGCGCCGGCGCCGCCGCAGGGCGCAGGCGCGCTGAGTTACCTCGCAGCAGAATTCCACCGGCGTTGTCGCGCGCAGTGATCGCACGCTCCGTACCAGGCGCGTGCCCGGGCGTTTGATGTGCGTCAATGCGGGCGGCGCGCTGCGCCGCTAGGATCGCAACTCATGGACGAATCATTGGCGCGCCAGGAAGGATAGATCTGCCGTGTTACGGATGATCCAGCACGCCGGGCGGTGGTTCTTCCATCGCGCCGATGCGCTCTTCAACCAGGTGTTCGGCGACCGGTTGAATCCGCTCTACTATCTCGGAGCGATCACCTACTGGTTGCTGTGGGTGGTAGTGGCGACCGGCCTCTATCTCTACATCTTCTTCCGCACCGGCATCGAGGAAGCCTACAGTTCGGTCGAGTATCTGACGGTGCAGCAGTGGTGGCTCGGCGGTGTGATGCGCAGCGTCCACCGCTATGCCTCCGACGCGCTGGTGCTGGCGATGCTGCTGCACCTCACGCGGCATTTCGTGTTCGACAATTACCGCAGCTTCCGCTGGTTCTCGTGGATCACGGGGGTCATGCTGATCTGGCTCACCTACGCGAGCGGCATCAACGGCTACATGCTTCCCTGGGACAAGCTCGCCCAGTTCGTGGTGATCGCGACCGCCGAATGGTTCGACTGGCTGCCGGCGTTCGGCGGTACGCTGATCCGCAACTTCATCGCCGAAGGCGCGGTCAACGACCGGTTGTGGTCGCTGCTGTCGTTCATCCACATCGGGCTGCCGCTGGCGCTGCTGGCGGTGCTGTGGATCCACACCCAGCGCGTGGCGGGCGCCCATACCGTGCCGCCGTGGCCGATCGCGATCGGGACCACCGTGGCGCTCATTGCGCTTGCCCTCGTCCGCCCGGTGACAAGCCAGGGCGGCCCGGCGGACCTGTCGGCGGCGATCACGACCATCGATCTCGACTGGTTCTACCTGCCGGCGTATGCGCTGCTCTACCGCTGGTCGCCGGCGGAGTTATGGTGGCTGATCGGCGGGGGCACGCTGCTGTTTCTGGCCGCACCGTGGCTGCCGCCGCGGCGCCGCAGCACGGCGGGATTTCACGTCCTGGTGCATCCCGACAACCGCATCATCCCGGTGCGTGAAGGCGAGCACCTGCTGGAAGCCGCGCTGCGCGAGGGCATGCCGGTGCCGTTCGAGTGCCGCAACGGCGGCTGCGGCATGTGCAAGGGGACGCTGCTTTACGGCAGCGTCGATTACGGGCTCTACCAGGATAGCGCACTGCCCGCGGAGGAGCGGGCGACGGGCAAGCTCCTGCTGTGCTGCGCGACACCTCTCACCGATCTCGAGATCGAGTACGTGCCGACCGGGATGCCGGGCAACGTGCCGGTGCGCGTCTTTACCGCGCGCGTGGCGAAGATGGCCCGGCTCGCGCACGACGTCATGCAACTCACCCTGAAAGTGCAGGGCGATCAGGTGCCGTCCTTTTACGCAGGCCAGTACATCAACATCTTCCTGCCGGACGGCGAGAAGCGCAGCTTCTCGTTTGCCACCGCACCGCACCAGCGCGATCACATCGAACTGCAGATCCGCCTCGTGCCGGGCGGGCGTTTCACCACCCGCGTGTTCAACGAAATGAAGGAGGGCGACACGCTGCAATTCGAGGGGCCGTTGGGCTCGTTCTTCCTGCGCGAGGACAGCAGTAAGCCCATCATCTTCGTGGCCGGCGCGACGGGATTCGCCCCGGTGAAGAGCATGGTGGAGCACGCCTTTCACACCGGGATGAAGCGCCGGATGTATCTCTACTGGGGCGCGCGCCGACTCCACGATCTCTATCTCGCCGATCTGCCGCGGCAGTGGGCGCGCGAGCATGATAATTTCGTCTTTGTCCCGGTGCTGTCGGAACCCGCGCCGGAGGACCGCTGGGGCGGCCGCACCGGTCTGGTGCACCAGGCGATCCTTGCCGACTTTCCGGACCTGTCGGAGCACCAGATCTATGCCTGCGGCTCGGTAGCAATGGTCGAGACCGCGCATCCGGCGTTCGTCGCGCACGGCATGTCCGAACACGATTGCTTCTCCGATGCGTTCAAGCTCGCGCCGCAGTTGCGCGCGAAGAGCGCCGAGATGGTGCGCCTCGGAGGTGCGCCATGAACGCGCCCGCCCGCTACTTCGTCCAGGGCCTGCTTTACGCCGCGTTCGTCGCGGCCGTCGGCTATTTCTCCAGCGCGCCGGCCTACCAGCATCTCAAGCCGGACCAAGCGCTGGTGCGCCTGTCGTTCAGCCACGGCGCGCAGCGCAAGCAACCGTGCCGCGAGCGCACGCCGGAGGAACTCGCGAAACTTGCACCCAACATGCGCGCGCCGACGGTGTGCCCGCGCGAACGGGCGGCTGTGACGGTGGAACTGGAAATGGACGGCAAGCTCCTTTACCGCATCATCGCGCCTCCCTCCGGTCTCGCGAAGGACGGGGCTTCCACGGTCTATCGCCGCCTTGCAGTGGAGGCCGGCCGCCACGATTTCCGCGCGCGGCTCTCGGATAACGCACGGGGCGAGTTCAATTACAGCGCGCAACGAACCGTGGAGGTTGCCACGGGCCGGGTCCTGCTGATCGACTTCAACGCCGCGCAGGGCGGGTTCGTGTTCCGCTAATGACAATTACGACAATCGTTGCGCCAGATCAAAGCTGCGACCCCGGTGCCGGCGTAGTGTTTCCAGCATGGAGGGCGAATAAGGCAATTCCCCGGGGAGAACAGGCGCCCCAAGCAGACCGGCTCCCCGCCCTCCCGCTGCAAGAGGAGGTGCTCGTGGATCTGATTACCATGCTCGCGATCTTCGACATTCGCTGAACCGGCACAAGGCCTGCGCGGTCGTTTGACCGGATCGGAAAGAGCGATGATGGATACTGATTTGTTTGCCTACCAGGACGCCATGATGCGCGCCACGAAGGACGTCCACGAGCGCTGTGTGGCCGAAGTCAACGTGTTGTGGGACGACGGGAAATTCGGGATGGTGACCGGAACCCATAAAGTGCGGATCTGGAACGGCCTGGGATCCGTTGATCTCGAGATCACCCATGACAATCTGCTGGCGCGCGACCAGGCGTACCGGCATTTCCTCGACCGGGCCGCAGCGGCGGCCCGGCAGAAACTCGCGCTCGCCTGACGGGCAGGGACGACCCGTCTTGCGCACCTCAGCCAGTGCGTAGGGTGCGTATCACGCACCACTGAACGATGGGCGGTGCGCGCCCTGCGTTATCTTTTGCGTAGCTCGTCATGTCCAGTACTCCGGGTGTGTTGGGGTTCGCGTTGCTCACCCGCAACCTACGGCTACTTGGTCCTGAGGCCGGCGGCAACGGCCAACCTGGACAACGTCTCGATCTGTGCGCGCAGGACCTTGTCGTACTCCTCCGGAGTTCCAATGGAATAGTGGCTGCGTCCGGCCAGGACCTCGATCATCGCTTCCGGTACACAAAGCTGAATCGCGCCGGCCGAGTGATTTCCTTGCCGTCGCGGACCTCAGAAAAGGTCTACGTCCCGGTTTTGATGGCAATGTCACCATAGACGCGAATACGTTGCTCACCGAGGACAGCCGTGTACGAGGGCGGAACGGTTTTTAGTATGTTGAAGTACTGACGTACTGTGCCAGGGTTGTCACGAAGCGTGGGAGAGCGGGTGCCCAAACTGCAGGCCACGACGAGACTGGGCCCACATGAGGGACTGGAATTGACCGCGATCAGGACTGCGAGAACTACCGCTGAGACAACGGGCACGGGTCGGTGCCCCGACTCCTTGGCCCGGGAGCTGATTCAAGAAACCCCCGGTCAGGCGCCAATAAGGCGGTTGCCCCATCACGAGACGATGTTGACGTAGATCAACTTCGGCTGGACTTGATGGAGATCAAGCGCGAGCGCGCGGAGCTACGCTAACTTGCGCCGGATTGAGGGTGGCTGGCTGGCCACCAGACCATGAGTTCCATCACGGAGAGACGTTCTTGGCGCACTCGGCTTCTATCTGTTCTGGATTGTGGTGGCGACCGGGATCCACCTCAACGCGTTCTTCGATACCGGCGTCGAGGGCGCCTAAACTGTCGGCTGCTGCGAGGCGATGATGAAAGGAGGTGGTGTGCGGGTGGATCGCGGGGTGGTGGCGGCGGAGTCGGGTGGTGGCGGCGCCGTGCCCTTCGGGACAAAGTACGACCTCGTCGTGCCCGCGGACGAACGCCGCCAGCTTGCCGCCGGCTGGCTCTATCTCGCGCTCGCTTCCTTGATCGGCGCCGGCGTGTTCTCGATACTGCTGGTGCTCGCGCGCACCCCGTTCCTCCAGAGCTGGTTCCCCGTTGCGGATTTCTTCCGGGTGGCGCTGGTGGTGCACGTGGACTTGTCGGTGCTGGTATGGTTTTTCGCGGTCGGGGGGATGCTGTGGACGATCAACGGCAATGACCGACTGCTCGGGCTCGGCTGGGCGGCGCTCGGCGTGGCGGCGGCGGGAACGGCGGTCATGTCGATCGCGCCCTTCGCCGGACCCGGCGCGCCGGTCATGAGTAATTACATCCCCGTGCTCGACGATCCGGTATTTCTGACCGGGCTCGTGGCATTCGGACTGGGCGTGATGCTGCTCACGCTGCGCAGCCTCGCCGCCGTGCCCCCGGTCGGCGTGCGCCCGGACGGCGCGGCGTGCCTGCGCTTCGGACTCAACGCCGCCGCGGTTTCAACAGCGATTGCGCTCATCGCGTTCGGCTGGTCGCACGGCGCACTGCCGCCGGGCCTCGAAGCGCGCGCCTACTACGACGTGCTGTTCTGGGGCGGCGGGCACGTCATTCAGTTCACGTTCACGCTGCTCATGCTGGTCGGCTGGATATGGCTCGCAAGCGCCTGCGGCGCGCGCGTTCCGCTCACGCCGCGCGTGGGGCTGCTCATGTTCGCGATCGCGCTCGTGTCGGTGTTCCTCATCCCCGTAATCTACCTCGCCTACGAGGTGCCATCGGTCGAGCATCGCCGCATGATGACGTGGTTGATGGAGTTCGGGGGCGGACTCGCCATCGTGCCGGTGGCGCTCGCGGTCGTCATCGGCATCGCCCGGGCGCGCGCCGTACCCTTGGAGGCGCGGCCGCTACGCGCTGCGCTGCTCTCCTCGCTCGTGGTATTTGGCGTGGGCGGCGCGATCGGATTCCTGATCCACGGCAGCAACGTCAAGATTCCCGCCCACTATCACGGCTGCATCGTCGGCGTGACCCTGGCGCTGATGGGAGTCGTCTATCTGCTCCTGCCGCGCATGGGCCTGGGCACGCCGTCGCGCCGGTTGGCGACCTTGCAGCCGTACCTCTACGGCGTCGGGCAGCTCCTGCATATCGCCGGACTGCTCTGGTCCGGCGGCTACGGCGTGCAGCGCAAGGTCGCCGGAGCCGAGCAGGTACTGCGCACGACACAGGAAGTGATCGGCATGGGCGTAATGGGACTGGGCGGGCTCATCGCGGTGGCCGGCGGACTGTTATTCGTGGTTGTGGTCTTGCAGGCCATGCTCGCGAGAACAGGTGGCGCAACCCATGACGCCTGAGATAAGCGCTGCGCACCGCGCCGAACGGGCCACGCGACTCCTGCACCGCGCGGCAACGGTGGGCGTCGCGCTCACCTTTGCGGTGATCGTGGCGAGCGCCTGGCTGCGGCTCGCCCAGGCGGGCCTTGGTTGCGTGGACTGGCCGACCTGCTACGGCGCAGCCGTGACCGTCAAAGTGGAGCAGTCCTCGCTCCCCTTCGCGATCATGCGCATCACGCATCGCATCGCCGCCTCGCTGGTCGGATTCCTCGTGATCGTCATCGCCGCGGTGAGTCTAGGACGGATGCGGCGCGAACTCGGATGCGCGAGGCTCGCGGGCGTCATCGTCGCGCTCACGCTGTTCCTGGCGGTGCTGGGCACGGCCACGCCTGGCGCCCAGCTTCCCGCGGTGACGCTCGGCAATCTGCTTGGAGGCATGGCGCTCGTCGCTGCGATGGAATGGCTGCGCCTTGCAACCTTTGAAGCACCTTCCCGCGCCCGGTTCGCGGCACGCCCGGTTTTGATGATCGGCATCGCGCTCCTCGCGCTGCAGCTCACGCTGGGCGCGCTGGTGAGCGCCAATTACGCAGGGGCGAGTTGCGCGTCGTTCCCCGGCTGCAGCGGGGCATGGGAGATGTCGGGC
>Ga0209640_10002987_pt1 | contig 14787 bp, 11 predicted proteins | sample RifCSP10_1_FD_184018 | JGI IMG/M metagenome (GOLD analysis project Ga0209640, IMG submission 184018) | Soil microbial communities from Rifle, Colorado - Rifle CSP2_sed 10_1 (SPAdes) (version 2) | ecosystem: Environmental > Terrestrial > Deep subsurface > Rock core/Sediment | place: Rifle...
CCATCATTATCGAAAACGCCTCTGCCCTGCTCCCAGACCCATCGTTGTGTGCCATCTGCGTGAATGATTCGATATACAAGCTGAAATGCCTGCCGTTTACTGATAGCAGCCTGTACATCGTTCCGAATGGCTTCTTTATCGTCGGGATGCACGATATCCCCCCAATGAATATGTCCCTCAAGGAAATCCTCCATTGTCCGTCCGGTCAGATTGGCGATTCCTTTACTGGCGAATTCCAGTGTCCAGTCCGGATCATTCCTGCAGTGGTAGACCATCCCCGGCAGATTATCCATGAGTGTTGTGACAATTCGTTCGCTCTCACGCAAAGCCTGCTCCGTCTGCTTCTGTGCGGTGATGTCATGGAAGATGTTGTGGAAGAGTTTGCGGCCGTCGATTTCGACCACCCGGATGATGACGTGAATGTCCTTGATTTGCCCTGATTTGTCACGCAACCGGGTCTTGAATTCATCCCCGCCTTTTTCGATAACCCGCCCCACGTGCTTTCTGATTTCTTCCGGTGACTCGGATTCCTCATATTCCGAGATCGGCACATGACGGAATTCTTCCGCCGTGTATCCCAGAAGCTCCAATGCCTTGTGATTGAACTCGACCGGCAGCGTGGTCTGTGGATCGATGAGGACGATTGCATCCGGCGATTGCTCGAAGAGCGTATGGTATAGCGTCGCACCGGCTTGAAGTTTATCTATCGTTAGATGCATCATGGATAGTCAGCCTTAAGCCTGTGGGTGCAGTGATATTCGGGTAATTTCACCAGTGGGGAAAAACAGCACCAACGACCTGTTGCGCCGCATTGCAGATGGATGGATTGCCGATTCCGAAAGGTATTCATACACGGTGTACCAATCCGGATCTCCATAGATTTGCTGTGAGATTTCCTAGGATAGGATATTAACAGGCAAGTTGCTAATGTTAGCGGTTGTTTGTAGGTAAGATGCATACAACCATTTCAGGCGACGGCCTGTCAATCCCCGGGTTGTGTCGCGATAAGTCCGTGAATAACGGGACAGGTGAGGTCTGCCGATCCGGTTTCTCATGACTTAGAAGTTACTACTCGTACTGCGATAATTCATGGGTGACACTTCAGTGCTTCTTACAGATAATCGCCAAACATTTTTTCAAAATCGAGCGCATCCAGGTCCGCTTCCTCGACTCCCATGCTCAGTTGTTTATCGACGACCATTGCTACCATACCGTTTATCTGGAGCAGTGTTTTGATAGGCATCGGCGCGACGCGCAGGTCGGAAACCGCAAGACCATCGATACCGGCATTTGATTTAATCTGATGCAATAACACGACGGGTAGAAAATAATTATCCAGCAGCAGTTTGAAGCCACGGTAGATACTGCCTTCGAAGTTATTCAAGGATTCGCCGTACTGGTTCGTGGCCGAACCCATCACGCCATGGCGGGTAGTGCTGAGGTCCACTGGTAACTTGCAGTTTTCCACACCGAGAAAGGTCAGGCTTTCCCACTTACGGTTTTTCGATGGTGTAATCATGCCGACGATGCCGTTTTCCCAGCAGGACTTCAGATTTTTCGGACTGATTGCGGTCAGCACACCCGTGTCTTTCAGATGTAACTTGTTTTTATCGTACAAAATATGGCCCAGGCAGGCTTTGCCATCGATGATATGCAGCACAAAATGTTCGCTGAGTCCCTGCTTGACCAGATATTCAATGATGAATTTTGCGACCATGGTGGCGTTGTAATCCTTGGCGTAATTATAACTATATCACTGTAAAAAAAAATATGAATATACCACCGGCGATAATCGTCCGTACAACTCTGACGTTTAATGGTCTGAAACGATGTGCTACGCGGGTAATTTCATAAATCGAAGAAATCATAGTTTGAACACACAATACCGTCATAAACCTCAAGCGCATTACTCTGGTATTCGTTTTTGGTGCCCTCTATTTGTGCATAACCGCGATCGACAATGCCAAACGTGATAATGTCAGACACCGTCATCTGGTTTTTCAGCAGTTCGATGGCCTGATGGTATTCCTCCAGAGTAGGCAGGGATTCAGCATCATCGCATTCGTAGCGCGGGCACTGGAAGCGTAAATGGAGGACCAATTCCGTATCGCGTTTATGCTCATAACCGTAGGGTTGCGACAACTGAATCATCCTTAATACGTATTCGTCATTCCCCGTTTCCCTGAAATCGATGATTTTGGCATCGAATGACCCTCTTCCCCCTGAAGCTATAAGAGGGGCCAGCATCAGTACTGCAAGGATCAGGTTCCGCCTCATACGGTAAAGTATAGTAAATATCGGGTATTCCGCTGTGACAGAGGAGGATATTTATAACTTTTTCGGATTAATTATCGGCAACCATAACCATTACATTGTTTGAGAGTTATCTGTTCACGGCAGGTTTGGTCCTTTTGCGTCGGTGCGCTGATAAGTCATATTTGTGATACTGATACAATTTGCATGATATTTCACTGAAACTGTTAATCGCATCATGCAGCCGTAACCTCATTATCGCCGTTCGTCCGGAATTCGATACCACTGGGAGTTAAATCATTATCGGTATGGAACGCAGGTCAGGTTATATATCTCTATATGAACAATATATCCTGATTGAAGGGCCGCGGTGATGGAAAAAGAATTAACCAATACTATCAATGAAGCAATCATGATTGCCAGGGAATTGAATGGCCTGCTGCATGAAGATGCGTTACACCGGCTGCGGATTTACAAGGAATATTCCTACGAGACCGATACCTACACGTGGAATCCGAACTTGTATCAGAGATGCCAACTGGCTGAAGCCCTGTGCCGGAAACTGGCCAGTCTGGAATCCTAATCAGGTTAATATATACCGGCAATACTCCCGCGTTGTATTGATTGCATTGGTTTTATTGATGCAAATCATCGACCAGCTAACCCAAAATAGGTTAGAATGCAATCGGTTATAAAACATGGGATTTTGATCATGTCCTGGCATAAGATACTGTTTTCATTCAAACAAATCGAAAAGGAACGGGCATTAATCGAACTGGAAAAAAAGTTCGAGAAAATTTATATCGACTTCGATGGTCCTTCCGATATGGCCCTGTTTTCGGATAACGAATACCACGATAACAAGATTAATATTTACTTCACACCCGGTTGCAGCCCGGCATGCGATCGGTTAATTGCCGAACATAAAGGTGTGGAATGTGAGGCCCCGGATGTGGAGCACGTTACCATCGTTACCGGGAATGACGACTCCGAAGACCTGCTGGCGTCACACTGACCTCCCCTCGAAATCATTGTCAGCATTCCCCGAAGATCGGTCTGCAACGGGATCTTCCATCACTTGATATGCATTACTTGAATAGTTATTTCGTGGCCTGTCCGTACTGCCTGGAACAGATAGAAATAGTCATCGATGCAACGGCGGGCAGCCAGGCATATACGGAAGATTGTGAAGTTTGCTGTAGCCCGATCCTGATCCGGATCAGAATGGAAGACGAAAGGGTGGCTGATATCGAAGCAATCAGGGAAAACGATTGACTTCTTTTTATACGAACTCAAATACCCTTCCGGAAATTTACCGCACCTCAGCAAATTTAAGCCCCAATTTGTCGCTACCGATGGTTAGTTAGCGTAGATTCTATGAAATGAAACCCAACTTATCTAATACTCCATGTTGGGTTTCGTGCCTCAACCCAACCTACACTCGCTGGCTGATTTGTCCAGCATTCGCCGGAATGACGACGCTTTTAAAATCTGATGTCTTTAACAGAATTTCCCAATTTTGAGATAGGTTCTAATAATGACCTATTGCGAGAAATACGGCTTTGATGAAAAACGGCGAACGGATTTCTTACATCTGCTCGATCTGTCCGCGGACGACCGTTTACTGGCCGGGCAGTTGCAGGACCTGGTGATCAAACCCAACGTCGATGCCATCGTTGAGGATTTTTATACCTATATGTTGCAACAGCCGGTGTTCATGCATCTGATTGAGAAACGCCGGATTGACCTCAATGCCCTGAAAATCGCGCAGAAGTCCTACCTGTTGAGTACCGGCGTAAACTTTGATGGCGAGGAATATTTTGAAGGGCGCCTGCGGATCGGGATCGCGCATGCCTGGAACCACGTGCCATTAAGCCAGTACCTGGGCGCTTATCGCATTCTGCAGCAGATCATCATCGATCAAATCCCGCAACGGGTTGATACTCCGGACTGGCACGACCGGATGCGGGCCTGTCTGCTCAAGGTTCTGACCCTGGATATGCTGCTGGCGGTGGAGACTTACCACGAAATCCAGGTGCATAGCCTGGAAAATACGGTCAGCACTTTGCGCAACGTGGAAGCGCGTCTCAAGATGGAAGTAGCTGTCGATCAACTAACCAAGCTGGCCAGCCGCGCCCATGCCATGGACGTGTTAACCAGTGAGGTACTGTATGCTCACGCCAAAAACAGGCCGTTGAGCGTGATCATGGCCGATCTCGACCACTTCAAGGACATCAATGACCGTTATGGGCATCCAATCGGCGACCGGATCCTGATGGGCATCGCTGCCCGCATCAAGACCTGCGTCAGGGACATCGATACGGTCGGACGTTATGGCGGCGAGGAAATCCTGATTATTCTTCCTCATGCCGATCCCGATATGGCGCAAAATATCGCGGAACGTATACTTAACAAAGTCTCGGCCACCCCCTTTGCAATCGGTGATTACCGGATCAATATGACGATCAGCGAAGGGATATCGACTATTAACAGCAAGGATACGGTCGATTCCTTAATCATGCGCTCCGATGCTGCGCTTTACAGGGCAAAACGGACAGGCCGAAACCGGATAGTTATCGAACCTTAAAGAGTTCCGCCCGGATATATCCATAACAAATTCGTAAACACACAAAGCCGGGAGACGGGCATTTACCTGACAAAGATTCGCCATCTTGCATCCATAATCGGGCAAGGAACAGCTATTCAGTTTCAGGTAAATACTTTCCGGATATCAATTTGACCATCCGGGCGTCGATTGAACATTAATAATATGGTAAGGTATTCAATAAATGGTCAGTAAGCCTGTCTTGTTGCTACTGCTTTTTTAACAGGCGGAATTGTTCAGGCGGGCTCGTGTTACGGTTGTGTAACAATAGCGTAATATATTGTAATAACTGAGAAAAAGCCTTGATTTATATCACCTATCACACATATTCTTGGGATGAGCATCGCGTAAAAGTAAATTGCCATAACTGGGGCGGTTAATGGACACATCTCACCAAGTATTCGATATCTCAAAATTCAAGGTTTCCTGCGGTAATTGCAGCCTGGGTGAGTTGTGCCTGCCCTGGGGCCTGAAGTCCGATGATCTGAATGAGCTGGAGAAAATCATTAAACGGGTCCGGCCGTTACAAAGGGGCGAATATCTCTTTCACACGGGAGACAAATTTCAGCATATCTATGCTGTCCGGTCCGGCGCGTTGAAGGCCTACAAAACCACCGAGGACGGCAATGAACAAATCCTCGGGTTTTATCTCCCCGGCGAACTGCTCGGTCTGGATGCCATCGACAACATGGAACATGTCTGTACGACTATCGCGCTGGAAACCAGCAGTTTCTGCTCCATACCGTTTCAACGTCTGGAAGAATTGTGTCATCGGATACCGGGTTTACAGCATCAAATGTACCGTTTGATGAGCAGGGAATTAACCACTGAAAACGAATCCCTGTTGTTACTGGGAAAAAAGAGCGCCGAGGAGAAGATCGCAACTTTTCTTGTCAACCTGTCCACCCGTCTGCACCTGCTGGGTTACTCCTCCACGGAATTCCGGCTGCCCATGTCACGGCAGGAAATCGGCAATTATCTCGGCCTGACTGTTGAGACCGTGAGCCGCATCTTCAGCCGCTTACAGAGGGACAAATTGATTGAAATTGACCGCAAGCTGATCAAAATCGTCAGATCTGAGGCACTGCACAATATGTGTTCCGGCAGGAAGTTTAACTTCGATGAAACTTCCGCGGAATGTAAGTAAGAAAATTACACAGCGACAAGATTGTTTTTTTCCCATCTGAACACCGCCTGATCCCCGTCAAGGTCACGTAGCGACGCGTTATCGAATATGGTTGTACTTGATCTGGATCATCGTGGCTGCGCTTGATTGCAGTTAAATGTAACCCCTCATTTCTAGCCAGTATCTTCTGTTTTCGTACATGTACAACGATCCAATTTTTGATAAGGACCTGATCTCGCGTTATGACAAATCAGGGCCACGCTATACCTCCTATCCCACTGCGGTGCAGTTTCATAAGGGTTATGGCAGCGAACAGCATAAGGAGATAGCAAGAAATACCAATGAGGACCCTATTCCGGGTCCGCTCTCGCTGTATTTCCATCTGCCGTTCTGCAGCACCGTCTGTTATTACTGTGCCTGCAATAAGATCATCACCAGAAACCGCGCGCATGCCGCGCCCTATCTGAAGAACCTGCATAAGGAAATTTCATTGCAGGGGGAGTTGTTCGATCGGGATCGAAAGGTTGAACAACTGCACTGGGGCGGCGGCACACCGACCTTTATCAATCACCAGCAGATGCAGGAATTGATGCAGGAGACCGGAAAATATTTCTCTCTGCTCGATGACGACAGCGGTGAATATTCCATAGAACTGGATCCCAGGGAGGTTTCCGGCGATACCATGCCGCTGCTCCGCTCCATCGGTTTCAACCGGGTCAGCCTCGGCGTTCAGGATTTTGAACCGGCAGTCCAGAAAGCGGTCAACCGCATCCAGACGGAAGAAGTAACACTGGCAGTAATCGATGGCGCCCGCAAGGAAGGCTTTAAATCCATCAGTGTCGATCTGATCTATGGATTGCCGAAACAGACTGCTGCAAGTTTTGAACGCACCTTGAAGAAAATTCTGGCTCTGGACGTTGACCGGCTGTCAGTTTTCAATTACGCGCACATGCCGGACCGCTTTAACACTCAGAAACAGATCAAGGAAAACGAACTCCCGAGTCCGGCGGAAAAACTGCAGATTCTGCAGGACATCATTTCCATCCTGACCGGTGCGGGGTATGTCTACATCGGTATGGATCATTTTGCCAAACCCGACGATGAACTGGCCATCGCCCAACGCAATGGCGATCTCACCCGGAATTTCCAGGGCTATTCCACCCATGGCGATTGCGACATTATCGGCATGGGTATCACGGCGATCAGTAAAATCGGGAATTGCTACACCCAGAATGTTAATAATCTGGAAGATTATGACAAGGCCCTGAGCGCCGGCAAGATTCCCGTCTACCGCGGTATCAAACTGGACCGGGATGACATGCTGCGCCGGGATGTCATCACGCAGTTGATCTGCCACTTCGAACTCGAGTTTGACGACATCGAAAGCAGGCATCACATCGATTTCAATGAGTACTTCGAAAATGAACTGCACACGCTCAAGGTGATGGAAGCGGACGGACTGCTAAACCTGGATGTGGAGCGGATAAGGGTATCGCCACGCGGCCGGCTGCTGATCCGCAACATCTGCATGGTGTTCGATAAATATCTGCGACAGACACAGTCCGAGCAGATTTTCTCGCGGGTGATTTAACCAGATTGTTGCCGGGGCCGGTTCGTCATTAAAGGAATTCGCCAGATCATCTTTCCCGCGGTACCACGCGATTTTCCTTACCGCCGCCCGTTGCGCAATCTGATCCGGGCACTGCACATCATGGCCACCGGTGTGTTGCTTGGGGGTTATATCTTCCTGCAACCGGCGATCGCTCTGGAACCCTGGTTACTGGCATCGGTTATCACCGGCTTACTACTGTTGGCCATCGATCTGCACGCCAGCATGGCGGTCCTGTTTGAGGTCCGTGGTCTGCTTTTGCTAATCAAGCTTGCCCTGTTACTGCTGCTACCGATCGTCGAGAAGCTGTCTATCCCGTTACTGATAATCGTACTATTCATCGGCGCTATCGGCAGCCACATGACAAAACGCTACCGGCATAAAGTCCTGCTGTTCGCAAACTTTATCACCCCGGACGAGCGCGGCGGTTGACATCAACTGCCGCCGCATTCACACCACTGCGCCAATAACGGGAAATACAACGCCGATCGGATCTGTTGGAAACCCAGGTGGGAGACGGCACTGCGATAGAGAGCCATTTTATCCGCATAGAACCGTAGCCGTCGTTCGATAAACTGATTCAGATCTTCCTGCGGTCCGGGACGGCCGGTCTTGTAATCGATGATCCAGGTCTTACCGTCCTGTTCCTGCAGTAACAGGTCGATCACCAGGTTACGGTAACCCCGTGCTACCGGGATGCTGACGGCATATTCGCAACGGCGAAGGGCATGCTGGTCCGCGAACAGCCACTGGAATTTACTATCCTGCAGGACCGCCAGTAGCGTCGCCCGGACATCGGCCAGAGTCTGATCCAGCCTATTCGATGGCACGCCCAGAGTTGCCAGCCGGGCCCGCCAATAGGGCCGGCAGCGACCGAGACGTGCAGCATCCCAGTCCGCCAAACCGCTACGGCCGATCTCCTGTAAAACCTGGTGCACGACAGTACCGACGTGTCTGGCGGTCGGGTCCTGTCCGTTAAATCCATCCCTATCCATGTCAGCTGCCTGCCCTTCCTCCTCGCTGGCATATACCGATAGCTCCGTCCGGTCGATAAATCCTGATAACAAGTCACGCTCCGTCAACCGGGGCAACTGCCAGGCCAGTGACAAACGCCGCAGGGGTTTAACGGGATTTTGTGTCACTGGAATTGTTGTGTTGGCTTGCAACTCCGTTTGCATTTGCAGCTCCGGTTGCACGCTCGGCCAGATAGCAGAGAGCAGAGAGGCTTTGGCCGGAGCCCGCAGGCTGGCCGTCCTGTCGTCCTCCTGGACGTGGGTCAGCAAATACAATTGGCGGCGCGCCCGGGTACAGGCGACATACAGCAAGCGGCTGGTCTCGTAGGCTTCCTTCTGCCGCTGTTGTTCCTGCAAATAGGCATAGACGCGGTCCCCCTCTCCGCCTCTGGCCGGGATTGGCGCCATGATGATTTCGCGTTCACCGCCGGCCGTCAAACGTTCCTGCCAGCGTATGAGTTCCGGTGTAGTCCGGCGTGGCGTGCGCTGCAGGGACGGGACAATCACAGCATCGAACTCCAGTCCTTTGGCCTTATGGATGGTCATGATCTGCAACTTGTCATCACTGACTGGGTCCGGCGCCGCATATAAACCGGCGACGGCCCTGTTCAGCGTAGCCTGTTCCAGTAAGCCAGTTCCGTCATCCAGTGTTTCCAGCAACGCAAACAACATCTCCGCGTTTACCAGATCCGCGGGATCGGCGAGACAGGCCGGGCCACCCAGTTCCAGCCAGGTGCCTTCCAGCCACTGCCGCAACGGCTTGCGGCCTTGTGTCGCAAGTGCCCGCAACAATACCGGTGCCACCCGCGCCAGTCGTGCCCGGCCGTCATCGCTCAACTGTGGTTGCGGGTTTTCCGGATGCGGTAACTGCACGCAGAACTGCAGTTGTTCGGTCAGCGTCAGATGGTTAATCTCGCCGCCGGTATTCACAAGCGCCAGTAAATCGGCCAGCGTCAATCCGCACCACGGCGCCCTCAACACCGCCAGCCAGGCGACCCGGTCAGCCGGGTGCAGCAAGGCACGGCACAATGACAACAGATCCTGAATGACGCTATGTTGTGACAAGGGCTCCAGGTCCACAGCCCGGTAACGCATGCCGGCGTCCTGCAACGATGACACGATATGGCCGGCGTGGTTACGGTTGCGCACCAGTATCGCGATGCTCGCTTTGGGCGTGTCCCTGCGGATGCCGCGTATAATATCCACTACCGCCTGTGCTTCAGCCGCTGCCGCGGCATTACCACTAAACCCTCGAATCTGCACCGCGGCAACCGGGCTGGCCTGATCGTAGGCCACGGCGGCTGAATATTTGACGGCGCCGCTGGAGATATCGTTTTGGGCCGGGAACACGGGCGCGAAAATGGTGTTGACCCAGTCAACAATACCGGCATGGGAACGAAAATTGGTGTTCAGCCGCAGATAGTGCAAGGGGACCTCTCCCAGGCCGTGCTCTTCGCAGTGGATGAACACACCGACATTGGCATCGCGGAAACCGTAGATAGATTGCATGGCGTCGCCGACACAGAACAGTGTGTGCCCGTCGCCGGGCTGCCAGCCGGCGGTCAATTGCCGCAATAACACCACTTGCGCGGTGGAAACATCCTGAAATTCGTCGACCAGAATGTGCCGGATGCGGTAATCCAGGGCCAGCGCCAGATCCGTCGGCGCCTCCAGACCACCCAATGCCTGCCGGGCCTTTATATTCATTTCCGTAAAATCGACACAATTGCGTTCGCTGAAGACCAGTGTCAGATGTGCCGTCAGCACCGGCAACAAGGTCGTCAAGTCCGCCAGGACCTGCATTTGCTGATCCGCGTACTGCACGGAGGGGACATGACGCAGATCGTGTAACGCATCCTCCAATCCCGCTATGGATTGCAGATCGGTGAGCAACGCAATCATCAGTTCCTTGCGCTGCTGGTATATGGGTTTATCCACTTTCGAGGTCCCCGGCGGGAAACCGATGCGCTTATCCACGGCGGTGCGCCACTGACCCTGCCGGGTCAGCAACAACTCCAGGATGCCTGACCATTGCCTGATGCCGGTCTCGCTGCTGTCCGGCAAGCCTCCTGCAGTCTGGTCCAGATCGAGACACTGCCGGATTGACGAATCCACATCGAGCTTTTGCAGATTCGCCGCGGCGAAACCGGCGAGTTCCAGTAGTCGCCGTTGCCAGGCAGCCGGTATGATCTGTGTTAATCTCGCGACGACATCATCGTTGACGTGTTGCAGGTGTTGTTCCAGTCGGGCCCGGATCGCCGTCATGGTTGCACCATGATTGACCAATGGCAACCACTCCTCCCGCCGCCGCAACAAGCGGATAAACAACTCTTCCAGTGACTGGAAATTATTATCCAGATGCCGTAACACCCCACCCAGCGCGCCGGCCCAGCTGGCCTCCTGGTCGAGATCCAGAAACAGTTGCCGCACCGCCCGCCGGTACAATTCCTCCGGTTCAGCGGTGATCTCGGGCGGCGCGCCGAAAGTCGAATGCAATGGCAAAGCCCGGTTCAGCTGGGCGCAGAAACTGTCGAAGGTGCGGATCTGCAAGCGGTTCGGATTACTGAGCAGGTCCCAGCCATACTTGTCATTGGCGGACAGAGCAGCTCGCGCCGCGCGCCAGGTGATCCGCTGGTTGTCATGGTCCGGCTCCGGTTCCCTCGCACCCAGCAGGGCGCCGATTACCCTGTCCCGCATGGCAGCGGTCGCCTTGCGTGTAAAGGTGATCGCCAGTAATTCTTCCGGCCGGGACACGCCGCTTAACAAGGTCAGAAAGCGCTGGCTCAACAATTCGGTTTTGCCGCTGCCGGCCGGTGCTTCGCACAGAAACGACCGCGTCGGATCGAGTGCCTGCAGACGCTGGCCATAATCTTCGGGCCGCTTAATCGCCATCTGCGTTCTCTGCATGCTGATCAGTGTCGTCGTGCTCGCCGATCCGGCATAACGCCGGCAGATCGCAGTAGCGGCAACTTGTCGTCACGGACTTGGGCTCGACGGCGGCAGCGCCGGCCATAAAGTCCCGCGCCAGTGCTTCCAGGACACCGCGCCAGTACCGCATGAGGTCCCGCCAGTTGCCGGGCAAGTCCGGATAGTCCGCTGCCTCCGGTATCACGATCCCGGGCGCGATCGCGGCGTTCGTGCCGATCCCCTTGAAGGCAATATCCCGGACATTCAGAACGCCGAAGGCGGCGCCGGTGATCCGTTGCTCATTGGCGATACAATAGATGGGGACCTGGGGTTCCTCCGGCCGTGTGCCGATCCAGTCGGCGATATCAGGCTGGCCGGTTTTATAATCGATCACGAACAATCCGCCATCCGCCAGTTCGTCGACCCGGTCGTAGCGCACATGCAGCGGCAGACCGGCAAGCGTTAAATCGCGCTCGCTTTCGTTAAACGCGACCGTAAACGGCCGGCGCTGTTTTTCCAGTTCCAGCCAGCTCTGGATCAACGCCTGGAGCCGCTGGCTTTCCAGGTCTTGCAGACGCTTACCGGGTTTCCTGTCGGCGGTTATCAGGAAGAAACTCTCGGTAATCGCGGCTGTGATCATGGCGTTCAATGCCGCCGCAGACAGGCGTAATAACGCCTGCTGGTTATCCAACTGGCGCCAGATAATCTCCAGCGCGCGGTGCAGCAGCTTGCCATGTTCCGCCGGACTGATCCCCGGCTGGGCCTGTTCCAGTGCCCGGGCCCGCAAGCGGTGCCTGGCGTAGGCCCGGAATGGGCAGGCCGCCTGATCCTTGAGGATCTGGGTACCGCCCCTGACAGCAGCCGGCCCGGTCAATGCCGGTCCCTGCCGGTCTATCTCGTTAACCATTGACGCTGTCTGCTGCAGCTCCTGGTAATAATCCACCGCTGCGATTAATGGCAACTGCTCCACGGTGACTGCTGCGTATTCCTCGATCAAAGGGCTGGGACGCAACGCCACATCGTCCCGGAACCGGCTGTGACTGAAGAGTACCTCTCCGGCGGCGCCGGCCAGTCGTTGCGTCATGGTCCTGGCAAACTGCAATTCCCCCTCCACAGAAGCGCCGGGCATGCGCAGTTCGACCTGTTGCCGTATCGGGATGAGCGGATTCGGATCAGGCGGCAGCGGCCAGTTCAGATTATCCATCTGCATGATCCAGAGATGATCGAATAACATACCGGCTGCCTCCAGCAGCCCCAGTATCTGCACCGGCGATTCGCCGGTCCGGGCATGAAACGGATATTGCCAGGCCAGTTGCGCGAGCTGCGCCAGGGCCACCGTTACCTCGCACTGCCCGCTAATCGGATCCAGGCCGGCCAGACTATCGAGGACTTCCTGCCAATGCTGGGACTGCTGATGTTCCATGGGATCCAGGCTGCGTTCGCCCGGCCAACCCAATGCAGCTAATTGACCGGTAAATACGGCTGCCCATTCACTGGGCCAGCGGTTCCGGCCACGCGCGGTTCTTTCCAGGTGATGAAATGCCTGCAACCGCCGGAACATATCGGGACATCTTGATACCTGCGCGCCGGCCCGGGTCGATCGTGACGCTCCGGCCGCTGTCCGCAAACGACCGGGTCGCAGCATCAGGGCCGTGGCCCGCAGTTCCGCATCCAGCAAGGCCCGGCACGGCAATTCGTCGATCCTGCCGAGCCATGGAGATAGCAGTATCTGGCTCACCGTTTCCATTTCCAGTTCCGCGCGATTCAGTTGCAACCCCTGCAACGCCGCCTGCACCAGCGGCGTCTGGCTGAGCGGTTGCGCAACCGACACGTTAAACACGGGTACATGTCGTGGGTTACTGATAAGCAGATGCTGCGGTTCGAAGACATTGTTAAACAAACGTTCCACTTTGGCGCGCAGGACCGTCAACTGCGGCACGACGATGCCTATGCGCAAGGACGCGTCTACCGCTCCCTGCTGTACGAGCAAGCCGGCGGCCCAGCGCGCGGCCGTGGTGATCTCCGCCTCCTCATCATCGAGCGCGATACGCCGGACCTGGGACTGCTTGGTCACGTTGACCGGATAAACCCGGACGCCCTGTTCCGTATAGCAATCCAGCAGACTGTGCTGCAAGGGCGTGATGGTATCGAAACCATACAAGGCAATCGCCCCGGGCAATGGCAGCTGTTGTGCCGTGATTGCCTGTCGCAATAGGCCGAGGATTTGCGAGCTGTCGGTGAGTCTGCGCTCGCGGCAGAAGTCACGATAGGTTGCCAGCCAGCGCTGGTAGAGTAACTTGTCCGCCCGCCTGCTGTTGAGCAGCTCCGGCGTCAGTTGCCATTGCAGTAATTTGTGCCAGGCATCCATGGCCACCCCAGCGGTCTGCCGCGGATTCAGCAGTTCATGGCCCGCGCTGTGCTGGCGGATGATCTGCTCCCAGAGGATATTTTCCTGTACGGCACTCAGCAACACCTGATCAGTGCCCTCGATAGCACTTTGTTGCAACTGCACCCACAGCGATTGCAACCAGCCACTCAGGGAATAACAGGGTAAGGTCGGCCAGGCCTGCCGGCCTCGGCGTCGCTGGAATTGCGCATAGTGTTGCTGAATAAACCGGCTCAAGCGCCGGTTCGGCGTCAACACCACCGTGGTCTCGTCCAATGACTCCAACCAGGGGTCGAGTTCTGCGCCAGCCGATGTCATTGATTGATAGTCCTGAAGCGGATAAAACAAGCAGGGATTATTATCCAATCATAAGGACAGAGGTCAGCTTATGCGAGTGGTATTTTCTGGTGCTGAGCACGCAGTTCAGCTTTAACGTGATCGGCGGTATGGTCAGGCCTGCTTTTCCACAGCCAGCCGGAGCGGGTGTTCGGCAATCACGGTAACGAACTCCTTGACCATCTCCCTGGGAGCGGAGAAAGTCTGGTAAACCGATTCCAGAATAGTCCATCCTTCAAACTGCTGTTCCAGTTCATGTTTCGGAAAAAGGCAATAGTTATCCGGATCGAACATGTCCAGGTAAGTTGTGCCCTCGATGAGCACGTTAACCCAACTTAGCGGATTCGCCGGTTTTAAACGGGCAACTTGTTGATCTGTATAGAGGGGACCCCTGTAGGTCTGCACTACAGAGCAGTGGCGGAGTCGGCGTGTGCGGCGGTGATCTTTGGGGGTGGTTGCGCGGGGAGGTCGAGGCGCAGTCGCGCGAGCAGCAGCCGCAACTCGGGCTCGGGCTCGGTGTAACGCGTGAGCACGATTTGACGGCCATCGGTG
>Ga0209640_10002990_pt1 | contig 14770 bp, 12 predicted proteins | sample RifCSP10_1_FD_184018 | JGI IMG/M metagenome (GOLD analysis project Ga0209640, IMG submission 184018) | Soil microbial communities from Rifle, Colorado - Rifle CSP2_sed 10_1 (SPAdes) (version 2) | ecosystem: Environmental > Terrestrial > Deep subsurface > Rock core/Sediment | place: Rifle...
CACGAACTGCCGCCCATCCACGGCGTAGCTCATCGGCGCACTATTGATCTGCCCGCCGAGCGACGCGCGCCAGAGGAGCTCGCCCGTGCGCGCGTCGAGCGCGAGAAAGTACCATTCCCTGCCGCCGCCGAACACGATGTCGCCGGCGGTCGAGAGCACGCCAGCCCACGTGATGTCCGCCATGCGGTGCTCCCACACGGGATCCAGCGTATTCGGGTCGTACGCGCGGATCACGCCGTAGGCTTCCTCGTCGTTGTTGAAGAAGGGCTCCAAGTTCACCTGCCCCATCGCCGTCTGCCGGCGATGAACGCCGACTGCCTGCGGAAATTCGCCTTCGATTGCGACGATGCCGGAGTTCTCCCAGTGTGCGACGTAATAGAGGCCCGTCCTCGGGCTGAACGCGGGCGGCGCCCAGTTGATCGCGCCGTGCACGTGCGGGTGAAAGAGCTTCGGCTCCCTTGTGACGTCCATGCCGGGCACGCGCTGCAATCTGCCCTTCTCGTCGAAGCCGGCCCACCAGTTGTGCTTCACGTATGGCTTGCCGGAGAGGAGCTCGCCCGTGACGCGATCGAGCACGTACATGATCCCGTTGCGGTTCGCCCAGAGCATTACTCTACGCCGGCTTCCGCCCCAGTCGATGTCGGCGAGCACGGGCACTTGCGTCGAGTCGTAGTCGAGCTCGTCGTGCGGCGTGAATTGGTAGTACCACTTAAGCTCACCGGTGTCCGCGTCGAGCGCGACGACCGAGTTGCTGTAGAGGTTGTCGCCGAGCCGCACGCTCCCGTCCCAATCCGGCGCCGGGTTGCCCGTGCCCCAGAACGCGAGATTGGTCTCCGGGTCGTAGGCAGCCGCGTTCCAGACCGCGGCGCCGCCCTCCCGCCACGAATCGCCGGCCCACGTGTCGTTGCCGGGCTCGCCGGGCGCCGGGATCGTGTAGAAGCGCCAAACCTCTTCCCCGGTCTTCGCATCGAACGCGGCGATGTAACCGCGGATCCCCATGTCGCCGCCGGCCGTGCCGATGATGACGTTGTCCTTGATGACGTTCGGCGCCATCGTGATCGAGTAAAACTCTGCCGCGTCGGCGACGACGGTGTCCCACAGGAGCTTGCCGCTCTTCGCGTCGATCGCGAGCAGGTGCGCGTCGATCGTGCCCATATATAAGGTGTCGCCCAAGATCGCGACGCCGCGATTCACGCGTCCGCAGCAGAGACGCGCTTCGGGCGCCGGCTCGTGGTGATAGGTCCAGAAGATTCGCCCGGTCGCAGCATCGAGCGCAACGACGTCGTTCGGCGCCTGCACGGTGTAGAGAATCCCGTCGACGACGAGCGCCGTCGCTTCGAACTTCTCGAGCGAGCGCGTCTGCCATACCCACTGGAGCTCGAGCGCGTCGACGGTGCTCGTGTTGACCTGGTCGAGCAGGCTGTGGCGCTGATTCGTGAGCGTGCCCGAGTAGCTCAACCAGTTCTCGGGCTCACGCTCCGCGTTCAGGATTTGCTCGAAGGTGACTTGCGCCTGAAGCGGACTGCACACCACGAGCGCCCCAAACGCGAGCCGGCTCAATATCATCATGGCGTTGCCTCGCCGCGTAGAGAAGAAAGATAGCTCACGACGTCCGCGATCTCCTGCGCCGAGAGCTTGTCGCGCACCGAAGGCATCGGCGTCTCTTGGAAGCCGTGGTCGCGCAAATCCGCGACTTGGAATAGGCGCAACCGCTCGTCCGTATCGATGAGCTGCACGGTGAACGTGTCGCGATTGAGCAGCCGGCCCGTCACCGGCTCACCGTTCTTCGGCGTGACTTTGTAGAAGCGGTTTTCGGGCTGCACTTCGGCAGCCGGATCGAGCAGCGAGCGCTCGAGCTCGCCCGCGCGGCGCAAGAGCCCGATACGCGTGAGATCCGGGCCGACGCGTGAGCCCAAGCCGTCGACGCGATGACAATCGAGGCATTCGCCCTTCCCTTCGAAGACGGCGCGGCCGCGTCGCGGGTCGCCCTCCGCCGCCGCGACGCGGCCCGTAGGCATCGACCGCAAATACTCGACGACGCGGAACGCCTGCTCCCGGCTCATGCCGGGAGCAGGCGGCATCGGCGTGCTCGGAATGCCGGCGACGATGATGTCCGCGAGCTCTTCGTTCGAAAACGGCCGGCGGTACACGCCGTGCCCGAAGTCTATCCCTGCGATGACGTTGCCGTCGGGGCCGTGACAGTTCGCGCAAGAAGCCTCGTAGACGCGCCGCCCATCCTCGATGTCGAAAGCCGTCGAATGCTGCGCGAGCGCGTGCGGCGCGAGACCTACGGCCAGCACGAGCAACACTATGGGTATGATCCCCTTCAAGTCCGCTCCCATCGCACCGGAAAACGGGCGGAGTATAAGCGTAAGCATACCCATGCGGCTTCGGAGCCGAATTCGGAAGCCGAGTTCAGTGGTGTCGGTGCTGCGGCTATGTCGCCGCCACGACGGTAAACGCTTACCAATCATAGCCAATCCTATTATTAGCTCCAACGGCTGCGATTACGTTGCAGGTTCGCTAAGCTGGTGCGTAGTCGAGCCTCGCCGCCGCCCGCTTGAGGCTGCTCGAGGCTTCGCCAAGAAAATCGAACAACATTGGGGGGAAACCACATGTCGATCCGTCGCACGCTGTCGCGAAACCAAGCGTCTTGTCGCGTCGTCCTACGTTCGTCCGCTCTGCTCGCGATCGTGGCAAGCGGACCGCAACTCGCAATAGCTCAAGACACTGCGCCAAGCGAAGAGATCATCGTCACCGGCTCGCGCGTCAGCCGCACCGGATTCGATTCGCCTCAGCCGCTGACCACCATCGATTCCGAGCAGATCGAGAATCTCGGCCTCGTCAACGTAGGCGACGTCGTGCGAACGATGCCGCAGAACACTCCGTTCTTCACGGAGACGAATGTCGGCATCGGCAACTTCAACGTCGGCGCACAGCTCGCGAACTTGCGCGGCCTGAATCCGTTCTTCGGCACGCGCACGCTCACGCTCATCGACACAAAACGCGTCGTTCCGACGACCGAAGGTGGCGCCGTCGACCTGACGTTGATCCCGTCGATGCTCGTCGCCCGCACGGAGGTCGTAACGGGCGGCGCGTCCGCCGCATACGGCTCCGACGCGATCGCGGGCGTCGTCAACGTGATTCTCAACACGGACCTCGAAGGGATCAGAGCGCAAATCGACTACGGTCAAACGGGCGAGAGCGACGGCGATGATACGCACGCGTCGTTTGCCTTCGGCACGGCGTTCGCCGACGAAGGCCGCGGTCACCTGCTCGTCGGCGTCGAGTATCAGCAGCAGGACCCGATCGGGCCGTGCTCGCAGAATCGCGACTGGTGCAGGGAAGCATGGGGCACCGGCACGAATTCGGCGTTCAATACTCCCGCGGGCGTCGGCAACGGGTTTCCGAATTTCGTCGTGGGGCCGGACGCGAAGTTTCCGACCACGGAGAACGGCATCATCTCGCCGTGCCTCACCGCGGCGTGCATAGCGGCGCTGGGGGGCGTCGGCGTTCCACAGCAGTTCAACGCGGACGGCACGGCGCTCGGCGCGTACGATCCCGGTAGATTCCCCGGGCTCTTCGCGCGCTTCGGCGGCGACGGCGCGCTGCTCGGGTACGACACCTCGAACATCCGGCCGGACGTCGAGCGCTATTCCGTGCTCGGCCATGTGAGCTACGACGTGAGCGACCGGCTCGAATTCTTCGCCGAAGTCGCTTACGCGAGCAGCGACGCGGTGAGCTTCCCGGCGAACGGAGGTCTCGGTCCGGCGACCGGGCGGATCCAGGCCGACAATGCGTTCTTGACCCCGGCCGTCCAAGCGGCGCTGCCGCTCGGCGGCAACTTGTCGCGCATCTTCATGCCGGACGTGATCAGCGCGCGCAACACGACGGAAAACGAGACCACGCGCTTCGTGACCGGGCTCGAAGGGGAGCTCGCGACGAAGTGGACCTGGGACGCGTATTACCAGCACGGCGAGAATGAAAATCATCAACGGCTCTTCAATAACTTGGTCGGGAGCCTCGTCGGCGCGCCGGTGCAGTACAACTTCCTCGGCTGGGCGCTCGACGCGGTACGGTCGATTCCGGGCGACCCCACGAGCCCGATCGTCTGCCGCGCGACCCTACCCGGGTCGCCCACGTTCAACCCGCTCGCGGCAGGTTGCGTGCCGCTCAACCTCTTCGGCGTCGGCAACGCGAGCCCGCAGGCGCTCGAGTACGTGTATCGGACGCTCAAGGAAGACAACGACTACCAGCAGGACGCGATCGGCGTGAATTTCCGGAGCACGCTCGCCGAGGGCTGGGCGGGCCCGATCGCATTCGCGACCGGCCTCGAATGGCGGAAAGACGAAGCCGACACGACGCACGACCTCGCGAATACACCGTGGTACACGTCCAACGCGCTGTCGTACGGTCTCGACCGCGGCGGCGAGATCGACGTGCTGGAGGTCTACGGCGAGGTCGATGTGCCGCTAGCCGAAAAGTTGCTGACCAACTTCTCGGCACGGCGGACGCGAAACGAAGCGACGAGCTCGACGGGATCGGTCGCCCCGGATGCTCATACGTTCACGAGCTGGAAAGCGGCCGCGATCTACGATCCGCTCGAGTGGCTGCGCTTCCGTACGACCGTGTCCCGCGACGTCCGAGCAGCGGGATTCCGCGAGCTCTTCCTGCCGAGAGTAAACGCGCAGGGCGTACCCGGCGGATTCCCGGGCGGCGTCAACAATCCTTGGAACAACAACGCCGCCGAAGCATTTCTGAGCACTACGGGCGGCAACCCGAATCTCGAGCCCGAGGAAGCCGATACGAAGACGTTCGGCGCCGTTCTAACGTTCGATCGCTTGCGCTTTTCGGCAGACTGGTTCGAGATCGACTTGAGCGGCGCAATCGCACAGAACGCCGGGGCGCAGGCGCTCACGAACGCGTGTTTCATGAGCGGCGGCACCGGCGCCGTCTGCAACCGGGTGACCGGCTTTGGCACCACCGACATCACCGCCATCGATGCGAGCGCGATCAACGTCGGCAAGTTTCTGACGAGAGGTTACGACTATGAAGTCGGCTATACCATGCCGATGCGCGAGGGTGGTGACTTGAACGTACGCGTGATCGCGACTTATCTCTACGACTTGATCGTCGACACCGGCCTCGGCAGCCCGCCGATCGATTATCGCGGTCAGAGCGGTCCGGTCGCATCGTTCGGCGGATTCAATACGTCGCCCGATTGGCAGGCGACAGCGTGGGTGACCTACGCACACGACCGATTCACGACGACGTTCGAGACGAAGTACATCGGGTCGGGCAAGCTCAACGTGCTCTGGACCGAAAGCCCGCCGGGGTCGCCGACGAACACGCTGCCATTCACGGTCACGGACAACAGCGTCGACGACCGCTACTACTTGACTTGGTCGGGATCGTACGATTTCCCGCGGTCGAACGAGGATAGCGGGCTGCAAGTGTTTTGGGTCGTGAACAACCTGCTCGACGAGGATCCGCCGGTTGCGCCCGGAGGCAATTTGTATCCGACGAACCCGGTGTTCTTCGACACGATCGGCCGGCGCTTCCGCGCCGGCGTGCGCCTCAATTTTTGAGCGCGAGAAAGCCGGGGAGCGGTCTCGGTCGAGTCCGCTCCCCCGGGCGCGCTGTCGACGATGATGCACCAGACATGCGGGGCCCATGCTGTTCAAGACACGCTTTCACGAAGGGATACGCAGCGGGCAAATCAGCTGCACCGTGCGCGTCTGGAAACGCCCGCACGTCAAGCTGGGCGGCCGCTACGCGCTCGGCGACGGCGCCGTCGTGGTCGACCGCATTCACGAGACGCGCCTGGACGACATCACGCCCGCGCTCGCGCGCCGGTCGGGGTTTACGTCCGTCATCGACCTTCTAAAAACCGCGAAGCACGGAGCCGGCGAGCGCGTTTTCGTCATCGACTTCCACTATGACGCCGCGAGGGCACGGAAGCCGCCCGCGACGGGCGTAGTCCGCGGGGAGGATCTCGCGAAGGTCGCGCGCCGCCTCGACGCGATGGATCGGCGCGCGCGGAACGGCGCGTGGACGCGCGAAACGCTGCGTTTGATTCGAGCCCGTCCCGGCGTGCGTGCGGCCGATCTCGCGGGCGACCTCGGCCGCGCCCGCGACGAATTCAAGCGGGACGTTCGCAAGCTCAAAGGACTTGGCCTGACGCTCAGCCTGGAGATTGGCTACCGGTTGACGCCGTGGGGCGCGGCTTTGCTATCAGCGCGGTTTAGATGAGCTCACGAGCTTGACGATAAGCATTAGATACATATACTTCCTGTCTTTAATGTACTAAATGAGATGAATGATTTATGCCCAAGGACCAGCTCATTTCGAATCTCGACGAGGCAAAGGCCAACATCGATCGCTACGAGCATCAGCTCGCAAAGAGCCCGGAGCTTCAAGCGATCATGTCGTATGCGAGGTCATGGCATGGCTATCTCGCGTCGGACGGCAACTGGCGGGTCGCGCCGAGCAAATTCGTCGGATACGAGAACAACAATGCGGCGGCTTATCTACGCTTGCACCGCGAGCGCGACGGCCGTAGGACGGAAAGAGCTCTATCAACCTGGTTCGACATCGTCGAGCCCGGCAGCGCTGCATACGAAGACATCACTGCGGCAGTGCTACGCCTCTTTGCCAAGTACGGCAGGGCGCCAAACAAGCTCCTGCGTGTGAACGTTCCTAGGCTGGAACGGAGTTCTGTAGGGCAGACAAAGAGCGTAGAGAAACCGAATCGGGCACTAGTTCGATCCAGAATTACGTTTGATGCGAGAATTTGCGGCGGCCGACCCTGCATCAGAGGCATGCGCATTCGCGTCACCGATATCCTGGATATGCTGTCCGCGGGCGCAACCCGGCGGGAGATCCTCGCCGATTACCCCTACCTTGAAGACGACGACATCAGAGCTGCACTCGAATATGCCGCTGAGTCTGCCGACCACCGTATCGTCAGCGCCGCCTGAACGTGCGCTTTCTCATAGATGCGCAGTTGCCGCCCGGTTTGGCGCGGCTATTCATCACGGCGAGCCAAGAAGCTGTTCATGTCACCGATGTGGGGTTGCTCACCGAAAACGATGTCGAAATCGGGGCGTACGCCGCGAAGGCTCAAATGATCATTGTGACCAAGGATGAAGACTTCGTGACGATGCGGCGGCTTTCATCCCGTGCGCCTAAAGTCGTCTGGGTGCGGATCGGCAATGCTACGAGTCGCGCGCTCACAATGCGGATGCAGCCTCTCATGGTAGAAATACTTGCCGCGCTGGCCGCGGGAGAAGAGGTCGTCGAGGTTCGCTAACCCGGCCGCCGCTTACAACTGGATTCTCTCGAGGAACGCCGTCAGCAGGCGGTTGAACTCCTCCGGCTTCTCCATCATCAGGAAGTGGCCAGTGCCGGCAACCTGCGTTGATTCGTAGTTCGGGAAGATCTCCTTCGTCGCTTGGGCGTCGGGAACGCGCGCCGTTCCCGCGTAGATAGCGAGCGCAGGGGCTTGTACGACGTCGGCCGATCGGATCGATGGATCGAACATGGCGGCCATGGCTCCCGCGGCCGTAGTTTCCGGCGCCCCCAGCATCATCGACAGAATCTGCTCTTGCAGCGCAACGGGCGTCTCTGGCACGAACATCGTGCGGATCAGACTTTCTCGCGTCGCCAGACCCTCGGGCCCGGTCATCGGGGGCGGACCCTGACTGAGCTGCGACGGCGGAGGCCCACGCATATCGAGCGGACCATCCACTGCGACGAGCCCCGCGACACGATCTGGATATGAAAGCGCGTACCGCCGAATGACCGGCACGCCCATGCTATGACCGACCAGAACGATACGCTCTGCGTTGGCATCGGCGCGCACCGCTTCGACGGCACGCGCGAACAGGTCCATCGAGAACTTCCCGTCCCTTGGGGATTGGCTCTGACCGTGCCCCGGCAAATCGAGCGTGATGACTCGATATTCGCTTGCAAAAGCCGGAACCTGCCCCACCCACGAGGAGCTGTCGCATGTCCAGCCGTGGACGAACACGATGGTCGGACCCGTTCCGACCGCCGACGAGTGAATCGCGATTCCGTCGACCGAAGCCGCCGAAAGCGGCGCCGCGAACGTGAAACTGATGATGAAGGCGAACAGCAATCCTCGCATGTCTTTCTCCGTTGGGTTGTGCGCGTCGACAATGGCGTGCGGATGCATCATGCCTCTTTCTCCAAGAGCGCCGTGTAGCGACGTTGCATCTCGTCGGGCGTCAGCTTTTCGATCTCGCCGCCGAGCAGCCATTCGTGCCCGAACGGATCGCGGACCAGGCCCAAGCGCTCGCCATGAAATGCGTCGGCAAGAGGGTGCACGACGGTCGCGCCGGCCGCCACGGCCTGCGCGAACAGGCGGTCGACATCGTTCACGTGAACGTGGAGGGTCACCGTCGTGGCGCCGACCGAGCGCGGCCCGTGGATGCCGCGGTCAGGATACTCATCGGAGATCAAGACTGTCGCGGGACCGATGCGGATCTCCGCGTGGCCTATCCTTCCGCTCGGATCGGCGAGACGAAACAGCTCCTGCGCACCGAACGCACGGGAGTAGAAGTCCAACGCCTGCGCCGAGTCATGCACGCGAAGGTACGCGAATACCTCGTAGATCTGAAGGGCGTCGTCATGGCTCATCAGATGACTCCGTGGCTACCTGACATTCCCGCAGACTACCTCGCCGCGCACGTCCGTCTTGAATTTTTCTTACCCGGCGACGTGGTGGTTCGGGCTGTCGGGTGCCCTCGGCCGATAGGCCGTCGGAGACACGCCGCAAAGCTCCCGAAACTCCCTCGTGAAGTGGGCCTGATCGGCGTAGCCCATGCGTGCTGCCAGATCAGCGAGGCTCCCCTGCTGCCTTGCGAGCTGACGCGCGGCTTCGGAAAACCGGCGGACGCGGAAGAAATGCTTGGGCGTGAGGCCAACAGCGGAGCGGAACAGCGCAACGAAGTGGCGGTGACTGTAGCCCGTCTGCTTGCGCATGCGCTCGATGGGCTGCGTATGACTTTCGCGCAGCGCATGAGCGACCGCGGGATGCACCAACAACGGTGTCTTTAGCCGGGCGATGAGTGCTTGCTCGAGGAGCCGCAGCGCCGAGCTCGCATCCGGACTCGACGCAAGCCGCTCGTGCAGCTCGCGCCCGCTCGCGCCCCAGAGCTCGTCGAGCGTGACGTGGCCGTCGAGCAATTCGGTAGCGGGCACCCCGAGAATCGCCCCGGCGGCACCGGGCCGGAAAGCTGCCCCGATGACGGCGCCGGCAGGTTTCGGCCCGGCGCGGTAAAACGTCGACTGCGGTCCATGCAAAATGCCGCCCGTCCATCGATGCCAGCCGGCTCTACCGTCGCCATCGGCCCAAGCGATAGGCTGTTCGTGAAGTGCGATGACGAGCTGGGGGCTGCCGCCGGGCAGCAGATGCTCACAGGTAGTGTACGACGTCGCCCGACGGCTCCACCACAGCACTGCGACGATCGCATCGAGGGGAGCGGCAGGGATCCGGTGAACGATGTTCATGGCGAGAGGCATCATACCCTCGTCGCTCCGAAACTCGCGACTTGAGCAACGCAAGCGGGCGCGCTTGAATCTACGGCGGAATCCCGAGCGGGGCTCGCGCCTACGATCGCGAGACAACGAAAAGGAACAATCGTGCACCACTGTGCTGCGAAATCCCTCCGCGGAGGGATTTCGACCTCGGCGCACCAAGCTGTACTACGGAACGAGCCGCTCGTCCGGCACCCTGTACGCAATGAGCTCGCCGGGATAGTCGTTGCCGCTCACGGCGATCACGAGATACTGCCGCCCGTCGACCATGTAGGTCATCGGCGAGCCGCTCTGCGGCGCAGGCAATTGCAGTGCCGCTAGATCGCGCCCCGTCCTCTTGTCGTAGGCGCGGAGCATCGAGCCGCGGCTGCCGTCGGGCGTCGGTCCGTAACCGGGCTCGGCTACGATCAACAGCGTCTTCGTCGCGAGCGCGCCGGGCGGTTGGCCGGCCCGGCCCGTGCGGCCGAGCTCGACGCCGGCGAGCGCCGGGTGGTTACGGATCGCATCGGGCGTCTCGCCGTTCGGAATCTCCCAGAGCACCTTAGCCGTAGTGAGATCGATTGCGGCGATCGTACCGTACGGCGGTTTCAGGAGCGGCAGACCCTGCACGGCGAGGTTGCGCAAGCCCCCGAAAGCGCCGGCATCGGGCCCCGTGCAGACGCCGTGCGGCATCACCGAGCCCTCGGCGTAGCGGCAGATCGTCATGCTGTTCACGCCGATGCTCGCGGTCATGTAGACGATGTGCGTCTCGGGATCGTAAGCGCCGCCCGGCCAGTTGCTGCCGCCCATGACCATGAGCGTGCTGATCGGCCCATTCGGGTTGTACGGCACGGCCGGCGTATAGATCGGGCCGATCCTATGCTCGGCGACGATGCGCTCGGCCTCGGCGCGAAGCTCCGGCGTGAAATCGATGAGATCGTCGATCTCGATTCCCTGGTGGCCGTAGCGGATCGTCGGTATCGGTTGCGTCGGCGAGTACCACTCGCCCGGCACGTTGCCCTGCGGCACGGGCGTCTCTTCGATCGGCCAAACGGGTTCTCCGGTCTCGCGGTTCAACACGAATAGCAGTCCCTGCTTCGTCGCCTGCGCGAGCGCCTTGATCGTGAGGCCATCCTTGACGGCGTCGACAAGTATCGGCGCGGTCGGAATGTCGTAGTCCCAGAGCGGATGATGCGAAGTCTGAAAGTGCCAGCGTCGCTCGCCGGTTTTGAGATCCACGGCGACGATGCTCTCGCCGTAAAGATTGGCGCCGGGCCGCAAGCCCCCGTACATATCGCCGTACGGCGATTCGACGGGCAGATACGCGAGCCCGAGCTCCTCGTCCGCCGAGATCGTGGCCCAGACGCCCGCGTTGCCGCCGCCCGTCTCGGCCGAGCCGTTGAGCCAAGTTTCATAGCCCGGTTCGCCGGGCCGCGGCACGGTATGGAACGTCCAAAGGTGCTTGCCGCTCACGACGTCGAAGCCACGGATGTAGCCGATGACGTTCTCCGCCTGGTCGGCCGGCGCGAGCGGCGTATGTGCGGCAGGGACGATGACGACGTCGTTCGCGATCGTCGGCGGCGAGTGCGTGCCGATCTGGCTCGCGTCCCAGTCGTCACCTTGATCCATCGTTTCGCGCAGATCGACGATGCCGTCTTCGCCGAAGCTCTCGATCGGATGGCCGGTCTCGGCGTTCAACGCGATGAGCCGATAGCCCGGCGTCACGTAGAGCACGCGCTTGTCGTTGCCGCGCTGCCAGAACGCGAGCCCGCGGCCGGAAAGCCTGCGCGGCGCGGCCGCGCCGCGCTCGCCCTCGTTGAGGCTAAAGACCCAGAGCTGCTCGCCCGTCGCGGCGTCGAGCGCCGTCACGGCGCGCCGCGAACCGGCCGTCGTGTAGAGCACGCCGTCGACCATGACGGGCGTGCTCTGAAAGCGATACTCGGGCGTGGGACCGAGGTTCACCGTGCTGAAGCGCCAAGCGATCTCCAGCGAGCTGAAATTGCTCGCGTCGATCTGCTCGAGCGCGGCGTAACGCGTAGACCCGAGGTCGCCGCCGTAGCTCGGCCATTCGGCGTTACCGGTGCCCTGCGTCGCGCTCGTTTGCGCGAACGCGAGGTTCGCCGCACCGAGTGAGCAAGCAATCAGAACCGTGCACAGAGTGTGTTTGCTCATCGTCATTGCGCCGGCGCGGGAAAAATCGCGCCGTTAGTCCCAACCCGATGCAGCGCCCGCCGCCATGCCTTCGAACACGGCTTCGACGGCGTGGACCTGCCCGCCATGGACCTTGAACGCTTCGAACGTGACGAGCGATTTCCCCGCGCCTTGCGGTCCCGGCAACGATCCCGCACCGAAGTTCATCCAGAGCAGCACGGTACCATTCTCCTCGTCGACCGCGACGACGCGCGGCCGAATTTCCGCGAGCGTCGGTATTTGCTGCGACCGCATGTTCTCGCAGCTCGGTGGCCGAAACGTGCAACCGGGCCCCGCCATGCGCACGCCGTTCTCGAGCCGATAGGCGTCCGGCGCAAATGGCACGTCGGACTCCTCGAAGCTGCCGACGCGTAAGCCCTCGGGGTAACGCAGCGCCAACTCGATCATCGCGTCGCGCGGCATGAGCTCCGCCTTCGGCGGCGGCGTGCTCATCGCGGCCGAGGGCGCCGCCAGTGCATCCGGCGCGAACAGCACGCCTTCCTGCTGGTTGCGCACCACCATCGTTTCGATTTCTGTGATGCGGCGGTTCTCGACGCTGAGCCGTGCCGCAAAAAGCACCGGCGCATCGTTCTCCTCGATCACGGCGTGCACGGCGGCAATGCCTTCGCGCACGTCGAGGAAATCCGTGCGAAATGGCCGTAGCTTCGAGGCCGTCTTCCACAGCCCTTCCCCGGCCGTGAGCTCCACCGCGTCCTCCGTGAAGCGCACGCGTTCTGCGAGCGGCGCCCGCTTCGGATCGTGCGCAACGAGCGAGTCGAGATAACTCGTCATCACGTCGCCGAGGCACGCGCGGTCGCAAGGTGCTGCGCTCTGCGCTTCGAGGCGCGCCGGCAGCCAAAGAGCGGCGGCGATGGATAGGGTAATCGAAACCGTGACGGCTTGGCGCATGAGCTTGGTCTCCGACCTGCGTATCGCGGCACGAGTATGCCGCGACTCGTGCGTCGAAGAAACGGCTATCCCTACATGGTCGCCATTAGAAAGCCGGTCGTTGCCGCATTGTTCGGCGTCAGGCTTGGGTCGACCTTCTTCTTGATATCGAGAACCAACTTTCGATAGCCGACATAGAACACCCAGTCCGGCCGGGGCTTGTAGTGAAGCTCCTCCATGTCGAGAAAGGCAACGATCCTTCTGGCCGTCGACGGTTTGACGAAAGCTTCCTTGGCGGGCGCGAAGTAGAAAGGCACGGCGGACACCAAGGTCCAGCGCGCGAGCTTATAGCGCTCGAGCAGATCGACGATCTCCTCGAACCCCTCGCGCTTCTTCGTCCCAAACAGGCGCCTTCGGAAAGCCTCGGCCAAATGTCGCTTGTCTCTCGAATTCAGGGCATCCAGGAACTCCCTGAACGGCGGTTTCTCGAATCGTGACACCATGGAAGACCGGCTGACGATCTTGAGCAAGATATCTGCAAATCTCTGCGGCCGTGATAGCGCAGCCTCTGTCACATTGGCCCGTGTGAAATCCGCGAGCCGGTCGACGTTGTGACTCTTGCGTATCTTCTCCATCCCCGGATCGCCAAATCCCTTCGGAAACCGGGCGAGAAACGCTGCTTCGGCTTCCTTGAGCTTCTGGGTGTTCATTTGTCACGGTGCCGTCGGCCGTAATCCGAAAAAAATTGCCCGGTGATTCGGTCGGAATAAGCGGCCAGATTCGGATGATCCAGCGCTATGGCTTTCAGTGGAGTATCGAAATCCGGGTAATAGATAGAAGACAGAATACCGTAGACGGTGGCATCAACGGAGCAGATCCGTTCACCCATCATGTAGGGCTTGTCGCCCAGCAAGACATCAAGGGCCGCGAGATCTCTTTCCGCAAAATACTTGAGCTCTGCCTGACTGTGCCTGCCCAGCCCGTGGGCGTAGAGTGTTTTCCTTACCTGTTTACGCACGATGCCGGGCACGATGGATTTCACTATAGGAGGCAGCCCCGCGAAAAAATTGTCTCTGAGGATGGGCCACACGTCGTCGTTCAACCAGCGGTCGTCAACCAACAACCAATATAAGTGATCCTCAACCAGTCGTGTCACCGCGATGCATTGCGCCTTCTGTGCATCGGACAACCACTCGTCCACGCTGAATTGGCCGGAATCCTTGAGGTAGCGCAGGATCAGTTCCGAGTCGGCGATGGTTTGCTTTCCATCGATGACGATATAGGGCAGCTTTGCCTTCGGCGCCTTTCTTACATCGGCATCGTAGCGATTCGAATAGGGGATACTCGCCATCTTCAGCAAGAGCTCAAGCTTCACGCAAAACGGGCTGGGGCTCGGTAAATTGAATGCGGGAGGATATTGAAAGAGCTCGATCATGTGCCCGCTCACTCCTCGAGTGGCATCATCACGGCGGTTTCGAGATCCTTGGCGGATACCCGCCGCGGATCGTTCAGGTATTCCTCGAGACAGGGCAAATTGCGCGGCTCTTCGGCACTATTCGGAAGCCAGGTTTGGTACAGCCAGTCGTAGCCAGTCTTGAGCTCAGTGTAGGGGCCCGTATGGACAATCCTCGCGTAGCGCCCACCTTCGATGTGCGCTTCGATGAGCTCGCCCGAAGGCGCCCAGTCGTCCGGAACGGTGATGCAAGCGGTCGACTTGAGCTCGTCCTGCGGTACGGAGACTGGGTCGTCGCGATAGATACCGATCGTGCGCGTATCGGGCGTCAAGAGGCCGGTGGTGGCCGCGACCGTCATCAATCGCTCGAAGGCCTTGCTCGTAAGCTGATAATCACCGCGATGCTCGATCGCTGCCACGCGTAGCTTGGGGAGAGTGGCGGTCTCCACTCGATACGTAGTGAGGTTCCTCTCTTGGTCGAGCTCCGTTGCGCGCCGCGCTACGCGATAGCGGGCCGGTGGCTCGCCATATTCGGCGCGAAATGCGCGCGTGAATGCCGCTTGACTGGCATAGCCCGCCCGACGTGCGGTGCGTTCGATGCCGAGATCCCGGTCGAGCAGGTCGATCGCGGAACGGTGCAGGCGCAAACGGCGCACGGTGTCGTTGACGGTTTCCCCGAGCAGCGCACGGTAGATGCGG
>Ga0209640_10002992_pt1 | contig 14768 bp, 10 predicted proteins | sample RifCSP10_1_FD_184018 | JGI IMG/M metagenome (GOLD analysis project Ga0209640, IMG submission 184018) | Soil microbial communities from Rifle, Colorado - Rifle CSP2_sed 10_1 (SPAdes) (version 2) | ecosystem: Environmental > Terrestrial > Deep subsurface > Rock core/Sediment | place: Rifle...
CCCCGCATCGTAATGATCGCGAAGCGCCTGCAGGGATTCAGCGGAGTATTTCTCGTGGAATCCGTAACTGTATCTCGTTCCGGGTTCCGCCCAGCGGCTCATCCACGGTTCGGGCGGGGCCCAGGGATCATGCGCGTCGATGTAGTTGATGAAAGCGAAGAACGGCCGGTCGCCGGCCTTCGGCAGCCAGTCGATGAAGTCACGATTGACGTCGGCCGCCGTCTTGGTCACGAGGCGACGCTCATCATCGCGGAGCGAATTCCAGAACATGCGCAGGTGGCGCGGCAGCCACGCGCTCGCGGCCATGAAGTCGGCTCTGATCGGACGCGCCTCGTAGTGCAGGAATCCGCGCGCCAGTCCCGAGGGCCGGCCGGCGTAGTAGTAATTGGCAACGAAGCCACCCGTCGCGTATCCGGATCGTGTCAGCACCTCGGCAAGTGTCGGATACGTGTCGTCCAGCGGCACCATGTAGTCGGCGGACAGCTCGTAACTCGGCAGGCCCGTGAAGAGGCTGGCGTGTGAGGGCAGCGTCCACGGCGCGGACGACCACGCGCTCTCGAAAACCGTGCCCTGCCTGGCGATCCGCTCGAGGTTCGGCGTCGTCGGGCGGGCGTAGCCGTAGAGACTCAGTTCGGGCGCCCGCACGGTATCGAGGATGAGGAGCAGCACGTTGTACGCGCCGCGAGGCGCGGCCGGAAGCGCGCGCAGTGCGAGGGATTCACGCAGCCGGTCGATCGTAGCGAGGCCGAGTCCGTACACGAGCAGCACGGAAACCATGGCGATGCCGGATCGCCGGATGATCGACGCACTTCGCGCCGGATCCGCCACCACGAGCCGCAGCGCGGCCACCGTCATGCCAAGGGCGAGGCCGAGCGCAGCGAGGGGAAGGATCCCGCCGAATTGCCGGATCACCGCGTACCCACCGACGATGGCGACAGCCGGCGGCACGATGCGTAGCGCGGCGCGACGCCCGCTCAGCACGAGCGCCAGCGCGGTCAGCAGCAGCGCCAGGAGCACGAGCGTTGCCGAGCTGGCCAGCGGCGCGACCCAGAGGATCTCACGGAAGAATCCGACCGTCGGCAGGTCCTGCGTCAAACGATAGAAGACGGAGCGTCCGGCTTCGACGAGGCCGAGGACGGTCCCGGTCCACACGGCCAGAAGCAGCACATCCCGTGGCCGGATCGGGACCGGAACGGAGATCGCCTCCCGGATCGGTCGAAGCCACGGCAGGATCCTGGCCCGGAAACGATAGGTGATCCCGATCAGCGCGGTCGCGAGGGCGAGCAGCATGGTGGCGCGAAGCGCTGCCCGTCTCCACAGCCCGAGATACAGCTCGACGCCGTGTACGGAACGGCCGCTCATGACGGCGGACAGGAATCCGGGCGTCCGTCCGGCCCATGCGGATTCGACGAGGCGCGGCGCGATGATGAACGCGACCGCCAGCCAGATGACCCAGAGGGCCGGGAGGACAGCGAATGGGAGCGACAACGGTCGCGCCCGTTGCAGTGACATCATGGCGTACCCCGCGTTGCGGTTCAGCGTCGATGGGACTGAGGCTGCACCGAACGACGTCAACCGAGCGCGGGGAACGCCCACTCGTCGTCCGACCGACCGAAGCTATAACACGCCGCGAGGCAATTGGAAACAGGAATCCCGGCCGGCCCCGCCGTATCAGGGCGTTCGCCGGCCGGGGTTCGCGGCTCGGAGTCCGGCCGGGGTTTGCGGCTCGGAGTCCGGCCGGGAATCGGTCAGGGCCGGCCTGCACCGAACCGAGTTCCACCGTCGGCGCGTACAGCCCGGCCCACCGGAAGGAGAGCTTCCCTCCGGACCCCGGCGCCGCAACGTGATCGGGTCCTGCTCAGAACGCGAGGCTGATGATCGATCGTTGCGAAGCGTCACTGACTCGTAGCGCGGTTGCCACCCCATTTCCTGTACCAGCTCTGCATGTACAGGAGCGTCCGCATGAAATTCGACGGCTTCGAGCTTGTGCCATGGTACTCGCCCTCGAACTGGAGCAGCTCGGCCGGCACCTTGAGCATTTTCAGCGCGGCGTAGTACTCCTCGGTCTGCGGCATGGGCGTCCGCATGTCGAGCTGGCCGGTCATGAGCAGCGTCGGCGTCTTGACATTGCCGACGTACATCAGCGATGACTGGTCGAGCCAGGGTTTCGGGTCCTCCCAGAAGGGCTTGTCGAAGAAGTTGTAGGTGAAGAGCGGCACATCGGTATGGCCGGCGAAGCTGAGCCAGTCGATGACCGGGCAGCGAACGGCCGCGGCGGCGAACCGGGTCGTGTGGCCGATCACCCAGCTGGAAAGCACGCCGCCGCCGCTGCAGCCGCCGACGTACATGCGGCTCTCATCGATGTAGCCGCGGCCGACGACCGTGTCCACGCCTGCCATCAGGTCATCGTAGTCCACGCTCGGGTAGGCGCGCTCGATCGCGTTTCCGAAGGTCGTGCCGTAGCCGGTGCTGCCGCGCGGATTCACGTACAGGACGACGTTGCCGTTGGCCGCGAAATTCTGGTTCATGTAGTTGAACGCGACGTTGTACATCCCGTGCGGGCCGCCGTGGATCTCGAGGATCAGCGGGTACTTCTTCGTCCGGTCGAAGTTCGGCGGCTTCACGATCCAGCCCTGGACGCGGGCGCCGCCGCTCGACGCGTACCAGATCTCCTCCTGTTCGCCGATCCTGATCGAGGCGAGGACATCGGCATTGACGGCGGTCAGCCGGTTGATCGCCGTCGGGCGGGCGAGAGGGAACTGCACGACATCGCCGGGCTCCTTCGCGTCGGCGCGCAGTCCGACCGCGATGCCGTTGTGAGAGATCGAGCTGATGCCGATCATGTGGTTGCCGCTCGTGATCTGGCGATGCCCGCCGGCGACCGGCGTGAAGTGCAGGTTCGCCGTGCCCTTGTCCTGTACGCCGTAGTAGACGCCGCTGCCATCGTGCGCCCAGATCAAGCCGCCGACATCACGGTCGAGATCGCTCGATGCGAGCCGCAGGTTGCTGCCGTCGATGTTCATCAGGTACAGCTCGGCGGTCTTGTAGCTTTTGCGGGTCGAGTCGTAACCCGCGAACGCGATTGTCCGGCCGTCCGGCGAGACGACGGGACCGGTCCAGGCGCCCGGCTTGGATGTCAGCTTGCGGATGGCGCCGGTTGCGAGGTCGACGATACTGATGTCGGAGTTGCGGTAATTGTAGTCGGCATCGGCGCCGAGATAGCCATCGAAGACGATGCTCTTTCCGTCCGGCGTCCAATCGTACCCGACGCCGCCGGCCAGCTGGTCGAACCGGGCGCCGACATCGAAATCGCCCGACGTGATCGGCCGCGGCGTCCCGCCCTCGGCCGGCACCACGAAGAGGTGCGTGTGCATCGGCCGCATGAAGCCGGCGCGATCCTGCCGGTAGTGCAGTTCGGTCACTCGCCGCGGCGCTGGCGTCCATTTTGCGCCCTGCGGCGGCGAGGGCATGTTGATCGCCCACGTATTGTCCCAAGGCACGTTCATGCTGAAGGACAGCGACTTTCCATCGGGCGACCAGGCCAGATTGCCGGGCGCCTCGGTCAGACGTGTGACCTGCGAGACGGCGCCTTCCGCGTCCATCCAGCGGACGAAGATCTGCGGCTTGCCATCGGCGGCGGCGATGTAGGCGATGCGCGTGCCGTCCGGCGACCAGCGCGGACTGCCGCCATCGATCAGGAATCGCTGGCGTGAGCCGTCCGGGTCCATGATCCAGAGCGAAGACTCCCAGCGGTCCTCGAGCTTGTTGACCCAGCGCCGGGCATAGACGATGCGCGAGCCGTCCGGCGAGATCTGCGGGTCCGAGACCTGCTCCCAGTCGAGGTAATGCTGGACGGTCAGCAGCGTGTCGGATGGTGTTTCCTGTGCGCTGGCGGTAACGGCCGCGGCGCCGAGCAGCGTCAGCGACAGGGTGAACCAGGCGAGCGGGCTCTTCATGTAGACCTTCCATCGTGCAGGGCAAGGGTTGCTGTGCACAAATCTGCGGGCGCGGGCGATCGGTCCGCCGTGTGCGAGCGGGTCCGGATCATGCCTGCGATTCCGAACCCCTTCAAATCTCCCCGCTCCGGGCTCTCGCGCAAGGGAAACGTGCCGGGAACGGCGTCACGCCGAAATCGGAACCGCCCGCCTGCGATACTGCCTGATCCTGCGGGGCTACCGGTTCTTCAGGAACGTCCCGCTCTGGAGCTCGGTGAACGCCTGCTGCAGCTGCTCGCTCGTGTTCATGACGATCGGACCGTACCACGCGACCGGCTCGCGCAGGGGCCGGCCCGACACGAGCAGGAAACGGATGCCCTCCTCGCCGGCGTGCACGGTCACTTCGTCGCCGCGGTCGAACAGCACGAGCGAGCGGTTGCCGGCTTCCTCATCACCGGGCGCGATCGCCGCTGCATGACCGTCGAGCAGCGTACCACTCGCGGAGATGCGTTCCGTCGGGGCGGCCAGCGGGTCGGACGCGTTCGAGAAACGGCCGGAGCCTTCGAAGACGTAGGCGAACGCCTGTCTCGACGTCTCGACCGGGATCCGCTTCCTGCGGTTGGGCGGGACCCACACATCGATGTATTGCGGATCCGCTGCAATACCGTCCACCGGACCTTTTGCGCCCCAGACTTCACCGCAGATGACGCGGACCTTCGTGCCGTCATCGTCGGTGACCTCGGGAATCGCCGCGGACTGGATGTCCTGGTAGCGCGGCGAGGTCATCTTGAGCGAGGCGGGCAGGTTTGCCCAGAGCTGGAAGCCGTGCATGCGGCCCTTCGTGTCGCCGTGCGGCATCTCCTGGTGAATGATTCCGCTGCCGGCCGTCATCCACTGGACATCGCCGGGCGAGATGGAGCCCTCGTTGCCCAGACTGTCGGCGTGATCGACGGTTCCGGACAGGACGTAGGTGATCGTCTCGATGCCGCGATGCGGGTGCCACGGGAAACCGGCCAGGTAATCCTGCGGCCGGTCGTTGCGGAAATCGTCGAGCAGCAGGAACGGATCGAAGTCATCCGTTTTCCCGAAACCGAATGCTCGACGAAGATGCACTCCCGCGCCCTCGAGCGTGGGCTGCGCCTGAATGATCTGCCTGACGGGTCGTATCGACATTCTGACACCTCCTGGACCGGCAAGATACCCCGGACGGACTGGAGCGTGCGCACCGTCAGGATCGAGCCGCCATCACGGACCGGGTCGCCGACACGGACCGGGCCGCGGACACGGGCCGGGCCGCCATCACGGACCGGGTCCCCGACACGGACCGGGCCGCGTCATTGGGCAGCGAGAAACCGGAATCCGGGGTTGTCCGCCGATCGTCCAATCCCGGCGGGCCGCGGAACCAACGTCATGGCGGCATCTCGACGGCGTGGTTTCGAGCGTCAGCCGCCGCCCGCCCGGACGACCGTGTTCTTGAGCGTGCCGACCCCTTCGACCTCGATCTCCACGACGTCGCCGGGATTCATCGCGCGCGTGGCCTGAGGAGTGCCTGTGAAGATGACATCGCCGGGCAGCAGGGTGACGTAGCGGCTGATGTAACTGACGATTTCAGCGATGCCGTAGATGAGGTCCTTCGTCCGTTCCGACTGCCGGGTCTCGCCGTTCACGCGGGTCTGGACGAGCAGGTCGTCGGGGTTCAATCCTCGCGTGATGACGGGGCCGATCGGCGCGAACGTGTCCGTCGCCTTGGCGCGGAACCACTGCAGATCACTGGCCTGCCAGTCGCGCTCGCTCACGTCGTTGCCGGCCGTCACACCGAAGACGTAATCGAGCGCAGTCTCACGCGACACGTTCTTCGCGCGCCGCCCGATGACCAGTACCAGTTCGCCCTCGTAGTGCGTGTTCGTCGCGTCCGGCGGCAGCACGATGTCATCGCCCGGCCCGGCGATCGTGGACGGGTACTTCGCGAAGAGGCCCGGATACTCCGGAACCGGCCGCGTGCCGAGATGGCTGCGGTAGTTCAGGCCGACGGCAATGACCTTCGACGGCGCGACGGGGGCGAGCAGCTTGACGTCGGCCAGCCTGACCGTCCGTCCCGTCGGCCGCGGCGATGCAAAGAGATCGCCCTCGAGCTGGCGGATCGTCTCGCCGTCGAGGATCCCGTACGAGACGGAATTGCCCGAGGCGTAACGGACGTAGCGTATGACGCCCGATTGCGCGTGAAGACGGGCTGCATCACTGCACAACAATGCGAGCGGCAGCAGGACTGCGGTGATCTTGCGCATGGGCCGTTCTCCCGCTTCTGGAGTCCGCGCACGGCCGACGCCGCGCGAAAGTTGCGTGTGACTGCGTGCCCGGCGGGGCCGTGCCTTCGACGGCTCGGCAGCCGGAACCGCGCTTCAGCCGGGACCGCTCTCGCCCCGGGGCCCCTCGCGATCCACGGGTATCGGCGCGCCGAGGCCGAGCCCGCGCAGCCGGTCGCGCTGCGTGCGCGCATCGCCGACGACGAGCCAGATCATCTTCCGCGAGTCGAGATGGCGGCCGGCCAGCTGGCGCACGCGATCGACCGTCATGTCCGTCACGATCGTCTCGCGCTGCAGCACGTAATCCGACGGGAAGCCGTAGGCGCTCACGTCGCGCAGGATGGCGAGCTTGTCGCCGAGCGTCTCGAACGCCATCGCGTTGTTCTTGAGGAGGAAGCTCTTTGTCGCCTCGAGATCCACGGCATCGAAGGTTGCGCCGTGGCCATCGACGAGCCCCTTGATGAGCTGGAGCGATTCGAGCGTCGCGTTCGAGCGGACGGACGATGAGATCTGGAACGGGCCGGGCATGTCGGTGCCGGAAAAACCGGAGCCGATTCCGTATGTGTAGCCTTTCTCCTCGCGCAGCACCTGCGTCAGGTCCGACGCGAAGCCGCCGCCGCCGAGCCGGAAGTTCATGACAGTGGCGGGATAGAATTCGGGATCCGTCTCCGCCAGGGCGATCCTGCCAATGAACAGCACGGACTGCTTCGCATCGGGCACATCGAGGAAATAGAGGCCGGCACGCGCATCCGATGAGGCCGGCGGCTCCGGGAATGCGAGGTCGCTGGCGGCCCAGCGGGTGGCGATTCCCTGCAGCGATGCACGGGCATCGTCGAGGCGGACATCGCCGGCGACGTGGAACGCCGCGACGCCCGGGACGAGCGCTCTGCGATAGTAGTCCTGCAGATCGGCAAGGGTGATCCCTTCGATGGAAGCGGCATCACCCAGCGGATTGCGGCCCAGGATGTGGTCGCCATAGAGCAGTCTGGCGAACGCATCCTGCGCGAGCGCCGTCGGGCTGGCGGACCGCTGGCGGAGCGCGCTCGCCACGCGCTGCTTCGCGAGATCGAACTCTTCCGCGTCCCAGCGCGGCTCGAGCAGGATCTCCTCGACGAGCGCCATGGTTGCGCCGAAGTTCCGCGCGAGCGTGCTGCCACTGATCGAAAAACTCTCGCGTCCCGCGTTCACGAGGATCGAGGCGCCGAGCAGATCGATCGCCTGTTCCAGCTCCTCCGGCGTTCGCTTCGCCGTGCCTTCGGTCATGGTCTCGGCCAGCAGATTCGCGACGCCGATCTTCGCCGGGTCTTCGACCTGCAGGCCGCCTTTCAGCCGGAGCTCGAACGAGACGATTGGCAGCTCGTGATCCTCGATCGCGTAGACGCGCAATCCGTCGCCGAGCGTGTCGGCACGTATGGTGGGAGCCCGCAACGAAGGCGGTGCGCCGAAGGGCGGCTCGACGGTCCGGTCGAATGCCGAGGCCGTACGCTGCACCTCGCCCCGGTCCGGCGGCATGAACGCGCCTTCGCCGGCGATGATGGGCTCCTCGACGACCGCGGCCTTCTCCGAATTTGCCAGTGCCAGATCCGCATGACCGAGCGGAACGAAGCTCGTCGCGATGTACGGCCGGCCCTTGATGTACGTCTCGTAGACGCGGTGCACATCGGCGTCCGTCACGGCGAGCGTGCGTTGCAGGTCCTCCGTCAGGTAGCCGGGCGAGGGCGCGAAGATGTTGTATTGCGCGAGCTGGAACGCCTTGCCGAGCGCGCTCGAGAGGCCGCCGTAGAAATCGGTTTCGTAGCCCGCTTTCACGCGTTCGAGTTCGTCGGGCGGAATGCCCTGTTCCTCGAAGCGCGCGAAAGCGCGGTCCACGGCGGCCATCACTTCGTCGAGGTCCTTGTCGGCGAAGGCGCGGATCTGAACCGTGAACCGGCCGGCAAGCTCCTGTGATCCGTTCGACGCGTTGACCGAAGGCGCCAGCTTCGACTCCTCGACGATCACCTTGTAGAACGGCGAGCGCTTGCCGTCGGTCAGCAGCTCGGCCAGCACATCGAGCGCGTACGCATCGGGGTGATACAGCGGCGGGGCCGGCCACGCGAGCGTCAGCTGCGGCAGGCGCGCGAAATTGTCCTCGTGTACGAGGCGGCGAGTCGCGGCGAGCTGAACGGGCGGGGGTTTCCTGGCTTCGGGTATCGGTCTGGATGAGATCCCGCCGAAGTATCTGTCGATCCATGCCTTCGTCTGCGCGACATCGATATTGCCGGCGACGACGAGCGTGGCGTTGTCCGGGCCGTACCAGCGGCTGTGGAATTCCTTGACATCGGCGAGGCTCGCGGCATCGAGGTCGTCGAGCGAACCGATCACCTGCCAGCGGTACGGATGGCCTTCGGGATACATTGCCTGGTCGAGGACGAAGCTGTTGTGGCCGTACGGCTGGTTGTCCACACCCTGCCGTTTCTCGTTCTTGACGACCTGCTTTTCCTTCGCGACCACGGATTCGGTGACGGTGTTGATGAAGTAGCCGAGCTTGTCGGACTCGGCCCAGAGCGCCTTCTCGAGCGCATCGCTCGGTACGACCTCGAAGTAGTTGGTCCGATCGCGGTTGGTCGAGCCGTTGGTCGAGCTGCCCACGCGCGTCATGAGCCGGTCGAGGCCGCCGAAGCCGAGATTCTCGGAATCGAGGAAGAAAAGGTGTTCGAACAGGTGGGCGAAGCCGGTGCGGCCCTCGACCTCGCGAGCCGAGCCGACGTGGAACGTCATCGCGACGGCCGCGACCGGGTCCGACCGGTCGGCGTGGAGGATCACGTCCAGGCCGTTCGGCAGCTCGTACTTCTCGTACTCGACCGAGATCGGCGTGGCGTCCCCGCCGGCGCCATCCGGCGCGCATGCCGCGACGGCGAGGATGACCGGGAGGAGCAGAGAGCCAGCCGTGCAACGCTTCATTTCCTTTCCTCCGGCAGCGCGAATCGGTTCACGTCGGTCGCCTCCGCGGACGGGCGCCTCCACTCCGGCGGGCCGGCAGCGTGCTCGTTCCCCGACCCCGGTTGGAGACCGTCGCGACACGGGAAGATAGGCCGGTCGGGGCGTCCGGGGCGATGCCGGCGGTCAGGAGGGCGCGGCGGAACGGAGATGGGGATCCGGATCGCTGGACGGAGCAGGTTGGCGCAAGCGGGTCCAGGCGTGGTACCAACGACGGGAATCCGTGGCGCGAGCCTCGGAATTACGATCCTGTTCTTTTCGGTCGGCTGTGGCGACGCGACGGGTCCATCGAGGCTCGACGAAGATATCGCGCCGCACGGGGAGGCGCGGTCGGCGGTCACGCGATCGAGAAATGGAACGACCCTGCTTATGACGCGACGCTGTGGGACGACTGCATTTCGCGGAAGCTGGCCCAGGCGGGCATCCGCCCCGACCAGGTCCGCGTCCTCTGGCACAAGGCGGCCGACCAGTTCACAACGCTGCCGAACGGCGCCCCCTTGCCGGCCTATCCCGCAACCGGCAGCGACTACGACGCGTTCTTCGCGAATCTCACGACCATCGCCGGGCGGGTGCGCGCCAAGTTCCCGTCCGTCCAGGCCGTCTACGTCTCATCCCGCAGCTATGGCGGCTTCGCCGACACGCCGGCCCGCGGCGAACCGCTCAGCCACGAGGAAGGCCACGCCCTCAACTCGTGGCTGGCACGGAATCGCGAAGTCCAGGGCGTCTGGTACGGCTGGGGCCCTTATCTCTGGGCGCCCGATTGTGCGGCGGGCGTGCAGAACGTTGGCGGCGTGTGCTATGTCCGCAGCGACTACGTTTCCGACGGTGTGCACCCGTCCGCATCCGGCCAGGCGAACTCCGCATCTGAGGTCACCGACCCAACGAAGTCGGCTGACGTAATGAAGGTGCGAGCGAGGTTCCTCAGCCCTTCTCGTCGCTTCGGTCCGGCAGGCACCGCGGCCGCGGCCTGCTGAAACGCACTGCCTGTGGGGAGATCGATGGAATCGACCTCGTCGGCCGACAGACGTGTATCGCGAACGATGTTGAAGCGGAACAAAGTCTCCATGGATCTCTCCCGAACGTCTTGCCGTCCGATCGGACTTGATTCTCAGGATGCTTCGGTGGTGCCGGCACTGAGAAACGTTCTTGTGCACCGGTCCACACCCAAGGGCAAGTTCATGAAGCGCCGGCGCGGTCTGCGGCCACGACGATCCAACGCCCACCCTTACGCTGCAGAAACACGTTGAATAGCGCAGCGTGGATTTCAGGCTCCGTGCCCGGGGGTCCGTGATCCAATACCGATGCTTCGAGCGCGATCGCGCCATTATCACCGTCGACCGCCGGGGCCGAAAACACCAGCCACTCCCAGGGCTCCGCGATACCACAGAGAGCGTGAGTGGCACGGTCATACGTGTCGCAGTATTCGATTCTGAGACCTGTCGCTCTCGCAAGGCCCTGAAATGCCTGTGCTGGAAACTCGAAATACTCACGCTCAGGGAGGTGGACTTCCTTGAGAGACCCGCCCCTCACCGCGGACCCCAACCGTCGCGCGTTCGTCCCCCTGGAAACGACCACTGCACCCTGTTTCTGGGCCAGCTCAGTGGCCTTTGCTCCATACCATTCGACGACGGCCGCTGCAACAGCTGCTTCATCACCACGGAGACTGTACGTCTTCTGGGCGGAGAGATTCGAGCCAAGGGCCAAGCAGGTGATGGCAACGGCCAAGAGCCGCTTTTTCATGTTCAGTCCCTCCAACTAAAGAGCCGGTTTCACTGCCAGTACCCGCAAGCAGTTTGCATCCTATCCATTGCTGCTTGTTGTTCAGCCGTGTAGCCACTGCCATGTCCCACGTCCGTGTCAAAATACATGTGGATGCCCTCTTCAGTAATGGTCTTGCGGAGCGCCCTCATATCCACGTTGCCATCGTTGTTCCAGTTATACCCTGGGTCCGATCTGATGTAGATTGTACCGGCTTGAGCCTCGTCATTCTTCCAAACGCCACTGGCACTCGTCTGGGTGAACGGCGCGACATAGATGCCGCCGGAGTTCAATTTTGAGAGGAGGGCGTTAACGATCGGCTGGCAGAGGTCGTGACTAACGTCATCGTCGTAGTTCGTGATCAAGCGGATCGCCATCTGTATCTCAGACGCCTTCTGGCCGGTCGCAATGGTGGCTCCCATATAGAGGGTCCCTTTGGCTCTAACCGGCGGCCCACTCCAGCCGTAATAGACTGTTGGTCCGATGATCACCGGGCCGTCTTGAGGGAAACACCCGCCGGGAAGATTGGTGCAGGCCGTTCCTCCAGGCCACTCCTCCGGTCCGCTCGGCTGCCGCCTCACGACAACGTTGATGCCGTTGAGCTTGCAGGGGTTGTAGATGTGGCCGCAGTCCGGGGTTATATCGAAGGCCGGGGGTGCGGTAATTGTATCCTTGGTTTGCGTGCAGGCGGTGATCAGGCAGGCCAAGACTGCAAGAGCACAGGGCACGCTACGGTGAGCCGCTGTCTCATGAAACACGCAAACCTCCGAGGGTTGGTTTGGCGCTCACGATTGTCAGGTCAACGGTACTTGCCCGAGATGGAGAAGTCAATGTGTTTGCCAGCGACGTATCGTCTCGCGACGCATACTATGCAGACCGAACGCGGCCCGTCTTTATGCACGACCGCTGGGTGACCAAGGAGGGGGGTAACCAAGTTGATTCTCAAGAGCAGCATGAAGATAGCCAAGCTTGTTTCCCGGCACAGCACGAGTGCGGTGTGGGCAGCGCGCAGCATCTGCGCACGGGTGTGGGTGCGGGCGAGAGCGAGCACGCCTTGCAGCAGCTTGAAGCTGCGGATGCCGCGGACCTCGTGGGCGGCCTCGGCCCAGCGCCGGAGGAGCAACAGGTTCTGTTCTTTCATCGACATGAGATCCTGCGCCCCTCGGAGGAAACGGACAGCACATTGATCATGAGATCGGCTTTTGAGACTCGTCTACGTGACGCAGGGGTCGATGTCCGTTCATTCCCGTCGCATTCGAGGCTGCATGAACTGGGTGTCCTGGCGAACGCTATTAAGCACGGCGAGGGCCGCGCGGCGGAGAGCCTGCGCCAGCTAAGGCCGGACATCTTTACCTCACCGTCCACTCGTGAACTGGGGCTCCCACCCTTACAACGGTCCACCGGTTGATGAGCCGTTGGCTGGCACAAACATCTACGTCACGATCGACGATCTGCGCGAGTATCGTGACGCTATTGTCGCCTTCTGGGACCAGCTGAGTGCGGCTCTGGCCGACGCCGCCTCATAGAAAAACGGGCAGCCCCAGCGGCCACGCAATCCACACGGGCGCCGCCTCACGCCTATCTGAGATAATGCGAGACCAGGCTAAAAAGCATGCGCCGAAGGACCCAGACCAATTCACCCGTCCACAAAATCCCTCCGTACGCGATCGTCAACTCGTTCCTGACCCACTCCGATAGCGACAACCCCTTCGAGGTCAGCGGCCTGTTGCATGAGCGGCTGCTGCAACAGGCCTGGTATCGTCGCTGATTCCGCCGGTCGGCATCTGCGCGACGATCGCCAGATCGCGAGCGAAGCCGCAGCCGGCATGACTTGCCGGCCAACCCACAGCTTCCTGCTCGATCCCAGCCGTCCAGCAAGCCGTCACGTTCGCGATGCCGGCCCGAACCTGGGCGAGGACGTTGCGCCGGTCGTGATGCGCCGTGTCTTCTCGCGTTGCCGGCGGACCGGCGGCTCTGGCGCAGTCCGTCGCGCGCGCAGGTCAGATTCTGCTGTTTCGGACGTGCCTGCGTGGAACTGAGCCGATCCTGTCTCGTCAGATGATCGCGTTGATGGGCGGCGCCGGATCGAGAAGCACGTACGATGGGCCGCGTCCCGCGTCCGAGGCAACCGCCTGCGACACGGGGTCGGCAAACGCCGGGGCCACGCGCTTTTCGGGCGAAGGCCGGGCGTCCACGACCGGAGCCCGCCCGCCCGTCGCATATTTCCGAGGCGACGCGCCCGACGGCCGGCGTCCCGTGAAGAACGCGATGAGGCCGAGGCACGCGGCCACGTTGAACGACGCGAACCAGGCCGGCAGCGCGAACAGCGGGAACCGCGCGATCCGCGTATTCCGCAGCTTCCAACCGAGCAGTGCGAGCGAATACGCGAGCGCCTGCGCACCCAGGACCCATACGAAGGCCGGGTGGACCGGAGCGAGCAGCGCCGAGCAGGCGAGCATGGTCGCGAGGAACAGCGGACTCAGGCTGCGCGCGACCGTGTGGGACAGCAGCTGCAGTGCGTAGCCCGGCCGACGCAACAACCTCCACTTGATCTCGGCGATCGAGCGGAGCGTGTAGTTGGTGACGTGCACGCGGCGGCGCAGTTCCCGAGCGCCGTCCCCGGGTACATCGCGACGGCAATGCGCCTGTGGCTCGTACACCAGGCGTTTGCCCGAGAGCACGATGTTCGTCGAGAATGCCATGTCATCGGATTGCGCGAGGTTGCGCGGCGCGCACATCAGCGTCCGCCTGATGGCGTACATCGCACGATCCGCCGCGTGAACGCTGCCCAGTGCGCTCTCCAGACCGCGGACCCAGTCGTCGTAGCGCGAGAACACGCTTTCACCCACGGCCATCGCATCGCCGTTGCGCCGCCGCCGGACCTTCACGGCCGCGGTAGCCCCGCCCACGTTGGGATCCGCGAAATTCCGCATCAGCGTGCCGAGCGCGGAACGTTCGATGGACACGTTCGTATCCGTGAACACGAGAACCTCGCCGTGAGCCCTGAGCGCACCCTGCTGCAGAGCGACGAGCCGCCCGGTCCGCGGCAGCGGGACCAGCCGGACACGCGGGTCCTTCAACCTCGACACCCGCTCCTCCGTCCGGTCCGTCGAGCCATCCGACACGACCAGGACTTCCACGAGATCGCGCGGGTAGTCGAGGGCCAGCGTGTTGCTGAGCTTGCGCAGGATCACGGATTCCTGGTTGAACGCGGTGATGATGATGCTGACCGAAGGCTTGTGATCGCGGGCGAGGGTTGTCAGGGACCAGCGCTTCCGCCGGGACCGGAGATGCAGCGGATAACCGATCCACGCCCAGAAGAAGCCGGCGAACGAGAGCAGCAGGAGGCTCGTCGCGATGATCATGGGGGCTCCGTGGAGAGTGATGACACGAAAGCGCCTCACAGCCTGCCCAATCACCGGGTCAGCCATCAGGCGCATGTCTTTCCCCCTGCCCCCGCATGTCCGCTGTGGGGTGGGGTGCCCCGGACCGATCCGGACGCGGGCACTACCGCGCGTGCCGGGAGGCGGTCCGCAGGTGACGGGAGCACACTGCGAAGGTCGTTCCATCAGGGAGGCGGCCGGCGCTGCGCGGGGCTAAGCGCAAGATTCTGAGCAATCTGCGGGAACGGGCCGGGAACCCGGTGGGGTCCCGGACTCCCGCGGTTCCGGCTACTTCTTTCCGGGGACCGGAAACTCGCTCCCACCGAAGGACCCTTACTGCCGCGGCGATCCCGGGCACATGGAACGGCGAACCTGGACACGCCCGTAAAGCAATCCACCCACCTGACGCGAGG
>Ga0209640_10002993_pt1 | contig 14767 bp, 10 predicted proteins | sample RifCSP10_1_FD_184018 | JGI IMG/M metagenome (GOLD analysis project Ga0209640, IMG submission 184018) | Soil microbial communities from Rifle, Colorado - Rifle CSP2_sed 10_1 (SPAdes) (version 2) | ecosystem: Environmental > Terrestrial > Deep subsurface > Rock core/Sediment | place: Rifle...
CGAAGAACCTGCGCATTATCAACGCGACGTATTCCCAGGCTGGCATGTTCATGGTGCGCGCCAACAGCCCGTATCGCAGCATCTCGGACCTCAAGGGCAAACCGGTGGTGTGGGGCGCGGGCACTTCGGGCTTCATCGTGCTCGCCCGCTACGTGATGGACGGCCTCGGGCTCGACATGAAGAAGGATTTCCAGGCGATCCTGCTCGAGAAGGCGGGAGACGGCCCGCCGATGGTGCTCGACGGGCGCGCCGCGGCGATGTGGGGCGGCGGCGTCGGCTGGCCGCCCTTCATGGCGATCGCAAAGGGGCCGGCGGGCGGGCGCTTCATCTCGCCGAGCGCGGACGAGGTGAAGCGCATCACGGCGAAGCACTCGTTCCTCAAGCCGAACACGCTGCCCGCTGGCAGCTACCCCGGGCAGGACGCGCCGATCGTTTCGGTGGGGTCGTGGCCGTTCGTGCTGGCGCGGGCCTCGCTGCCGGACGACGTAGCGTACCGCCTCGCGCGCGCGCTGCATCGCGGACAGGGGGCGCTCGGCAAGCGCATCGAGCAGGCGAAAGAGTCAACGCTGGAGAACACGCTCGCCGCCGCGCCGCGGCAGGACCTCATCCATCCCGGCGTGCTACGCTACATGCGCGAGGCTGGATTCTTGCGTTGAGCGGTCGAATTCCACGCCGTTGACTCGTTCGAGCGCACTATCGTGAAAAGCCACGCAAATAGGATTATCGTAAAGGCCCCGTATACATTCGCCCCCGCCGACTCTGCGCGAAGGCGTGAAGGTCTTTCTCACCGGAGCGGAGGAAATCAAGAAAGTCCACGCCCATGTATTTGCAGCTCTCGCAAATGCTGAGGAGAACCAGATAGTCCCGCAGGCCCTTGCTCGATGTCACGCCCTTGATGACATGGCGGAGCATTGCGAAGGCCTTGACCGCGTGTTCGGCGTTGTTGTTATTCCACGGAACGCCGTCATATTTCAGAAAGGTAAAAAGCTTGTTGCGGTTCTTCTCAAATCGTTCTTTGCATTTCACGGCTATCTCGCTCGCGGGACTCATACGCGAGAGTCCCTTGTAGAAGCGAACCACTGACGAAAGATGCTTCTTCAAGAACCGGGTTTTTAGCCCGAACCGATCTACCGTGTCTACCATTGGCCTCACCAAGTTCGCAAAACCTCCCACTACTCTTTTCAAATCCTCGTCGTACGGACGCTCATACAGCGCGTCATTCAAATCTCGCATTAGGTGGATGAGACACTTCTGCTGCGGACAGTCGATCCCATCGTACGCAGCGAAGAAATCAGACACCAAAACTCCCTTGAAGTCTTTCAGGAATGTTTGCACCATTTCGGCTTTGCGCGTTTCCGTGTAAACAAAGACGACCTCTTCCATGTTCGCAAACACCCAAACAAATCCGTCGTTTCGCCCTACACTGATCTTCGTCTCATCGGCGTGGATCAAGCTGCCTGACCTTAGCTTCGCCAACAGCGCCTCGTACGTTTCCGTATAAATCTCAGCGGCCTTTGTCTTGAAACGACCAGTGCTTCCATTTGGGAGTTGAAGTCCAAAAAGCTTTATCAGGCTTTTGTCAACGGTTACCGCCGGTAAGCGCAACTCGATGTTCTGGTATACAGTGTAAGCCGATATCGTTGAACCGAATTTGTCCCTAGACCACTCGCGCTCCTGTGGGAAGAATGTCTTTCCGCAGTTTAGACACTTGTATCGGTGAAATTCGTACTGGACGATCCAACGCTTTATTCCTCCAGCAGTGAACTTGAGGTCATGAACAATCTTGTTGTGCTTGGTATGCTTTTCTATAGCTGGCGATTCACAATGTGGGCATCGGGGCGGTCGAGGACATTGGACCCGCTTGTTCGGCCGGATTCTCTTTACTGTACGACAGGTTCGCCGAAGAGCGTGACGTAGGTGACGATTGGATTTGAGGTACACCCGCTCGCGCTGGTAGTCCCAATACGCTGCTTTGTTGATGCTATCCAGTTCCGGGAAAAAGAAAGTGTTCCGTTTGAAGCCATATAGACGCTCGCGTCTCAAAGAGTTGGCATCCACAACCTTTTGTCCACTTGCGGCCTCGGAGCTGGTTTCCGGCTGATTCAGTCCGAGTATCGTCCGCGTCACCAAGCTCAGTGCTTCGCAATCCAGCGCGTTGTAGCAGATCAGCCGTTGCTTTTCTGAGGGATTCCCTGAACTCGCCCACCTTTCCCGGCAGGAGATGGTCTTTAGTCCTGATAACAGCCCATCAGACCAGTTGAATCCGAGCCAGCCTGCTACGTCTTTCAAGCCGTTTGAATGGGTTGGGAAGTAGATTTGGGCGAAAATAGCGGAGAGTAGATTGATGGTTGAGGCCATTGCTTTCACAGGGACAGATCCTTCAGGCATGCCGCCGTACCGTTCGCTCATGCGTTTGAGAAACGTCGTTTCGTAGCTGCCGTAGTGAACCAGAACTGGATTCTCTACGGTTGAGAGGACATCGAGAAATTCACTCCAAATCCGCTTCTCGTCATCCACGCTATCAGCCCACAGAGTGTGCTGGACGGCCGATTCACCGTTTCCGATACGCAGGCCTATGAGGTAGTAGAAATCGCGGTCCGGCAGCCCCTCGACGTCCAGATAGACGGGCGTACCTTCAATCTTCAATTCGGGGCTGCCGACGATGTGGATTTTCTTCTCCCGAATCGCCAGCGCCTTCAGCGAGTGGTGATACTTATCCTGTTTGTCTCGCAGCCGTTTAGGACACCGACGGGGCCGAAACGTGTAGGAGAGTTGGGTGACGGTGAAAATGCCTTTGCTGTGGAGTTTCTTGCGCTCCTTCTCGGTCATACCAGACAGTAGGCTGAGGTCGTCCTGCTCCATCGCCTTCTGTCGGCAGCGAGTCTGAAAGTCGCACTCAGCGCAGTGGCGGTTCAGGACGAGGTCGGGTGGCGAAGGGTTGGACAACAGCGAGGCGATTTTCTCGATGCGCTTCCGCACCTCGCTGGCCAGGGCCGAAAGTTTTACCTTCAGCGTGGCGCTGTCATCGCCGTGGATGATTTTGCCGAGGCTCACCTTGCGTCCGAGCGTTTCTGAGAGCGCGAGCGCCTCGAACGCCAGCGCTAGCCTCTCGTCTTTGCCCAGCTTGTTGGTGAAAACGAAACGAATGGGAATGAATCGAGCCGACTTGCCCCGGACTTCGGACGGCACAGTTTCGACCGCGTGGAGACAGGATTCGAGGGTTTGCGTCCGTGCCGGTACGTCGAGCGCCAGCCGCCATTTGCCCGCTCTCAGACTCGCCGCAGATGGGGAAATCGCGTACTCGCCTTGCGGCGTTTCCGAAAGCAGTCGTTTGGTCCCGGCGGCGCGGTATGACTCGTTTTCGGCCTGAACCCACTCAGCATAGATGTTTCCGGTGGCCTGTTCAGCGGTCGCCCTGAGCCAGCATTTGGACGGGCACTTGAGATAGGCTTCGAATAGGTGGAGTGAGATTGTCATGAATGAAGCTTACTTCCTTCCACAGCCGCCGGTGCGATTTCTTGGAAGCCGGCAGCAACAGGACTCTGTAGCTTGGCTGCGCCGCGTACTTCAGAGTACAATGCAGAGCTATGGATCTTGTGGAATTGCTAAAACGCCCCGAAGGCAAGACGCTTGAGTTCAAGCAGGATCTCTCTTCGCCGGAGGGAGTAATGCGCTCAATCGTGGCATTCGCTAATACCGCCGGGGGCACGCTTTTGATCGGCGTGCAGGACAAATCCCGGAACGTGCGCGGCGTCAAGGATCCGCTGGCGCTGGAAGAGCGCCTGGCGAATCTAGTCACCGACAGCATTGCGCCGCGTTTGATGCCGGACCTGGAAATCTTGCCGTGGCGCCGGACGCATGTGCTTGCCGTGAGGATTTATCCCAGCCCCGGCCGGCCGCATTACCTCAAGAGCGCCGGGTCGGAGGACGGTGTATATGTGCGTGTGGGCTCGACCAACCGGCGCGCCGATCGGGAACTTGGAGAGGAACTGCGGCGTTTTGCCCGGGGTGAAGCCTACGACGAGCAGGCCATGCCGGAACTCGACTCTGAAGCGCTCGACTTCCGAGCCGCTTCTGAGTTGTTCGCCCCGGTGCGCAAACTCAAACGCGCGGACTTAGATACACTGCGGCTGCTGACCGTGCATCAGGGGCGCAAGGTTCCGACGGTGGGCGGCATGCTGCTTTTTGGCAAGGAGCGGGAGCGGCATTTCCCGGACGCCTGGATACAGGCCGGACGTTTTCGCGGCACAGATCGGTCGCGGATCGCCGACGGCGCCGAAATCCGGGGCCACCCTGTGCAAGCCGTGGAAGCGGCAGTAGCCTTCGTGCAGAAACACAACCTCCGCGCGGCGGAGATCGGCGCGCTGCGGCGGGTGGAGCGTTGGATGCTGCCGGCGGCGGCGGTACGCGAAGCGGTGATCAACGCCGTCGTGCATGCGGATTATGCCCAGCGCGGTGCGCCGATTCGCCTTGCCATGTTCGACGACCGACTGGAAATCGAGAGCCCCGGGCTGTTGCCATTCGGTCTGACGGTGGACGATCTGCGCCACGGCATCTCTAGATTGCGCAATCGCGTCATCGGCCGGGTATTTCACGAACTAGGGCTCATCGAGCAGTGGGGCAGCGGCATTCAGCGCATGACCACGGCCTGCCGCGAGGCCGGGCTCGCTGACCCCGCGCTGGAGGAGATCGGCACGCGCTTTCGCGTCACTATTGTCACCACCCGTACGCGCGCACCAAGCGTGGATGAAACCGAGCACGATATCCTGGAAGCACTCGCGCGCGGCAAGGGGCTTTCAACACAAGCGATCGCGGCCAGGATCAAACGCTCCCCGCGCGCTACGCGCACCCGCCTCATGAATCTGATTGGGCGAGGGTTGGTTCGCGAGGTGGGCACGAGCCCGCAGGATCCGAAGCGGCAGTATTTTCTCGCGATGAAAAGCTGAAGCCTGCAAGCGCATCCGCCAAGGTGCAAAGTCGGTAAGGACGGAACGAGCAGAACAAGGACCCCACCGTGGCCGAGACCCGGGTTGACCTGCTTCACCTCCTCGAGGACCTGCGAGACGCGTACCCCGGCGCCATCGAGGAGACCATGCTCACGGAGATCATCGCCAATTCGCTGGACTCCGGCGCGAGCTCGATCCGGATCACCGCGGACTCCGGCGGCGCCGGCCTGACGATCGTCGACAACGGCTCGGGCATGCCGCGCCCGGATTTGCGGCGCTACCACGACCTTGGTGCCACCACCAAGACGCGGGGACAGGGCATCGGCTTCGCCGGGGTCGGCATCAAGCTGGGACTCCTGGCGTGCAAGGAGGTTGTGACCGAAACCCGGCGCGGGAAGGCCCATATAGCGACGCGTTGGCATCTGGCGTCCCGACACAAAGCGCCCTGGAAATGGATTCCTCCCCCGGGTCTCGTCGGAGCACAGGGAACGGCGGTGAGGCTTCACCTGGCGGACGCGCTTTCTCCCCTGACGGACCGGGGTTATGTTGAGGCCGCGATCCGGCGGCACTATCAGCCGCTGCTCGATCCGGCCTGCGAGGCAATTCTCGCCGCAATCTATCCCCGTGGCATCACCTTTGAACTCAATGGTGAAGTGCTGCGCAAGCAGGCCTGCCGCGCACCGGAGACGGCTCCGCTCGCCGTCTACCTGGGGCGAAAGCGCAAGCCTTCCGCCGCCGGGTATCTGTTCCGGGAACCCGTGTCCCTGTCCGAAGACCAGTGCGGGGTGGCCATCAGCACGTATGGAAAGATCATCAAGCGAGGCTGGGACTGGCTGGGGATTTCCCCCAACGCGCCCGACCGCATCGGCGGCGTGATCGAAGTTCCCGCGCTGGCGGCATCGCTCACCCTGAACAAGGGTGACTTCATCCGGACCGGCCAGCGCGGGGCCGCCTATCTCGCTTTCCGCAAGGCGATCCAGGAAGCGGTCGTGCGCCAGCTTGCCGCGTGGGGAGACGCCCGCGAGCAGGCCGAGATGGCCCGGCCGCGGTCCCTGCGCGCGGTGGAGCGCGATCTCGAGCGGGTACTGCTGGAACTGAGCGAGGGCTTTCCGTTGCTTGCGTCGCTGGTCGAGCACCGGCGCGGCGGGCAGAAGCGCTTGCCGTTGGCGACGAAAGGGGAAGCCGGCAACGAGCCCGGTTTCGGCCCCGCGATTTCGCTGACTGCGCGCGATTTTTCGGGGCGGTACGATGAGGAGGGGGCTGCGCCTTCCGGGACGGAATCATCCGAAGCAACGCCGGAACAACCGCAAGAAGCGTCGCCCCCACCGCCCGCGACCGGATCCCTCGCGACTGGCCCGGTGCCGTCGAAGCCGCGAGGGGAACGACGGTCGCTGAAGCTGGGGCTGGCGGTTCAATTCGAAGACCGGCCCGGCGATCCGGAGCTCGGCCGACTCGTGGAATCCACGGTCTTCATCAACCGGGCGCATCCCGCCTATCAGCGCGCCGCCGCCTCGCGCTCCGAGGGCTACCACATCGCGCTCTCAGTCGCGCTGGCGCTCGCGCCGCTCGCTGTCGAGCCTGCCGGAGAACACGCGTTCGTCACTTCCTTTCTCTCCCGCTGGGGTGAAGCGGTTTCGGGCACTCCCTCCCGCCGCAGGAAATCCTGACGCAATCTGGCTTCGCTTACCAGGAGAAAATTTATCAATTTCCCGTTCCTCTGAAGCGGGTCCCGCCCTACGATCCATGTCGCGCTGACCGCGGCGAGCCGCCTGCCGCAGCTACCGGAGGCGCCGGCGATGACGGAGAGGGGACAAAATGAGCAAGGTGGTTGAAGAAGTTCTGGCGGCGAATGCCCGCTATGCCAGTGCCTTCGGCGACAAGGGGAAGCTATCCATAGTGCCCGCCCGCAGCTTTGCGATCCTCACCTGCATGGACGCGCGACTGCAACCGTCCAAGTTTGCGGGACTTGCTGAAGGAGATGCCCACGTGTTCCGCAACGCGGGTGGGCGGGCGAGCGATGACGCCATACGGTCGTTGGTCATCTCCTACAAACTGCTGGGCACGCGCGAGTGGTTCGTCATCCATCACACGAACTGCGGCATGGAGCTGTTTACTGACGAGATCATGCGTGAGCTGCTCGCAAGCAGCTTGAAGACTGCGACCTTTGATGGAAAGGTCTGGCGCGATACCGGGGCAGGACCTGGATCCACAGAGGGTCAGTTTATCGATTGGCTCACCATCAAGGAGCCATCAAAAAGCGTGGTCGCAGACGTGAGGCGCATTCGAAACCATCCTTTAGTCCCCGGCGACATCCCTGTCTACGGGTATATGTACGACGTCAGGACCGGAAGACTGGTGGAGGTTCCCGAAGCCACTGAGGCGGGTAAGGCTCGATGATCCGCCGGGAATCCGTCAGGACCTTTTGCGTCCTTGGCGGTTCCGACTGGGTACCCGTCACGCTTTATCGTCTAGAAGGCGGAGAGCGGCTCGGGGTCCTTCACCAGCGACCGGGCTATGCCCGAGCCGGCTCTCCCGCATGCCGGCGGCGAGCGCCCTCAGCACGATGCCGGCCCCCAGCACGAGCGCGAGGACCATGATGCCGAAGCTCGCGTTGTTGAGAAGCCTGACCGTCACGTCGCCCAGGGGAGCGATCAGATCGAGCTCGGACAAGTACACGGGTATGACCAGCGCGCGCGAGACCAGCACCGTGATCATGATGACACCCATGACGAGCTTGATCATGTACGGCTTGACGTAAGTCGTGCCGATCGCGCCGAGCTGAATGCCGAAAAGAGAGCCTGCAAGAATGATCATCGCGAGACGGATGTCGACGTAGCCGTCCCACGCGAACTTGACCGTGCCGCCGAGCCCCATCAGGAAGGCGATGACGAGCTCGGTGGCCGAGGCCATCATGGATGGCGCACCCAGCACATAGATCATCGACGGCACGCCGATGAAGCCGCCCACGGCGATGGTCGCCGCAAGCATGCCCGTGGCGAACCCGAGAGGGATCGTGACGAGGAAAGAAACCCGCGCCTTGATGCTCTCGAAGTACACCATCGTGCCGGGAATGTGAATGGATTGCACGAAGCGCGCAAGCCGGCCGGCCTTCTCCTCCTCGTGGTGGCTCCCGGAGCGGTGGATCCGCAGCGCGTCGCGCAGCACGTAGCCGCCGACGGTCGCGAGAACGATGACGAACGCCGCGCTCACGTAGAGGTTGGAACCGGCATCGCCGAAGGCGAGCTTGATGGCCTGCTGGATGTGGGCCCCCACGAGCACGCCGACCTCGGCCGAGGCTCCCATGATGAGCCCCAGCTTCACGTCGACGTGACCGAATTTGGCGCGTTTGATCGCTCCGACCAGCGCCTTGGGAAACTTGTGGCACATGTTGGAAGCCACGGCGACGATGCCGGGAACCCCCAGGCTCATCATCGCCGGAGTGAGCACGAAAGCCCCGCCCGAGCCGATGAACCCGCTCACCATGCCCCCCACGAAACCCACGACGAAGAGGTAGGCGATGCTGAACGGGTCGAGCTGAATGAAGCTGATTGTCGCGTCCATGGTCAAGTCAGTGCTTGCGGTTGGCCTTGACGCCGAGCACATCCCAGAACTCGGCCGTGAACACCCCGTGCACGAACGAGAACACGAGGGCGATCGCGAGCGGGAGAATGAAATACCAGTGTCCCTTCGCGGAAAGGTCGAGGACCGCCCTTTCGTTGGCGAACATCAACCAGTAGAGGACGCCGGTGCCGATACCGAGCAGCACCGTCCTGGCCACTTGCTTGCGTCGCGCCGGATCTTGTGCCGCCGGCCTCGCGCTCGCTCCGACTCCGACATCGAGTCGTGTTCCTCCTCGGAGGCCATGATTCTCCACCCCGGCCACGGCATTTCGGCTCCGTTCCGCGCGTTCGAGCGCCAGCACCCGCGTTGACCTTGGCACCGACGCAAGCCCCGCTGCGATCGCCCGATGGCGCATCGCTTTGGCGTCGACCACGACCAGGTCCGGCTTCCATCGGCTGATCAACGTGGCGAGCGCCTCGTTGGTCTTGCCGTAGAGCACCGTCGATTCCGCCCACGAAGCGTTGTTCCTGGCCAGGAACAGGTCGAGCTTCCTTGTGGTCGCACGCGCCGTGAAGAACAGCCGCTCTTCGGGCAAGAAATGGCCGCATGGGCCGTCCGATTCGAACAGGGGATGGCCGTCCATCACGTGCACGGCCATCATCGCTGAGCGGTCTTTCACGGCTATGCCGGTTGCGTAGCGCAAGACCGCCTCGCCGCGAGCCGTCAAGTCAAGCAACACAAGGACCCTGTGGAACCTCCTCGCAAACAGGTCTGAGCGCCTTTCCCGCGAGGGATCCGGGTGTACCGGTACAGCCTGCGGCGCGTTCGCGCCGTCAGTACGGATTCCGAGGAAAGCTAGCATGGGATCGCCCCGTAGTACGGAGGCGATCAGGCTATCGGAGGGCGCGTAAAGCGCCCGTTAAGGAGGCGTAAACGGAACGTTAAGGAATCTCTGCACAAATGAGCGTGCAGAGATTCCTTAACAACGTTGATGAGGGTCGTTGACGAAACAACCTCGAAGATCGGTCGTCTGGCTCACACCGGCTCCTCGGCTCCAGATCACTGCCTGCCTAACCTACCGCCGGCGAATTCGTTGACTTATAAAGCACTCTCTTTAGGATTCTCTGCAAATTTTTGCAGAGAATCCTTGACCGTCACTGAAAGCGGATCGTGACGGAAGTGCCCTCGTTTTCCCGGCTTTCCAGATGGATGTGCCAGCCGTAGCGGTCGCAAATCCGCTTGACCAAAGACAAGCCAATGCCGGCACCCTCGCTGGCAACGTCCTTGAAGTGACGCAGGAACACCTGATTCATCGCGTCGCCGGGAATTCCGCGGCCCGTATCGGAAACGGTCAGCTCGCGGCCTTCCTGCCGCACCGTGATGGTGCCCGAGTCCGTATAGGAATACGCGTTCCGGATCAGGTTGCTGATCATGATATCGACCAGGCCGCGGTCGGCCTGCACCTCGAGGCTCGGGTCGGTGCGGACTTCCACCTTGACCGGCTTCTTGCGCAACAGGTGGCGGTGTTTCTCCACGGCTTCCTCCACCACGGATGCCACAACGCATCCCCCGCCGCCGGCAAACGAGCTCTCCTCACGCGCCATGAGCAGCAGCGCGGTGCCAAGCTCCGCCATATCGCGCGCGGCGCGGTCGATACGCGCGACGCGGTTTTTCTGCCTGTCCGTCAAGCTGTCGTCGGAGAGCAACATCTCCGCGGCGCTGAGGATGACCGCAAGCGACGTCCGCAGCTCATGACTCATGTCGACGGTCAGCGCGCGTTCCCGCTCGATGAAGGCTCGCATGCGCGCCGTGTGACGGTCGAACACACGGGCGAGCTCGCCCACTTCGTCGTGGGCATACCCTTCAGCCAGCGGATGAGCCCAATCGTCGGGCCCGCGGGTTCTTACCTGGGCCGCCAGTTCCGACACCGGCGCAGTCACGCTCCCGGCGAGCGCAATGCCGCCGAGCCCCGAGAGCATCGTGACGGCGACCACCAGCACTCCCAGGAGCACGGCAAGCTGCCGTTCGCGCCTGAGCTGGGCGGATGCGTCATAGAGCAGGAAATAGCGGTTTGCCTGGACATCGACCACCGCGACGCGATAAGTCGAATCGCCCACCCGCAAGTCATGACGGCCGGGAAGGAGCGAGCGGAGGTAGTTCGGCAGCCCCTCCACGCTGGATGCTTCCTGCACGTATCCGTGCAATGTGACGGTCGAGGGCGGCAGCGAGTTCGGGTTGCGCTCGCGGCGGGCGATGTAATCGTCGAGCTCCGCCGTGAGCGTCTCGTCGACCAGTCTCTGGCCCAGGTCCTTCGCCGCGAAGTAGAGCGACAGCGACAGTGCCAGGCTGATGATGGCCCCGAAGCTCGCGAAAAAAACGGCGACCCGATAGCGCAGGTTACGCGGCGTCACCATCCGGCTCTACGAGTTGATAACCCACCCCGCGGATGGTGCGCAGGAGCGCCGGCATCCCCGGAGAATCGATGGCCGAGCGCAGCGTATGGATGTGCACCCTCAAGGCGTCGCTGTCGGGCGGTGAGTCACCCCAAACCGCTTCTTCGATCTCGCGGCGCCATACGACGCTCGGCGAGCGCTTCATGAGCAGCTCGAGGATCTTGAGAGGAATGGCGGGAAGGTCGACCGTCCGGGTCCCGCGTTTCACCCGCAGGGTGTCGAGAGAGAACTCCAGGTCTCCAACCCGAAGTTGGCTCAGTCCCGCCATGCCCTTGGCACGCCGCGCGAGCGCCTGGAGCCGAAGCTCCAGCTCCTTCAACTCGAACGGCTTGACGAGATAGTCATCGGCGCCGCCGGTGAAACCGGCGATCTTGTCATCCAGCGTCCCGCGGGCGGTCAGCATCAGAACGGGCGTCCGGCTTCCTCCTTTGTCGCGAAGCGTCCGGCAGAGCGTGAGCCCGTCCATCCCGGGAAGCATCAGGTCGAGGACAATCACATCGAAGTCGCCGGTGGTCGCCAGATGCAGGCCGGTCAATCCGTTCTGCGCCGTATCCACCGTGTGACCACGCTCCTCCAGGTAATCCACGATGTTCGCGGCAAGGTCGGCGCTGTCTTCTATTACAAGAACTTTGAGTGGGCTAGGCGAGCGCACAGCCTGGATCGCTTCTTTCGTTCGTCGTTCGGTCTCGAATTTCGAGACAGCGAAGCGCGCTAGCGGAAATCGTACAGCCGCACGGGGTTGCGCACCAGCACCTCCTCGCGCAGGCGCGCGTCGGGTATCCAGTCGGAGAGGAGATCGGCGAGGTCGCCGTCATTGGGCATGGCCTTTGCCATGACGTGTGGCCAGTCGCTGCCCCACACGATCTTCTGTGGGGCGGCTTCCAGCAGCGCATGCGCGAAAGGCGTCACGTCGGAGTACGGCATCGACCCCGTGGAGATGCGGTAGGGTCCCGTCAGCTTCACCCAGCAACGGCCGGCGCGCACGATCCTGAGCAGCGCCTGGAAGCCGGGAGCGTCGAGCCCCTTGTCGGTCTTCATGTAGCCCAGGTGGCCGAGCACGATGTCCACCGGGAAATCGGCGAAGGCGCGGTCGAGCTCGGGGAACTCGTCGGCGTGCATCAGGAATTCCATGTGCCAGCCGAGCGGCTGAATGCGCTCCGCCAACGGGCGCAGCGCGTCGAGCGGCAGCGTGCCGGGCTTGCGGTCCTTCACGTCCACGATGTTCACCCGCACGCCGCGCACGCCGGCGGCGTCGAGCTGCTTCAGCTCATCGTCCGGGATCTCATCGTCCACCACCGCAACGCCGCGGAAGCGCCGCCCCGCGGCCTTCATCGCCTCCAGCATCACGGTGTTGTCGGTGCCGTAGACGCTGGGCTGCACCAGCACCGCCCGCTCGACGCCGAGCCGGTCCAGCATGTACAGGTAATCCGGCAGCAGGCAATCAGGCGGCGTGTAGACGCGGGCCGGTGAGTAGCCGTATTTGGCTTTCGGCCCGAGGATGTGGGCGTGGCAGTCGCACGCGCGCGCCGGCAGCCTGAGGCGCGGCATGCGCGGGTTGTAATCAGGCGGCGCGCACGTCGGCGCTTCCGCCGCTTTTCGTTCACTCATACCGATTTAGCCGCCGATGAACGCCGATAAAATCAAATGCGAGAATAGACAGGATTAACACGATTAGAACAGGATTTACACGATTCTTTGATCGGATCCAATCCTGTTGATCCTGTGAAATCTTGTAAATCCTGACTATTCTGGTTTTTCCTCCGCGTCCTCTGCGTCCTCCGCGGTGAGAGGTTGTTTCGACAATCGTCAGGCGGCACTAGTTCAGTGGATGCTTGCCGGTGTACTCCAGAACGTAGAGGCCCCCACGGGCCCGGTCCGCCGCGTAGACGATGCCTCGATCGTCCACGAAAACATCGCTGATGCGACAGCCCCGCTGGCCCTCGGGCGTCTCCGGCAGGAACGCCGCGATCTCCTCCGGGCGGAACGGATCGCTGGTGTCGTAGATGCGCAGCCCCGCACTGAACCAGGTGGCGACCACCGTGTTCTGGAGCTTGGCGCTGCCGGGCTCCGGCTCGTTCTCGTGGATGTTGTGGGCGCCGATGCGGCCGCCCACGCGGTGCAGCTCCTCGAAGCCGTCGGGCGTGGGCATGCTCGCGATCATCACCGGATTCGACTCCACCCGCACGTCCACCATCCAGAGGCGCTTGGGCCAGTCGATGCCGTGGTCGCCGGTCGCCTCGTCCGTGACCACCAGCAGGTCGCGCTCGAACAGCGGCACGACCGTGTGCGTGAAGCCCGGAAACGGCGGATGGTAATCGAGGCGGCTGATGAGCTTCGGGGAACGCTTGTCCGAGATGTCCAGGATCACGATCCCGCCGTCGATGTAGCCGATGTAGGCGCGGTCCGGGCGCTCGGGATAGGAGAGCGTATGGTGGGGCCGGTACGCGAAATCGAACGGCTCGGGGTGGCGCGGCGGGAGCACAGCCTTATCTCCCTTGCGCTGCCCGGGCATCCACCAGCGGCCGGCCTCCGTCGGTTTCGACGGGTTCGCCAGGTCCACGATCATGTAGAACTGGTGATCCTTGGGGTGGTTCGGCTCGAAATCCGGCGCGCCGGTCGTAATGTGGGCGTAGCGGCCGTCCATGAAGGAAACGAAGTGCACGCCCTGGGAGTGGCCTGCCGACATGTCGAAGAACGAAACCTCCCGGGGTTCCACCGGGTTCGAGACGTCGTACACCTGGAATCCCGCGGGCTTCAAGCCGGCTTTGTTGACCTGGTACGCCATCAGCAGCGTGTCGCCCCGCAGCGCGAGGGAATTGCCGCGGACGTTGCGGTGAGGCAGCGGCAACTGCCAGACCATCTTCGGTTCCCCCGGTTCGGTCACATCGAAGATCGAAAACGACATGGGCGCGTGCTCGTGGGCGACGTACAGGATCCGGCGGCCGTCCCGCGTGACCTTCATCGCCATGCCCTCGCCCAGGTTGGGCGCACCGCCCGCATCGTGCTGCGCCAGGAGCTTGAGGTTGTGCGCGATGCGTACCGTCATTCGTTCTCCCTTCTCTTGTCTCTCTCCACGCGACTTTATGCTGCCGCGGCGTGAGAGCGTTTTTCCTTCAGACCCGGCATCGTAAAGGCGAGCTTCTTCAGCCCGTCGATCACGTTCTTCGCCTGCGCGGCGGTGAGCTCCATGAGCGGCGGACGCACGGTCCCCCATTCGGGGTCGTTGGCGTAATGCGCGATCACCTGCTTGAGCGCCGGGATCATGATGTACTGCCCCACGGTCTTGCGCACCACGTCGAGCCCCTGCTGCTGCATCTCGGCGTCCGCGTTGCGCCACTCGCGGTAGAGCTTGTCGATCGCGGCCGGGTTGACGTTGGCGGTGGCGGAGATGCAGCCGGCGCCACCGTTACGCACGTTGGCGAGCAGAAAAGACTCGCTGCCGGCAAAGACGTCGAATCCCGATTTCGCAAACGCGTCGAGCATGGTCTTGGTATTGTTCCAGTTGCCCGAGCTGTCCTTCATGCCGGCAATCGCCGTGGGATAGGCTTTGAGCAGCCGCTCGACGAGAGCGGGGGAAATTCCGACCACCGCCACCGGCGGGATGTGATAGAGGTAAATGCGCAGGCGCGCATCGCCCACGCGTTCGATGATCTCGGCAAAGTTGCGAAACAGGCCGTCGTCGCTCACGCCCTTATAATAAAACGGCGGCAGCATCAGCACGCCGGCGCAGCCGTGCTTGACTGCATGCTCGGTGAGCCGCACCGAGTCCGTCAGCGCGCAGCAGCCGGTGCCCGGCATCATGCGCGA
>Ga0209640_10002994_pt1 | contig 14765 bp, 16 predicted proteins | sample RifCSP10_1_FD_184018 | JGI IMG/M metagenome (GOLD analysis project Ga0209640, IMG submission 184018) | Soil microbial communities from Rifle, Colorado - Rifle CSP2_sed 10_1 (SPAdes) (version 2) | ecosystem: Environmental > Terrestrial > Deep subsurface > Rock core/Sediment | place: Rifle...
CCTGCGCACCACGGAGGCGGGCAGGTCGCTCTGGCCGACATGGACCCCGTCGGCGTCGACGGCCAGGGCGATATCGAGGCGGTCGTTCACGATCAAAGGGACCTTCGCTTCGCGGGTAAGCTTCCGCAGCGCGAGCGCGACCTGGTACAGCGCTCCGCCGGAGGCGGTTTTGTCGCGCAGCTGGACGACATCGGCCCCGCCCCGGATCGCCGCCTCCGCCACCTCGAGGTGGGACCGCCCGCGGGAAAGCTGCGCGTCCGTGATGACGCAAAGCCGCCAACGGTCGATCGGGATCCTGTCGGTCATCGCGGGAGCCTCCTGGTCAGGAAGAGATCGCGGCGGGCCACTCCTCTTTCTTCCAGCTCATGTCGAAAAACAGGTATTCGAACCGGGTGCTCGATTCGTAAAGCTCGTACCAGCCCGTTTTGCGCCGCCCGGAGGCGTCGTTTGCCTGTTCGTCCATTTTTTCGATGAGCCCGTCGGCGAAATCCCGAAACTCCCGGGAGGAATAGGTCCGGATCCAATCCCGGTAATGGGGGATGTCCGGGAGCCCCTGCGATGCGAGCCTCTGCGCGATCTCCACGTAGCCGCAGGCACAGGGGATCAAGACCGCCAGGATGTCGGACAGGTCGCCTTCGTAGCAGGTCCGCACCAGCAAACCGGTGTAGGCGGACGTGATCATCGCCTTGCGGGTCCTGGCAAGCTCTTCCGCCGGGATTCCGAAATCGGCGCAGATTTTCCGATGGAGCTCCATTTCCGTGTTCAACGTGGCATGGAGGAGTGTGGCGAAGGTCCCCATCTCCTCGAGAACCCGGGATTTCGCGCTGGCCAGCGCAAACACCCGGCTGAAATCGATCAGATACGCGTAATCCTGTTTCAGGTAGAATTCGAACCGGTCCCGGGAGAGGCTTCCGTCCCCGATCCCTTTGACGAAAGGGTGCTCGAAAATCGCCCGCCACAGGGGGTCGGCCCTTTGCCGCATTTCCCGGGAAAAGGAGGCGTTCGCCATGGATCTCTTCTCCTATCTGCCCTGGGATGCCGCTTTGCCGAAGGCGGCCCAGAAAGGGTCCACTTTGGGATGAACCAGTTCCCGGGACTTCCCGTGTTCGAAACATCGCAACCCCTGCCGCGAATCCACGACCTCCCCCACCATGCTGACGAGGATTCCCTTGTCGCCCAGCCGCCGGACCACTTCCTGCGCCTTGTGCGGCCGGCAGGTGAGAATCAGGGTCCCCTCGCTGATCGACGTGTAGGGGTCGATGTCGAACAGGTCGCACACCTTCCGCACCGGGTCCTGCACGATGATCTTCTCCTTGTCGATCGTCATGCCGACTCCCGACGCCTGGGCGACCTCGAACAGGCCGCCCCATACGCCGCACTCGGTCGCATCGTGCATGGAGGTGACGCCGTTTTCCCGCACCCCGACCTCCACGGCGGTGAGGGCATCCTCCACGACCGACATCTGCCAGAAGATCTCCTCGGCTTCCCGGGCCACCTTCTCCCCGTATCGTTCCGCCACCCGTTGGGGGAAGGTGACGGCGAACAGGCCGGCGGCTTCGATGGCCGCCCCCTTGGTGATGAGGACGGTATCCCCCGGCCGCGCCATCGTTGGGGTCACGTATCGGTCTTTGGGCCCGATGCCGATCACGGTGGCCCCGCCGATCATGGGATATTCGCACCCTTCGTAGCGGCCGGTGTGCCCGGTGATGATCGCCATGCCGATCTTGTCGCACTCCCGATGGACCACCGCCCATAGCGCCTCGAAGTCCTCCCGGGTCATCGACAGGGGGAGATTCAGGTCCATGGTGATGTAGGCCGGCCGGATCCCGGAGGTGGCCGCATCGGAAGCGAGGATGTGGACGGCGAACCAGGCGGAACGTTCCCATCCGTAGGGGGGGACGACGAAGATCGGATCGGTCGTGGTCACCATCACCTTTCCGTTGCCCAGATCGACGATCCCCACATCCACCCCATGCTGGGGACCCACCAGGATTTCCGGACGCTTCCGGCCCAGTCGGGGGAGGATGACCTCATCGAAGATTTCCGAGGATACCTTGCCGATGGCGGGCATCTGCGCTTTCACGTCATCCTCCTGTCGAACCGTCAGAAAAGGGGAACCGGAAGACATGTCCCGTCGCCGCCATGAGCCGCGGGGCAGGATCGGAATCCGGAAGGCGTGGTTTCATTATCCCGTTCCGGCGTCCGGATGGCAAGAAGCGGAAGCCATCCGGGCGACGCTGATGGTATAGTGACCCGCATGAAGGCGCTCCTTTTGGAGAACATCCACCCGGGGGCAATCCCGGTATTTGCGGCTGCGGGGTTCGAGGTGGAGGCGGTCCCCCAAAATCCCGGGAAAAAAGCGCTCGCCCAGATGATCGGGGACGTGTCCGTCCTCGGGATCCGATCGAAGACCCGGATCGGACCCGACATCCTTGCGCGGGCCCCGCGCCTGTCGGCGATCGGTGCATTCTGCATCGGGACGGAGCAGATCGATTCCTCCGCGTGCAGCACGAAGGGGATTGCGGTCTTCAATGCCCCCTACAGCAATACCCGAAGCGTCGTCGAGATGGCCCTGGGCGAAATGATCATGCTCCTGCGGGGGATTTTCGAGAGCAGCAGCAGGCTCCACGGAGGCAGCTGGACGAAGACCGCCGAGGGGCTTCACGAAATCCGGGGGAAACGGCTGGGGATCATCGGATACGGGAATATCGGCTCCCAGCTGTCCACCCTCGCCGAGTCCCTCGGGATGAAGGTCGGCTACTACGACATCGAGGAGAAACTCTCCCTGGGGAACGCCCGAAAGTACCCCCTCAAGGAGCTCCTGGCGCGCTCCGACATCATCAGCGTCCACATCGACGGGCGGGAGTCCAACAGGAATTTCATCGGGGAGAAGGAATTCGCGGCGATGAAGGATGGGCTGATCTTCCTGAACCTGAGCCGGGGGTTCGTGGTGGACGTGGAGGCACTCGCCCGTCACATCCGGAAAGGCAGGATCAAGGGAGCCGCCGTGGACGTTTACCCCGTGGAGCCGGAAAGCAGCAAGGACCCTTTCTCCTCCGTTCTCCAGGGTTTGCCCAACACGATCCTGACGCCGCACGTCGGCGGCTCCACGGAAGAGGCCCAGGCGGGTATCGGCGCCTTCGTCGCGGAGCGCATCGTGTCGTACTTCGCCACCGGTAGCACCGTCTCGAGCGTCAACTTCCCCGTCTACCACCCGATGGGGAAGACCTACCTCCACCGGTTCGCGCACATCCATGAAAACATCCCGGGGATGCTCGCCCAGATCAACGATATGTTCGCACGACGAAACGTCAACATCGCCGGGCAACACCTGGAGACCCGGGGGGCCATCGCCTATGCGATCATCGACGTGGACGGCCCGTGCAACACGGGGATCCTTTCGGACCTCGAGGCGATCCCCGGCACGATCCGGGCGCGCCTCGTCTACTGACCGGGAAAGGAGCGACAGATGGCGATCCGCCCCAAGAGCTACAAGTACATGACATCCGTCCTGTGGAAGGGCGAGAAGAAGGGCACCCTGTCCGTGGCCGGGAAGCCGGCCGTCGAGGTGGCGACCCCCCCCGAGTTCAAGGGGCACGAGGGGATCTGGTCGCCCGAGGACCTCTACGTCGCCGCCGTGAACTCCTGCATCATGACGACCTTCCTGGCCTTCGCCGGACGCGCGGGCCTGGCCTTCGAGGGATACGAAAGCGAGGCGGAGGGGTTGCTCGAGTTCGTGGATGAACGGCTCGTCTTCACGAAGATCGTCGTCCGCCCCCGGGTCACGCTGCGGCCCGGAGCGGACCGCAAACCGGCGGAGGAGATCCTCCACAAGGCGGAGAAAAACTGCCTCGTCTCGAACTCCCTCCGGACGGAGGTGATTCTGGAGCCGACGTTCGGGTAAGGCCCTCTTATTTCCCCTGGATCTCCTTCGAAGCCGGCGTCGAGCCGCCCGATACGCCAAGCCTGCCGCCGGTTCCCAGGCCTCCTTTTACCGTCTGCGCCTTGTAATTGCGCGTCGCCTGGACCAATTTGTTATACGAATCCATGAACGCAGCGATCAGGATCTTTCCTTCCGGCGTATTGGAATACCCTCCGGCGCCTCCGAACATGCCGCCGCCGACAGCACCGCCAAAGAGGCTGAAATCAAAGTTCTTCGCACTTCCCTCCGAGGCCGCCAGCTGAACTCCCGAGCGGTTGTCGATCAACAACAGCGTGGTGGATGCCTCGTTGGCCTTGAGGCCGCCCGCCACCATGCCCGCTACCCTGCCGACGCCGCCGAATAAACCACCCAGGGCTCCTCCCACGCCGGAGGTCCCCTTCTGGCTGAAGGTGATGTTCGGGCTCATCGTATAGTCGGCCGCGACCATCTGCCCTTTTTGGAATTGACTGCCTTCCCGCGTCTCTCCCGACTCGGTCAGCGAGCGCTCCTGCATCATGTTCTGCATGGCGCGTCCGCGCTCGACCACGACAAAGCAGTTCGATTGTTGAATCATGATTCGTAAAACAGGGATGGTCGAACCTAATTTGTATTGGGAAAGTTGGTGATACCATTGGGCCGTCTGGTCTTCCACGACGGCCATGGTGCCCAGCGTTTCATCGCATTTTTCCAGCTGGCTGCTCACGCCTTGCGCTTCCGAACCTCCCGCCGAGCCGGTTGCTACCGACCCGCCTCCCCCCAGCTTGGGTGTCGACCCTGCATAACCAGGCAAGATCAAGGCGGCGGAACCGATCCCCATGGCGCACCAGATCGCGAAACTCCCCAGCCAAGGAACAGGATGCCCATCTCTTCTCATGTTTCCCTCCCGGGAAAACCGTAGTCGACATACCGCCCCTTTTAGACGCTTCGGGCGACGTCCCGGTTCAGTATAGCCATAAAGATTTCGGCAATCCACTTCGATCCGGGCGGCGAGCCGGAGCATCCCATGACCGGGTACGAAAGGGTGCTATTTCTGGTCCCGGGGAGAACCCTGACGGGTGCCAGGGAAAAGCGGGGCGACCGCGCCGCAATTTGCCAAATGCGCACGGTGGCGATAGTAATATTATCAAGGCTTTTCTCCGCATTAAAACCGCAGATACCTCAAGGAGATGGCCGAGGCGGCGTCGTGACGGAACGTACCCGCAGGGAGAGGAAATCGCGATGGAGAAACTCGCCGCCCCCGGGAAAGAGGCGGCAAAGGGCGCGGAAGAGGCGGTCAAGAAGATTTTCGGGAAATAGCGGCTTTCCGCTGCGCTCTCCGGTCCGCCTTCTCCCCTCCCTTCTGCATCGGATGTGGTATCTTCCTTGGATTATGGGAGTTGCCGGTCGGCAAACGGAGAGGGTCGCTTCCGGCCTCGACGTTCTTGTGGAAAAACGCTACGCCCCCCTGCGTGGGCTCGCGGTAGGGCTCATTTGCAACCCCACGGCGGTGGACCGGCGGCTGCGTCATGCCGCGGACCTGCTCCAGGAAGTGCGGGGCGTCCGGCTCGCCGCCCTCTTCGGCCCGGAACACGGCGTCCGCGGCGACATCCCGTACATGGCCGCCGTGGGAGACGAACGCGACCGGCGGACCGGGGTTCCGGTTCACTCCCTGTACGGAACCCATCCTGCGTCGCTTCGGCCCGATCCCGCGAAATTGCGCGGACTCGACGCGCTGGTCTTCGACATCCAGGACGTCGGGGCGCGCTACTACACGTACCAGGCCACCATGCTCTTCTGCATGGAGGCGGCGGCCCGCGCGAAGCTCCCCTTCTTCGTCCTCGACCGGCCGAACCCGATCGGAGGGCGTGCCGTGGAAGGACCGGCGCTTACGCCCGGATTCGAGAGCTTCTGCGGCGTGCACGACGTGGCGGTCCGCCACGGCATGACCGTCGGCGAGCTGGCCGGGCTGTACCGGGAGGAGCGGCGGCTCGACCTTTCGCTCACGGTGATTCCCTGCCGCGGCTGGCGGAGGGGGATGCACCAACGTGACACGGGGCTTCCGTGGGTCTTCCCCTCGCCCAACATGCCGACGCCGGAGACGGCGCTCGTCTACCCCGGAATGTGCCTCCTCGAGGGCACGAACGTAAGCGAGGGGCGCGGCACCACGCGGCCGTTCGTGCTGTTCGGGGCGCCGTGGCTCGACGGCGGCCGGCTGGCTCAAGCGCTTGCGGCCGATCGGCTGCCGGGGGTCCGGTTCCGGCCGGCAAGCTTCGTGCCGACCTGGGACAAGCATGCCGGGGCGCGCTGCCACGGCGTCGAGGTCGTCGTCGTCGACCGCGAGGCGTTTCGTCCTTTCCGGACCGGCGTGGCCTGTGTCGCTGCGGCCCGCGCCCAGGATCCCAGGCGTTTCCGATGGCGGACCAAGACCTACGAGTTCGTGGAGGATGTTCCCGCCTTCGACCTTCTGTGCGGCTCGGCCCGAGAACGGGAGGCGCTAGGGCGCGGCCGGGGGTGGCGCGACCTCGCGCCGGCGTGGGCCCGCGAGGAGCGGGCATTCGCAAAGCGGCGCGCCCGGCACCTTCGATACGACCCGTGACGGGCGGCGTCTGACGGCCCTGGACAACGAGACATCCGATGAACCCCCGGAGCTTTTCCCTGTTCCCTTTCCCGGGAGAGGGAAACGGGCCCGCCTGGAAGATCACGGGAACGATCGGGCGGCGTGTGAATACCCTGTCTCTTGGCTACACGCTCCTCGGCAATCTGTCACAAATCTCGATTCCCGCGCCGGGAGAGCCGCCGCGAAGGAGGAACCGCCTCTGGGAAGATACCTGCCTGGAGCTCTTTCTCGGGGAAGAGGGATCCGAACGCTATTGGGAATTCAATCTCTCGCCGGCCGGGCACTGGAATGTGTACCGGTTCGCGTCCTGCAGGAAGGAGATGCGGGAGGAGCCGGCTTTCTCGTCGCTCCCTTTCCGCCTTCGGACGGAACCGGAGGCCTTGAGGCTTTCCCTGGACGTGGGACTGGGGAAGATCATCCCGGCAGGCAGAACCATCGAGATCGCCGTCGGCGCCGTCGTCAGGACGGTTACGGGCAAAACAAGCCACTGGGCGCTGGTCCATCCCGGCCCCCGGCCGGACTTTCACCGGAGAGACGGGTTTGCATTGAGCATCCCCGCGGAGTGAGAGCGTATCCGGGGTCGAATCTTCCCGCAGGGCTTGCGGCGGGATGGGCATCGCCGTGTTCCTGCCGCCCAATGACCTTTGCGCAGCGTGCCGTCGTCGGGCGTGCTCGATACGAGGGCACGGGCCACCCCGGCACGATCCAGGATCGTGATCGCCGCTTCCGGCGGCAGGACCTCCCAGGCTTCCCGGTTGTAATGGACGTGAGCGTCGAAGAGGGGAAGATCGGATTCGGCCCGGGTGGCGCCGGGAAATAACCAGACGGTAAAGAGTACCGTCAGCGGAACGAGAAGGCGGGCGCCTGTCTTTCGGGCTCCGACGCGACTCCGCAGTCCTGTCGACATACCGGCCTCCCCATCCACGGGGGGGATGAAGAATCCAACGTTCAACGATCTGATTCGTGTCGGCCCCGACATGATTCGTGCCCTTGCAGCAATCGGAAGACTTGCACCATAATTTGGTTAGAGATTCACCCATAATTTGGTGGAACGTGTGAATGGTGAACCAGATCGGCTTGGATCGCACGGCAGGACGCCCGGGCTTCCCCCGCGCTTGGCTGCTATTGACGGCTACCTTCCTGTGCGCCGTTTTACGCTCCGCGCCGGCAGGAATGCCGGAACCTCCGACCGCCGCCGCTGCCCAGGGGCTGGAAGCAAGCACGCACGAACTCGTCAATGACCATCGCCGGGCCATGGGGCTTTCCCCGCTTGCCTACAACGCCCGGATCGCAGCGGTCGCCCGCCGGCACAGCGAGGACATGGCGGCAGGACGGGTCCCGGCAGGCCACGAGCGCTTCGAATCGAGGAAGCGCGATATCACGAACATGATCCCGTGGAGCAGCATGGCCGAGAATGTCGGCATCAACGACTACCCGCCCTCCGAAACCGTGCGGGCCGCGCTGTCCGGGTGGCTGGGCAGCCGGGGACACCGGGAAAACATCGAGGGCCGTTACGACCTCACGGGAGTGGGAATCGCCCGCGACGTCCGGGGCCGCTACTACTACACGCAGATCTTCGTGAGGAGGAAGACATAGGGAGCTTTGCGGTCCAGCCGCAGGTGCGGGCCACTACCGAGAGTTCGGTGATAACGCCCACGACCCGCATTCTCTCCCCACGACATCGCCTTCGACCCCCGGGTCCTCAGGGAAGGCTTCCCGCTTGAGCGCCATGCCTCTGTGGGCGTTGGAATAGGCTGCGTAATAGTAAGCCAGCGGAACGGCACCTTCGTCTGGAGGGGATGACGCGGCGATTCCGGGAACGATTCCCGGCGAGCCGGCGTCTAATCTTCGGGAGGAAGGAGGATCGTCATGAACGAGCGGGTCGGGAAAAGGGGAACGGGAACGGGATACCGCGAGGGGATCGTCGGGACGTTTCTCGTCGCCCTGATGTTTTTCACCTTCGTCTTCCTCTGAATCACCGAGGAGGCGTGGCCGGCCGTGCCGCCGGCCCCCGAGGGGGTATCGGTGCATTCTTCCGTGCCGGGGACGACGGGACCGGACCCCGGTCCCTCCGGGATCCGGTTTGACGAAGGGGGCGCGTGGACCTTTTGACCCGGGGAATGTCGCGGGGAGAGCCCCTGATGGATGATCGGTCTCAAACCGGATCGATACGACAACCTTCCGGCTGGGCCCGCAGAGGCATAGCGGCGGGTCCGCCTCGAAAGACGCGCCGGATCGGAAGCGCTTAAGGAACGGCGTCTTTGACGGATCCAGTCGCTCTTGTCAGGCGGCTCCGCCTCGGATCCGCCTCCGGGGGAGACCTCCAGGGCCGGGTCACACAAGAAGTACGCTTCGCGCCGACGTGCGATTCCGCGGTGGGCGTTGGAATAGGCCCCGTAGCAATGAACTGGTTTTTCAAACGGAATTGAGGCCGGAGGGCGGCCCTCCGCGGGCCGCCCCCGGGATCGTCATTTCGCCGCGGTCTTCTCCATTGCGTCGGAGATCAGCTTGATCCCCTTGCGGGACTCTTCCACGGAACGGGTCAGCGACTCGCGCGCAAGCGAAGGGTTGTGGAAGCCGTCGGAATTTTCCGCCGTCCACCACTCCCACAGGACGTGGCTTTTCTGGTGCTGCTCCTGCGCCTCCTTGATCACCTCGGCGGGAAGCCCCGCCTTCCTTCCCTCCACGATCTTGTCGATGAGGGCGGCGAGCCAGAATTCCGCCTTGCGCATCTTCCCCTTGGTGAAGTTGCGGACGGAGTCGATCTCGTACGCCGCCCGGGCCTCCGTCAGGTTCGGGTGGCACTTCGACGTAAGGCACGTCTGCTTCAGGTAGTTCCGGGGGCTGGTCTGCCAGTGGGAGGTGTACACCTTCCCCTTGGCGTTCCTCACCTTCGGCATGTGGCAGGCGTCGCAGCTTGCCCCCGCCTTGTCGTGCACCGAGTTCCAGAACGTTTCCGCCTCCGGGTGCTGCGCTTTCCACAGCAGGCCGCCGGTGAGGCCGTGCTTGAAGTCGCGGAAACCCAGTTCGTTGTAATGGTCGTAGATCGCGAGGACGTTCTTGAACGGGAAATGGTTCGTCCGCTGGTCGGCCGCCTTGATCGAGTATTCGCCCGTCTTGGGGTCGAACCCCGGGTTGCAGTTGTACTCCACGTGGCACTGCCCGCACTGGAGCTTCGCGTCGTATTTTTCCAGCAGGGCGATCTTGCGGAAACCCCCGCGGAACTCCTTCACGTCGATCTTCGTGGCCTTGGGATCCTTGTGCCAGAGCGTGTCCTTCTCGGGACGGGTCAGGGCCTGGATCAATCCGTCGCGCACGATCCGAGGCCTCGCGGCGTGGGGGTCGTGGCACATGAAGCAGTTCATCGCGTTGTTCAGGTCCCGGACGAACTCCACCACGTTGGAGGCCCGGTCCCACTTCGCCTTCGGGTCCTTGTCGCCCATGTACTTCCATTGGAGGATCGTGTCCTGCGTCTTGCACTGCATGCAGGTGGGGTTGGCCGCGGCGGCGGATTCGGGGAGAAACGCCTTGTGCTCCTTGGTATCGGGATACTGGTCCACGAGGACGTCCCACGCCTTCACGGGGCCCGGCATGGATACGTACCCCCAGCCGTCCTTCGCCTGGAACCGGCCGCCGTACGCGCGGTCCACGATGAGGTGGTCGACGAGCATGAAGGCGTGGCTGCGCGGGTTGGCGTGCTCCTTCGTGAAGCCGTGCCCCATCATCAGCTTGTCCCAGAACGGGTTCGGGGACCGTTCGGTGAAGAGCGACTTCTCCGTCCTGGCGGTCTTCTTCAGGTTCAACGTCCCGAAGCTGGCGTACTGGTCCGGATGGCAGCCGCCGCACGTCTCCAGGTCGACCCGCGTCACGGGCCGTTTGTCGCTGTCCTCCAGGTGGTCCGCCGTGCCGTCATGGCAGATCGTGCAGTTGACCTTCGCGTGCCTGCCGCCTTTTTTGAGCGCCTGGATCTCGTCGTGGCACTCGAAGCATTTTTCTTCCTGGACCGCCGCCTCCGCGGGCTTCGGGGCCTTCATCACGGCCCGCACCGTCATCGGCCCGTAGATCTGCGCCTCCGATCCGATGTCCGAACCTGTTTTCGCAACGGCCTTTGCCGCGGGTTTCGCCGCGGTCTCGGCAGCCATCGCGCTGCCGGACGACAGGGTTGACGCAGAAACGACCGCCAGGACGATTCCCAGGAACACCGCTGACCGTTTCATCCGCCCCTCCTTCCGAATGGTGCAGGCCGAATTCCCCAGGACGGGATAAGGAACGTCCTGCATCCGTCGCCCGCCCGGATGCGCTCAGTATACAATATACAATCCGAAGCGTGTCGACGGTTCGCTTCCGTGCCGGGTCGCCCGCTCACCGGATTCTCCCGAAAACCTCTGGCGGCATGCCTTGATCCAGGGTAATGACCGTCCGGATTCCGGGACAGGCACAGGGCGTCGATCGTGCAGATCACAAGACCTTCCCCCGACGTACACCTTGCCCAATTGGGAATGAATCTGAATCGGATCGCATGTTCCCTTGGCGTCGACAAGACGACGTAACGAGGGCACTGCGATGGCTGATGTCCGAATCCGCTTATCGGCCGCAAACACCATGATGGGAACACCAGCATGTTCCCGAGATCATCGAGGAACTTATATTTCCCGTGCCTGACCTCCATTGGAAAAATAGTGGTCGAGCGCTGCCTTGACCTTCTCCGCACACTCGGCCACGCCGGCACCCGACAGGTCGACATGAAGATTCGCCTTTCCGTGGAATTTTCTGAAATAGCCGATGTCTTTCCGGATTTCTCTCAGGTAGAGGGCCCTTCCCCGTTCGTCCAGCTCCTTCTCGATCCTGTTTGAATCGTCGTCGTAGAATACGATCCTCTGCAAGATGTTTTCCGCGGTATCGGACAAGGCGATCACGATCGCTCCATGCTTTTTGATCACCTTTCGATACGAATCGCACAGGCCGCTTGGAGGAAGGGCTACGATCAGGTTCCCGTCGCGGTTCTCTTGGAGGATCCGTTCGAGCACCCGGGAGGCTTTCTGTCGGAACGAGTATCCGGTGAGAGACAGCGCCTTGAGCCGGGAGATCGGCATATGGAAATGATGTTCAAGCTCGACGTCCAGGTCGTAGAACGCGCAATCGAGAATCTCCGCCAGTCTTTTCCCGATGGACGATTTGCCGACACAAGATACACCGGTGATGAGGATATTTCTTCCGCGGGAGGGAACGGTCAGGTCCATCCCCACCTGACGCTGTCGAGATGTTTCACCAAGTCGACCCTTTCGCGACATCATTCGAAGACGGTCGGGAATAGACGGACCGGATTCCGACGGTTTTTTTCTTCGCCATGTCTCGTTACTTCGAAATGTGAAAACGTACGGTTTCGGCAAGCAGCGTGCGTTTTCTCACCCGGTATTGCCGGTCGATCCAGTCTTCGGTAGTCGGCTCCACATCGGCCAGACCAAGAAACGTGGCAAAGTTCACCAGAGTGCGCCAGGTGTAGCATTTGCGCACGTGTTGTTCCGGCGTGAAATACGGGGTCGGCGCCACGTCGCTCAATACCCTGGGGAAGGCCCGGAGGAAAGCGTCTTCGTAATAGACCGCGGGCAGCCACTCGCCGCCATACAGATGCAGCAGGTAAAGGGTGAAGAAAAAGGAGCGCTGGATGAACCCCAGGTCCGGATAGCGGTCCCGGTAGGCCCAGTTGAAATCACGGACATAGGAGCGCAACAACCGGGGGTAGATGCCGCCCAGGCCATGATCGGCCAGCAGCGTGCGGCACTCACGGCTGAGAATGAATCTCCCCCGGGACTTTCGAATCAGCCCTGCCAGCCCGGCAACCAGCCGTGTCACATGCAGGGGGGAAAAATCTTCTTCCTTGTTGATGTGGGCAAACCGGCCATTTACTCGAATCGCTTCTTCCCCCCAGTACGCTGACGCCGCCTCCCGGCAGACGTTGCGCGGCAGGTTGCCGGTGGCGGTGGCTTTCAGCCCCTGCTCGCCGATGGCATCCGCCAGCAGGCCGAACAGCGTGAGGATCGGCGCTTTCGGATCGCCGGCGACGACCGGCGCATAGGTCACCAGTTCCGGAGAATCAAAGGGGAAATGCAGGAACCGGTGCATCTGGTCCGCCGACAGGCCTTGGAAGTCATCCAGGGGCGCCTGGTTGCGCTGCCGCATGAAACGGTCCGTAAAGGCCTGGAGCTCCTCCAGCGAAGCAAAGCTTTGCCCTTTGATCATCTGCCCCAGTTCGTTCAACACCTCTCTCGCTTCCGACGGAGGATGGCCGGAAACCTGCCGGTCATGGCAGCAGTTCTTGTATTTCCTGCCGCTGCCGCAGGGGCAGGGATCGTTTCGGCCGATCTTCATGGCGGTGCCGTCCTATTGCTTCTCCTCGGGGAAGATCCGGAAAGAACCCCTCGACGAATACCGGTAAACGGAAAAACCCCTGCGATCCAAAGTCAGAACATCCCGGATGCCGAGCGCCTCGGCCGCGGCAACCAGCGTCGCATCCGCGTAATCCATGGGGACGTCCGAATATTTCGACATCAGGTGGGCGCAGCGTTTGAGAAGCGCCGGCATCATGGAAACCAGTTCGGCCCCACCCGCCAGAACAAAGTCGAGCGCCGGTTTCTGGCGGGAAAACGACGGGCCGAGCAGGCAGATCGCCTCGCTCAGCACGGACTCGGTCGTGATCAGCCGCCCCCGGAAATTCCGGAAAAACGCGACGCACCGCTCGTGATTCCGCTCGCTCCGGTCGAGCAGGGCGACGAACGGGCCGGTGTCCAGCAGCAGATCAGCCACGCCGGAACCGGCTGTGTAGATGTTCGCGGTGGGCTTCCCCGAGGTCGGGGATGCCGCTTTCCACCTTCCCGATGAGATTTTTCACCCTGCCGTACGGTGAGGGCGTTTCTTCCTCCGCTTCTTCCCGGATATAGCGCTCGAGCGCAAGACGGACGATCTCCGAGCGGCGACGACGGGTGCGCCGCGAAAGCGCTTCGATCCCTTCTTCCAGTTCCGATGTCAGGCGAACGGTCAGTTGGCCCGGCATGCCGTTTTCTCCTTCGTCCGATCCATCCCCTTACAATGCAATCCTATCTCAATTGCATTGCATCGTCCAATCCGGTGCGACCTGTCCCCCTCCCCCTTCGGCATTGAATGGGAGTCCCGCCATTAGGTCGCTATGGCCAATCGGCACACCGGCATCCTTGATGAATGGCGGAGAGGTTGGCGATGCCTCCCATGTACCGCGCGATGCTCAAATCCAATTGACAGCGTCTCCATGTCATTATAGCCTTTATTCTGGTCAACCTTAATGGAGGTCAGATCATGAAAACGCTGTCCCTTTCGGAAGCCAAAATGAAGCTGAGCGGACTCGTGCAGGCCGTCCAGGATACCGACGAGGAAATCGTCATAACGAAAAATGGAGCCCCTGCCGCCGTGCTGATCAGCCCCGGGGAATTCGAAAGCCTGAAGGAGACCATCGCCGTCCGATCCGATGCCGCGCTGGCGGAGGAAATCCGGAAGGGATTACGGTCGCTGAAGGAGAAAAAGGCGCGGCTGTACACGCTCGACGAATTATTTCGATAGCGGGTCGTCATGAAACGACCCCTTCACAGGCTCAGGATTCCAGACGGGATCGCTGAACTTGTCCGCCGCATGCATCCGGACCTGAAGAGAAAGACCAGGGCGTCCATGAAGACGATTCTTGCCGATCCCTCGTCGGGAAAGGCGCTGAAGGACGAGCTTGCCGGACTGCGGAGCTTCCGGGTGGGAACCTTCAGGATCATTTATCGTGGGAAGAGGAACATCGTCGAAATCGTCGCGATCGGTCCGCGCGAACGGATCCACGAGGAAACGTACCGGCTCTTGAAAAGGGAAATACGTGAAACCTGCGATCCAAGGGGTTACACCGCTCAAGGCGTTGAACGTGGTCGAGCGCTCCCCGCTGGGGCGGGCACGGGGGATTTCAGAAGGCCGGCACCACCCCCGCGCTCGCATCGAGCGGCCACAAGACGTCGCCCGTGAAGTTGTGGCCGCGGGCGCACTGTCTGATTCATTCCATCTCCCACAGGGCGCGGATCGGCACGTCATAGAACCCTTCGCCGAGGCACGCGCTGCTCTCGCCGTCATAGAACACAATTCCTGCCCTGAACCGATTGCCGGCCGCATCCTTCCGCTCGGGCATTCGCCAAGCCTCCCCGTGTAGAATCACCGGGTTACGAGATCAAACCGTGATGGGTTGTA
>Ga0209640_10002995_pt1 | contig 14760 bp, 12 predicted proteins | sample RifCSP10_1_FD_184018 | JGI IMG/M metagenome (GOLD analysis project Ga0209640, IMG submission 184018) | Soil microbial communities from Rifle, Colorado - Rifle CSP2_sed 10_1 (SPAdes) (version 2) | ecosystem: Environmental > Terrestrial > Deep subsurface > Rock core/Sediment | place: Rifle...
GGAACGGACTCTCGAGCCCGAACGTAACTGCCTCCTGCATCTCCTCGCGCGCAGCCTCCGCAATCGCGTCGGCCTCCTCGACGCTCAAAGCCCCTTCGGTGACAAGCCGCGCGCGGAAGCGGGGCTCCTTGAGCAGTCGCTCGTCGGACCGGTTGGAGAGATAGCCCGTCTCGATCAGCACCGAAGGCACCTCGGGCGACTTGAGGACGGCGAAGCCGGCGAAGCGATGTGTGTTGTGCACCAGATTGGTCACCTGGCGCAGCTCGGCCACGAACTCCTTGGCCAGCACCACCGACGCGTTCATGGTGACGCGCTGGGTCAGCTCGATCAAGATCTGCGCGACCGGCGGCGCGTGGTCCGACAAATCTATGCCGGCCAGCGTGTCGGCCCGGTTCTCCTTCGTGGCGAGCGCCGCGGCCTCGGCGTCGGACGCGGTCTCGGACAAGGTATAGACGGAGCCGCCGCGCACCAAATCCGCCTCTCCCGCGCCGCTCTCCCATCCGAGGAGCAGCCCATCCGTCCCGAGGCCGGCCGGGGCGCGCGTACCGATGCTGACCTGGACCCGGGGCCGCGGCGGCCGCCGGGCGGCCCACCAGTCGGGCACGCGCACCACCACGCCCGACCCCTCGAAGACCGGAATGTCCTTCAGAAATCGATACGCCTCTTCCGCCGTGAGGCCGAGCGGCCGGTACACGTCGCCAGAGTCGACCAGCCCGTGCAGCAGCTTGCTCCGTGCCGCCGCGCGCTGGACGGGCTCGAGCAACGCCAGGAGCTTGGGGCGGTTGCCGGCCCCCGCGTACTCGCGGATCGCCTCGCCGAGCGGTCGATGTCGAGGCATACCCTGATCGCCCAGACGCGTGCTGTAGGTGGCGAGAAAGGCGAAGGGGGCATCGGGCTCGGCCCGGTTCTCCGCAAGGTGGAAATGGACGCGGCCGACGAGATGCCACACGGCGCTCCGCGATCGCAGATACAGCTCCACCGGCCCCTCGAACTCGGCCAGCTCGACGCGGCATGCCACGTTCGTGGCCTCCCAGAGCGAGGCGAGTGCCCCGGCGGTGAGGTATTCGCCGCCCGGCATCGGGGGAGCACCCGCGCCCAGCGCCGCGCTCTCGGCCTCCGGGAAGGGGACGTGCAGGCGCTTGCGGCTCGCCTCGAGCTCCGGCTGAGCACAGAGATGCGTGACGAAGGCGCGGCCCACGTCCCGCCAGAACCCGATGCTTGGAGGAAGGGGTGTGTCCACTTCCGCCGCGCCGAGCTGAAGCAGACCGTGGCCGACACCTCGGGCGAATGCCGTGCCGATCCGCTTGGCGGTGGCGGGATCGACCGGGTCGGCGTCGGGCGCTTCGCGCACGACCAGGGCCCCCCCGGGTGTTAGCGCGAGAAGGAGGCCACCCGCGCCGCCCCCGCGCGCGACCGGAGCGCTGGACCTCATCATCGAGCAGTGTAGTCGTCGCCGAGGAGCTTGAGCACGAACTCCACGGTGAAGCGAAGTCCGCGGATCGTGGGTCGGCCCACGGCGACGCGCGGATCGACCCGGATGCGGTCCAGCATAGTGTCTCCCTTGACGGGTCAGGGTAGGACAGACAGCCAGGCCGTGGCAAGGGGCGCGCCGAACACGAGGCTGTCGTGCCGGCTTGATAGCATGTATCCGTCTTTGGGCATTGGCGCGGCCGGCCGTACACACTATCGTTTCCATCATTCCGATCAGTGGACCGCAAAAAGGGACAAACGAGGACCTGAACTTGGCGTGCCGGCCATGAAGCTGACATTCGATCGAGGCACCATCCTGCTGACCAATCCCCCCAGGGACCTGAACCTCGCGGAGGCGCCAGGAGCCCTGTGGGATCCGCGCGTCCGCGCGTACCGGGCGCCCGGCATCCGCTACGCAGCCCTCCGGCGCTGGCTCCGCGAGGGCGGAGTCCGATTCGAGGACATCACACGCCCCCCTCGATCGATGGAGAACGCGTGGTCGCACGTGGATCTGCGACCCTACCAGGAGGCGGCGTTGTCCGCCTGGGAACTGGCCCACCGCCGGGGCGTCGTCGCGCTCCCCACGGGGAGCGGCAAGACGCGGCTCGCGCTTGCGGCCATGCAGCGGACAGGGCTGAGCGCCTTGTGCCTGGTTCCGACTCGTGTCCTCCTCGATCAATGGTGTCGCGAGATCAGCGCCGTATATCGGAGCCCAATTGGATGCTACGGCGACGGTGCCCGTCAATTGGCTCCGCTGACGGTAGCCACGTTCGAGAGCGCATACCGGCATATGGATCAGCTCGGGCGCCACTTCGATCTCCTCATTGTCGACGAGGTCCATCACTTCGGCGGTGGTCTCCGCGATGAGGCCCTGGAGATGGCGATCGCGGCTGCCCGACTCGGTCTGACGGCAACGCTCCCGCGCGCCGCCGGCGTCGTGGCCCGTCTCGGCGAGCTCGTGGGGCCGACCGTCTTCGAGCTCGCCGTCGCCGACCTCGCCGGCGGGTTTCTCGCCAGCTTCGACGTGATCACACTCCATCTCGACCTCTCCCCTCAGGAGCACTCGGCCTACGCGAGTTTGAGCACGGTGTTCAATGTCGCCTATCGAGAGTTCCGTCAAGCAGCGCCGGACAGCAGCTGGGCGGACTTCGCCCGGCACTCCGCCCGCACCCCCGCGGGCCGCCGCGCCCTGGCCGCGTGGCGGCAGATGCGACGACTCCTCGCCTTCACACGCGCCAAGCGACGAGCCCTCCGCTCCCTCCTGCAGCGCCATCGATACTCCAGGCTGCTGATCTTTACCGCCGACAACGAAACTGCGTACACGATCGCGCGCGAGTGTCTCGTGATGCCGCTGACCTGCGACATCAGCCGGCAAGAGCGCGATGAGGTTCTTGACCGCTTTCGTCGGGGCGACCTCCGGCGGCTCGTGTCGGCTCGAGTGCTCAACGAAGGGCTCGACGTTCCCGACGCGGACGTCGCGGTGGTCGTCGGCGGCGCCCTCGGAGAGCGTGAGCACGTGCAACGGGTAGGTCGCTTACTCCGACCGAGTGAGGGCAAGCGCGCCGTCGTGTATGAGCTCGTCACCCGAAACACCATCGAGGTCGGTCAGGCCAACAGGAGACGCCTCGCCCTTGATGCCCGACCGGTTGCCCAGCTATAGCGCTGCGGGGACCGTCGTCGTGCCTCACTTCCTCGGGGAACACGACCACCCGTGGTTGCGGGTCCTCCTCGACGAGCACGCGCGGTTCGTTGGACGGCCCCAACGAGAGCTCGACGCGCGGCTGCGCGAGCCACTCCCCTGCGACAGCCCCCCGACGAAGCTGAGACTGGCCATCCAGGTTCTCACGCGGCTTCGGCGCGGCCGTCGGACCACGGCGGCGGTACCACCCCGGCGAGCGCGGGCGCTTGTCTTCATGGAGGCGGCCCGGGCCCCGACCAGTCCGCTGACCATCCTGTCGACGGTGGCCACCTCTCTGGGGGTGGCCCCAGAGGACCTGCAGGACTCGCTGTTCGCGGACCTGCCCGGCGAACGCCTCGTGGATCCGTTGGCGCCGCCCCTATCGGCGGTGGAGCTGGCGCTGCGGGCCAACCTCTCGCTGGTTCAGGCGCTCCTTTTCCAGGCAACCGAGGTCAGGATCGACGTCGAGGGGAACACGCGCGCCCTGGTGCGCCACGCCAAGTTGCGCGGACTGATCTGTACCATCGCCGAGCCACCGGGGCGATGTGGCGTCACATTGCAGATCTCGGGCCCGTTCGCGCTGTTCCGGAACACTCGGCTCTATGGTCGCGCACTCGGCGAGCTCGTCCCTCTGCTTGGGTGGTGTCTGCGCTTCCGCCTCCAGGCGGCCTGCGTCTTTGGTGGACGCCGGCTCGCTCTACAACTCGGGACGGGAGATCCCATCTTTCCAGCCACGGCGCCACGACAATACGACAGCCGCGTTGAGGAACGCTTCGCGCGGGAGTTCCGGCGGCTTGCGCCGGACTGGGATGTGGTGCGCGAACCGGAGCCGATACCCGCTGACAACACGCTCATCTTTCCCGACTTCGCCCTCCAGCACCGGTCCGATCCGGCGCGACGCTGGCTCCTGGAGGTCGTGGGCTTCTGGACGCCCGACTATGTGGCGCGGAAACTCGCGTCATATCGGAGCGCTCGGTTGTCCAATCTGATCCTGTGCATAGACGAGAGCCGGAACTGTGCCGAAGCGGATCTTCCTGTCGGTGCGCTCGTTGTCCGATTCCGGCGTCGGGTCGATCCCGCCTCAGTCCTCCGCTTGTTGGGTTGACGCTGGATCACCCTCGCCACGAACCTAGACCAAACGGTGGTCCCCGAGGCGGCCGGCGCTATCGGCGGCGCCGCTTGCGGGACCTGGACGCCGACGCGTGGGCCGCGAGCCAGCGCTCGGCCCCCGGCGTGGCTCGCCAGAGATCGCCGAGCAGGTCCTCGGTGATGGCGGCCTCCTCCTGGCTGCCCAGCCCATAGGAGGCGGGGAGGGAACCACGCCACGTCTTCTTCCCCAGAAGGCAAGCAGGCACGTGGCGATTGGCCCGCACCGCTTGTCGCAACCGCTCCCGCGCCGCGGGAGTGTCGCCATTAACCCGGAATGCGTCGAGGGCGCGCGCATACGTCCACAGGGCGGTCGGCTCGTCGCCGTACTGGTCCAGGAGCGCGCCGGCTTCCGCATCGCGTCCGGCGTGGAGCAGCGCCGCCACGAGCGAGTAGCGCACGCCCTGGTTGTCGCCGGGGTTGAGACGGATCAGTTCCCGGAAGTGGTCGATGGCCTCGTCGCGCCGACCGAGGGCGTCCAGACACTGGGCGAGCCCGAAGCGGGCCCGCATGTACGGGCGGGTCCCGATCGTCCCCCAGAAATGCCCGACATCGTCGGTGAAGGCCACCGACCCCAGGGCGCGCTCGCCGGCCGCCACCGCCTGGACGTAGAGATCGTGCGCCTCGGCCGGCCCCGGCGCCGCCTCGGCGAGGAGCACATAGGCATCGGCGCAGTCGGGGCCCAGCTCGAGCGCGCGCCGGGCAAGCTGCAGGCGCCGTCGGCCCCGCGCTTCCGCGGCGCGGTACGCCAGGTCCTGTGCGCGCTCCAGCGGCGTCGTCGCCGTCGAGGGGACCTCATCGAGCGGCCCGGAGAACCTCTGCTGGATCGCCGCGCTCAGCTCGGCTGGGCTCTCGAACGACTGCGTGGCGGCGAAGCGCTCGACTTCGAGCATCATGCGCTCCATGACTCGTCGGTCCGGCATGCCGCGGCGGCGATGAGCGGGCGGGGCCTCGAGAGGGCGCAGCAGCTCGGGGATGGCGAGGGTTACCGTACGCGGGCCGTCTGCGGTCGGGACGTCGTGGCTCCAGCGGCCCTGGTCGATCTCGTTCTCGGAGGTACGGGCCAACGCGCGGAGGAGGGCCTCGAGGTTCGCCAGCATCGAGGCGCCGGGCCGGCGCAGCTCGCCGTCCGGTCCGAACCACATCGCCACCGGATAGGCCGAGGGGCCCGCCACCGGCAGGGCGTGGTCCTCCCAGAGGTCGACGTCCCCGAACGGCATCTCGTCGATCGGCCCGTAGAACAGGGACCACTTTCCCTGGCGGCCGAGGAACGCCTCGGGGTCGGCCTCCTCCTGGATCCGCTCGAACTCCCGGGGGCCGGTGAAGAAGCCGAGCCCGAAGGTCTGGCGCGCCGCTCCGAGCACGGTGACGTGGGAGAGCCCGCGGTCGACGGCGGGCGCCTCGATGTGGATCAGATCCTCGTCGCTCAAATGACGCCACGGTGCGGCCTCGTAGAACTGGCTGGCGGCGGCGGCGAAGGCCCGCATGCGCTCCACCGTTACCCCGCGCGCCCAGAGGGCGTCGGGCGGCAAGGGCCGACCGCCCGTGGACTGGGCCATCTCGCGGACGCGGTCCTTCACCAGCGGGATCTCCTCGGAGACCTTCACGGCTAGCTCACGGTCTCCGAGGGCGCGGACGATCTCGTCAGCCAAGGTGGGGTCCGTCACCTCGAGGCAGGCCGGCCGCGTCCCCGCGAACCGCAGCCCGAGCTCCGCCAGCGCGTCGAGGGCGAGCCGCCAGTCGGGCTCTCCCTCGGCAAGCTTCACGCTGACGAGATCGGTCTCGAGACTGACCCAGACCGCGCCCCAGGGGCGACGAGGTTTCTCATCCTGCTCCCCCACCCACATGGGCATCTTCACCAGCCCACCCTGCCAGGTGTCGGAGGAGCGCCGAGCCAGCCGCATGAAGCGCTCGATCACGAGTGACGACACACGGGCCATCGCGAAAGAGCGTACCCGGCTTCATGCGCCAGGACAAGCGCACGTACCTGATTCCCTCTCGGCACGCATCGACCGACGAGCCCGACACCTGCCAGCTCAGCGGCATTCCCGCGAGTGTGGTCTGTCCAAAAACCGGCAGCGTAACGGCAAAGTCAGCCGGGGGCGAGGGCTCGATCGCGCACGTGAGCGCCGCGGAACTGGGCGTCAGGATTGAAAACCAAATAAGTCTCCCCTCTGAATCGACGCGAGCACGCCGCCGTTGAGGGCACGAGGTCGTGGTGGCGGATCCGAACTTCGCGCCGATGTATGCCACGCGGAGACTTCCGGCTCGACCAGATCATGGTCAATCTCGTGGAGCGCTGGTTCGCGCTCTTGACCCAAAAGCAGCTGCGCCGCGGCGTCCACCGCAGCACGCGCGCCTTGGAGGTCGCGATCCAGACGTACATCGCGGTCAGCAACACGCATCCCAAACCCTTGGTGCGGACCAAGACGGCCGACGACAGCGTCGAGCGCTTTTGTCGGCGGATCTCAGACTCACGAGACTAGAAGAGCATGGGTAAAGTAAGCCGGACACGGACGGTGGGGGCTGAGCCGCCGCGGCGAGCGCACGCGAGCCAGCGGGCCGCTCCAGCTCGGCTAGTCTCAGCGCGGCAGGTGTGCCACCGCCGCCAGCCGAAACCCACTGGGCGAGCAGCTACTCCGGGCGCCTGAGCCCGAGAGCCCTCATCCGGGAGGCGAGCGTGGACGCGTTGATCCCGAGTAGCTCCGCCGCCCCCCCGGGCCCGTACACCTTCCAATGCGCCTGTTCGAGTGCAGCAAGTACGTTCTCCCGTTCTCGGCGTCTCTTCTCGGCCTCTGGCACAACGGTGGCGCTCGGTCGGGACTCCACGGTGGGAGCCTGCCTCTGTTTGGTGGGTTCTGAGCCCAATTGCCGGCGTGGCAGAAGAGCCAGATCAAGCCGGAGGCGACCGCGTTGGCCAAGGATGACGGCTCGCTCCATCACGTGTTGGAGCTCGCGGACGTTGCCGGGCCAGTCGTACCGCTTGAGGACCGCGACATCCTGGCTTGTCAATCTCATCTCCGGGCGCCTGAGCCGGGCACACGCCAGGCGGAGTAGATGAGCCGCGAGGGCATCGATATCCTCCGGCCGCTCTCGTAGTGGGGGAAGCTCGATCGGGAAAACGCTCAGCCGGTAGTAGAGATCCTGGCGGAAGCGCCCCGCTTCGACGTCGCGCTTGAGATCGCGGTTGGTGGCGGCGATGATTCGCACGTCGACCTTCCGGGTCGTGTCGTCGCCCACGCGCTCGAATTGGCCGTCCTGGAGGACTCGGAGCAGCTTCCCCTGGAGGGCGAGGGGGATCTCACCGACCTCGTCGAGGAAGAGCGTTCCACGGTCCGCGAGCTGGAAGCGTCCGACACGGTCGCGCAGCGCGCCCGTGAACGCGCCCTTGACGTGACCGAAGAACTCGCTCTCGAAGAGCTCAGCCGGGATCGACGCACAGTTCACCCGCACGAGCGCGCGCTCGTGCCGCGGACTGCGGCCGTGAATGGCCGAGGCCACCAGTTCCTTGCCCGTGCCCGACTCTCCGAGGATCAGGACGGCCGCGTCGGTGGGCGCCACCAGGTCGACCTGGTGGAGGACGGTCTGGAGCGCCGGGCTCTGGCCGACGATGTCCCCGAAGGCGAGCGCTTCCCGGACCTCCTCCCTGAGATAGTCGCGCTCGAGCTCGAGTTGCTGACGGAGCCGCGCGACCTCTTCGAACGCGCGCGCGTTGGCGATGGCCACGGCAGCGTGGTCGGCAAAGGTCCGCAGCCATTCGAACTGGGCCGCCTGGATCTCGGCGCGACTGAACACCGCCAGCACCCCGAGGATCTCGGCCCGGAAGATGAGGGGCTGACCGGCGAAGCTCACGATGCGCTCTCGGCGTACCCAGTCGGGGCGCGCGATCCACGAGCTCTCCGCCAGATCCGTGTTGATGAGGATCGGCTCCCCGGTGCCGCCCACTCGCCCGACCTTGCGAACGCCCAAGGGAACGCGCCGAAAGTCTCCGTCCAATCGGGACCAGTCCTCGCCGATACCGGCGACAGGCTGGCCCGCGCTGGCGACCAGATGCAGACAGCGCGACTGGTCCGGGCACTCGGGACGCATCCGGCAGGAGGCACAGATGTCGCCCGGGGCGATGAGCCAGATCCGGGCGAGGGCCACTCCCTCCTGGGCGAGCAAGCCCAGGACGATCCGGCTCAGCACGGTTTCGACCGAGCGGGCCTCCGCCACCGCGAGAGCGACTGACTGTAGCGCCTGTGGATGCATGAACAGTCCGAGCCTACATGAGATCTCGTTGTCACGCCGCGAGATCTCATGATTCGCGAGATCCCGTGCTCCCCAGGCCAGGTCGATCGAGAAGGGAAAAGAGTTCTGAATCAGCTAATTGTTTCACACGAGGGGCCTGGCATTTTGCTTGCGCTATCGGGGATCAGGTCGGCGACACGGTTGGCGTTGGGGAATGGTCCCCACGCCCGACCAATCGAGTGACCAGAGCGACGGAGGAAAACACCATGATGCGACTGACCCCGATAGATCCGGCCGAAGCGACCGGCAAAGCCAAGGAGCTGCTGGGCGCCGTCCAGGCGAAGCTCCGCTTCACCCCCAACATGATGCGAGCGATGGCGGTTTCACCCGTCGTCCTCGACGCCTATCTCGGCTTCAGCGCCGCGCTGGGCGGAGGCGTGCTCGGAGCGAAGCTCCGCGAGCAGATCGCCCTCGCCGTGGCCGAGGCGAACGAATGCGCGTACTGCCTGGCCGCCCATTCGACGATCGGCAAGATGGTCGGGCTGACGAACGGCGATATTGTCACCAGCCGCCAGGGGCGGTCGTCAGACCTGAAGGCTGCGGCCGCGCTTGCGTTTGCGCGGGCCATCCTCGAGCGCCGCGGCGACGTGAGCGATGCTGCCCTGCACGCCATCCGTGAGGCCGGCTATGGCGACGGCGAGATCGCCGAGATCGTGGCCCACGTAGCCCTCAACGTGTTCACCAACTACTTCAACCGGTTTGCCAAACCCAGCATCGACTTTTGAGAGGAGAGCTCACTATGATTTCCGCACGCCACGATGTCGTCAACGAGGTACCCCGGGTTCGATGGGGCCGTGCCGTCCTGGCCGGCCTCGTGGGCACCGTGGTGTTCGACGTGATCGGGTTTCTGATGACTGGGCAGTGGTGGGACATTCCGGCCCTGCTTGGCGGCAAACTTGGCGTGGGGATCGGCGGCGGTGTCGTCGCCCACTACGCCAACGGCGCGATCCTCGCGGTCATCTACGCGGGCGTCGCCCCACTCCTCTGGGGCCCAAACTGGGTGCGGGCGCTCACGTACGTGACGGTCGAGACCGTGTTGGGAGTCTGGCTGTTCATGTTCCCCCTGCTCGGCCTCGGGATCGGCGGCCTCCAGGCGGGACTGCTCCTTCCCGTGGTTGCGCTTGTGCGCCACTGGGGCTACGGCCTGGTCCTCGCAGGACTCTACCGGATCCGCGAGGCAGAATCCGCGGAGGATCGAGTGACGCTCCGCCAGGCCGCCTAGCGATGTTAGGCCAAGCATCACCGGCAGTTCGTCGCCACTCGTGATGAGCGCACTGACCGCCGACGATCAATCCCGACAGGCGAAGGTCCAGGTCGCGGAGGACGCCTGGAACACGAGAGAGCCGGACGTGGTGGCTCAGGCGTACACGGAGGACTCGGAGTGGCGGAACCGTACCGAGTTCTTCAAGGGCCGGGACGCTGGTTCCGCACGCACGGCAACGAACAACCGTCGGTATCGAGCGTAAAGCACACAACGCGGCACGGCGGCTGCGCCGGCAGCCCCGGACCCGTAACGGACGCTGTTGATCACTGCGCCGACCCGGACGGTCGTCGCATAGCACGGAGGCCTCACATGGTCAAGAACGTGCCTCACCTCAGCAGATGGATCGTCCGACACGTGGCGGCGCTGACTACAGCCATCACCGCTCTGGGTGTCGGGCCCGCCGTCTCCTTGGCGGCCCCCGCTCCGTCAGCGGCAGCCGCCGAGCCGACAGGAGCGCCGGCGCAGACGTATCCCACGCTTCACAAGACGGTCACCGTCGACGGGCTCCAGATCTTCTATCGCGAGGCGGGCCCGAAGGGCGCGCCCACCATCCTGTTGCTCCACGGCTTCCCCACCTCCTCGCACATGTTCCGGAACCTGATCCCGGCTCTCGCTGACCGCTTCCACCTCGTCGCCCCCGACTACCCGGGGTTCGGCCAGAGCTCGATGCCGGCGGTCGGCCGGTTCGAGTACACCTTCGACCGGCTCGCCGAGGTGATCGACAGGTTCACCGAGGTCGTGGGCCTCCAAAGCTACAGCCTCTACGTCATGGACTACGGAGCGCCCGTCGGCTTTCGCCTGGCCGTCAGGCACCCCGAGCGTGTCCAGGCCCTGATCGTGCAGAACGGCAATGCCTACGAGGAGGGTCTGCGCGACTTCTGGAAGCCGCTGCGGGCCTACTGGGACGCGCGGACCGAGGCCAACGCAGAGCCGCTGCGACAGTTCCTGGTCCTGGAGGCGACCAGGTGGCAATACACCCACGGCGTGCGGAATCCGGAAGCGATCAGCCCGGACAACTGGGTCCTGGACCAGGCCTTCCTCGATCGTCCCGGGAACAACGACATCCAGCTCCAGCTGTTCTTCGACTACGGCTCCAATCCCGCGCGGTACCCCGCGTGGCAAGCCTACTTCCGTGCCCATCAGCCGCCCACGCTGGTGGTATGGGGCAAGAACGACTACATCTTCCCGGCCGACGGCGCGCTACCCTATGCGCGAGACCTGAAGTCCATTGAGACGCACCTGCTCGATACCGGGCACTTCGCCCTGGAAGAGGACGGGGCGCTCATCGCCCAGCACATGCGCCGCTTCCTGATCAAGCACGTGCCCCCAACAAACCGGTAGCGCATCGGGCGGCGGGTTGCGAGCGTGTCGACCCCGGCCCGCCGCCCGGGGCGCGTACCTGACGGAGGATCATCGTGAAGATGCATGTCGCTGAGCTATGGCGATACCCGGTGAAGTCGCTCGCGGGAGAAGAGCTGAACGTGGCGGAGATCTCGGCGGACGGCATTCCGGGGGACCGCGTCGTTCAGGTGTACGACGCCGAGGGCCGGATCGTGACCGCGCGGACCGCCTCGCGGCTCCTTGGCCTGAAGGCCGCCCTGGATGCGGCGGGAGAGCCCCTCGTGAACGGACGCCCGTGGACGACGCCCGAGGCAGCCGCGGCCATCGAAGCGGCGGCCGGCGCCGGAGCCCGATTGGGCCGCGATGACGGGCCCGACCGCTTCGACGTGCTTCCGCTTCTTGTGGCGACGGACGGGGCCGTCAACGCGCTGGGGCTTGATCGTCGCCGCTTCCGGCCGAACATTCTCGTCGCCGGCGTGAACGGGTTGACGGAGCGCGAGTGGCCTGGGCGTCGAGCCCGCATTGGCGAAACGATCATCGGCTTCAAGAAGCTCCGGGGCCGATGCGTCATGACGACGTATGACCCGGACACGCTAAATCGCTGTCGTGGCATCAATCGACGCTGACGGAGCAACCGCAACCACTCACTGTGTAAGCACAGACTTCTTCCCGAGCATTGACCCCCGGCTGCGCTGGAATGCGCTGGAGTGTGCCCAAGTTGGGCACAAACCTGGGCACAGAGTCACTTCGAAGGAAATTCTCTGGCGGGCAACTGTTTGAAATGAATGGTGGGCTGGGACGGGATTGAACCGCCGACACCAGGATTTTTAGACCTCCCCGCAGGGCCCTCCTCGGAAACGTGATCCATCTGTTATCCGTTATGATTCACGCGGTTCGCGGCATCGATCCGACTCGCTGCTTCCGGATCGAGGCGGATCGCCACGAACGATTCGGTCCGAGTAGAGTTCGAGTCACCGGGCAGGACAGTGTTGTCAGGCGGCAGGCCAGGCTACGAGCGCCGCTTTTTCCTCTTCCTACAAAAGGGTCCCCCCAATAGCATGGGCTTGTGCGACTCTTCTCTCCGGGCGCGCTTGCTCTCTTCGTCTGGCTTCTCACCGCTCCCGCGCCCGTGCTGGCGCAGGGCGTCACGGCTGAGGCCGTCGCGGACACGGCCGGGACCGAGCCAGCAGACCCGGCCCTGGACACCGCGGACGCGTCGGCTTCGGAGGGGGACCCCGGCGCTGATGAGGACGCCCGCGGTGCAGAGGACGAGACCGCCGCGCTGCGGGACCGCGTCGAGGGGCTGGCGTCGGAGCTGGAGGCGCTCCGCGAGCAGGTGGAGACGATCACCGGCGGTCTCGCGCAGGCTCCCGCGGCGATCCACAGTCATCGGCTGCCGGAGGCGATCGTCTTCGCCGGCGAGGCGGTGCCGCTGGACCGGTGGGACGTCGCCGAGCGCCTTGAGCGCGAGTTCTACACATCCCTCGGCAGTCCAGCGCAGGTCATCCTCTGGCTGAAGCGCAGCGCGCGGTACTTCCCGTACATCGAGGCAGAGCTTCGGCGGGCCGGCCTCCCCGACGATCTGAAGTACGTTGCCGTCGTGGAGAGCGCCCTGTTGCCGCGCGCGTACTCCTGGGCCCACGCCTCCGGCATCTGGCAGTTCATCGCCGGCACCGCCCGGAGCTACGGCCTGCGGGTCACCGCGTCGTGGGACGAGCGCCGGGATCCGGCCCGCTCCACCGCCGCAGCGCTCGAGTACCTCCGAGACCTGCACACGAGCTTCGCCGACTGGCCTCTCGCCCTCGCTGCCTACAACGCCGGCGAGGGTCGCGTCCGCGGGGCGATGAGGCGGCAGGGCGTGTCCACGTATCACCAGCTGTCGCTGCCACTGGAGACGGAGCGGTACTTCTTCAGCATCCTCGCCGCGAAGCTGATCCTCGAGGACCCGGCGCAGTACGGTTTCGAGGTCCCGCCTGAGGAGCGGTACCTGCCGCATGCCACGGCGGTGGTCACCCTTCGCGTCGTCGGCCGCGTCACGGTGGCTGAGATCGCGGCGGCCGCCGGCTCGTTCTACCGCGAGACGAAGGCGCTGAACCCCGCGATCATGGGCGACGCGCTGCCCGAGGGACGCTACGACGTGCGGATCCCGGAGGGCCGGCGCGCCGGATTTGAGGCGGCCCTCCCCGGGCTCGAGCGCACGATGGCGGCGCGCGCTGTCCAGCGCGTTCAGTACCGCGTGAAGACCGGCGACACCCTGGGTGACATCGCCCGGCACTACGGCGTCGCGGTCAGCGACATTAGGCAGTGGAACCCGGCGACGCGCAGGTCGCACATCTACCCGGGCCAGGTTATCTCGATCGAGCGGGGCGGCCGCACGCCTCGCTGACGGGTTCGCGCAATCCCGGCACTCGTCGCCGTCGCCTTCGGCGGCATGATACCCGCGGCCGAGACTCGGGCCCTTGAGAGCTCTCGCTCGGCCGTGTTGCCAGCGCGTTCCTCGTTCCAAAGGAAATGGTGGTCCCAAGGGACCTGACGCGGTCCTCTTTGCCTCGAATGTAGTGCCGGGAGGGCCATCTCAGTTCTTGGTCTGGCGGCACCAACGTTCCTAGACTACCCCGTATCATGATCGCCGTGCCTCGTCGCCCATGGACGTGATACTCCAGCTACTGGAGCGACTCAACGCGGTCGCCGCGATGATCGGGAGCTGGCTGCTCGCCACCGTGGGCCTGATCCTGCCGGGGGTGCTGCCCTCGGAGCTGGCGGCACCGGTCGGGTGGCTGGTAACGCTCACGGCCGTGCTCGCGCTTACCGCGGTGGCCCGCAAGCTCACGTGGGTCATCGTGGGGATCGGATGGCTCCTCCTCGCCGGCCGTGTCGTGATGGTGGCGCTCCAGGCCTAGACGAGAGTCGACGACATCCGGACGGTTCCGGAGCGCCTCGGTCACAACGACGTCAGCACGACGCAGATCTACACGCACGTCTTGAACCGGGGCCCAGGCGCCGCCCGAAGCCCGGCGGACCGTATCCTCGGCCCATGACGCGCCTGACTCTCGGCCGGCGCCGGGCCTCTTTCGGCCCAACTCGACAGTTCCGCAGAGCACGGACAGGCTCTGCGCTGCAACAGGGCACAACGTGGCGTGATTCCGCGCCGATCCTGGGCTTCGGCGAACAGCCGCACCGGGCTTCTATTCCGCAGCGCGCGCTGTGTCAGCGAGTCTCGATGGTTCCTTCGAATTCACGTCAGGCTTATCAACAAAGGAGGTAACCATGAACTGTGGCAAGTTGCTTGTTTGGCAATACAGCCTGGGAGCGTTCGGTATTGCCTGCGCTGTTTTCTTTCCTCTCTCCCTTTGCGCACAGGAACGCAGAGCGGTGCCGGTGGAGACATCACGCGAGGCTGGGCAGGGGTTCGAGAGGGCCCAGCTCGACAGCTTGGAGCTCAAGGGCTTCTTCTCGCGTGAACCTGTTACGCTGACAGGCTATTTTGGAAAGCCACGAGAGGCGGGGAGCCCATTTCCGGCGGTTGTCTTCATGCATCCCTGTGATGGACTGGTGAACAAGAACTCCGGGG
>Ga0209640_10002996_pt1 | contig 14759 bp, 9 predicted proteins | sample RifCSP10_1_FD_184018 | JGI IMG/M metagenome (GOLD analysis project Ga0209640, IMG submission 184018) | Soil microbial communities from Rifle, Colorado - Rifle CSP2_sed 10_1 (SPAdes) (version 2) | ecosystem: Environmental > Terrestrial > Deep subsurface > Rock core/Sediment | place: Rifle...
CAGCAGCACGGCGATCGCCGCCTTCGATCTCAAAGGCCCGGCATTGGGTGTCATAGGGAGCCAGGGACAGTCTGTCCTCCAGGCCCTAAGCATACGCGGGAAAAGTTACACTAGGCATGTTTACCCACTGAAAGCAGGAAAAATCCATGGCTGATGCCAGAGTCGTCTTCCTCCACGGGCTGCACCCGCGCATCGTGGAGGCCATCGTGTCCTTGAATCCCCCGGGCTTTACCACGACCGTGGTCGACGGCAAGTCCCCCGAGGATCAGCAGGTCGAAGCGGTGACGGACGCCGACTTCATCATGGCGTTCCGCGCAAAGCTCACCGAGCGGATATTGCGCTCGGCCAGAAAGGCGCGGCTGGTGCAGATACTCTCCGCGGGCTACGACAGCATCAATCTCAAGCTCCTGCGCGAGCTGAAAATACCCTGCGCCAACAACGGCGGAGCGAATTCCTGGGCGGTGGCCGATTACGCCGTGCTGGCGATGCTGTCACTCTACCGGCGCCTGGCGGCGGCCGACCACGCGGTGCGGGAAGGACGCTGGGGCGCCGCCATCGACGGCATGAACACTTTCGAGATGGCGAACAAGGTGGTGGGCGTGCTCGGATTCGGCAACATCGGCCAGAAGGTCGCCCGCCGGGTCCAGGCCTTCGACGCGACCGTCCAGTACTACGACAAGTTTCCGCTTGCGCCCGAACGCGAGCGCGAGCTGAAGGCGAAGCGGGTGTCGCTCGAGGAGCTGTTCCGCACGTCCGACATCCTCTCCTGCCACGCGCCGCTCACCAACGAGACGCGCCACGTCGTCAATCGCGAGCGCCTCTCGACGATGAAGCCCACCGCGGTCATCATCAACACCAGCCGGGGCCCGGTCGTGGACGAGGCCGCGCTCACCGAAGCGTTGCAGCAGAAGCGCATCGCGGGCGCGGGTATCGACGTCTTCGAGAAGGAGCCGGTCGATCCCGGCAACCCCCTCCTCAAGCTGGAGAACGTGGTGGTGTCGCCCCATAGCGCGGGCACGACGTGGGACACCTGGTTTCGCCGCGCCGGCTTCGCCTACCAGAACATGAAGCGCGTGTGGGACGGGCAGCCGCCGCAGGCGGTCGCCACCGACTACGACGCAGAATGAAACTGAGGGGCCGGTCCCTCCTCCCACTGCTCGCGCTGCTATGCGCGCCGCCGACGGCGGCTGCCGACACCGTGGACATTGACGCGGCGGTGGGGTTCACCGACACCTTCCAGCCCGGGCGTTGGACCCCTCTGAGCGTCACCGTGACCAATCACGGTGGCGACCTGAGCGGGGAGCTCGAGGTGCAGGTCACCGGTGATGACGTGTTGCGCGGTCGGCTGCTGGTCACCTCCCATCGCCGCAATCTGGAGCTGCACCGGGATTCCCGCAAGAGCCTGCAATTCACCGTGCTCCCGCAGGGGTTGTCCCATCCGCTGGTAATTCGCGTGCACTCGGAAGGGCGGGAGCTGGCACGGGCGGAGGTCGATCTGCGCACACGCTTCGCCGCCGAGCGCCTGCTCCTGGTGCTCAGCCGGAATGCGGACCTGGATTACCTCAACGACAGATCCGTCGACGGTCTGCGGGTGCTCTACCCGCACCCGGAACTGCTACCCGTGCACTGGCGGGGATACGACGCCGTGGCGGCCATCGTGTTGCATGGGGTGTCTCTGGAGCGGCTGAGCGCAAGCCAGTTCGACGCCCTGCACAAGTGGATTGCGCAGGGAGGGATCCTCGCTGTGTCCGGCGGGGCGGATTACGCGCTGCTGCGAAGCCCCCGGCTCGCCGCGCTCCTGCCCGGAGTGCCCGAGGGGATGACGCGCGTGGATGCCGGCGCCCTTCAGCGGGCGTTTTCTGCCTCCCTGGACGTAGCGCGCCCCGTCCACGTCAATCGGCTTGGCGCCTTCCGTGGGCGTGTGCGTTTGCGCGCCGGCGAGATGGCGCTGATCGTTGAGCGCGCGCTCGGACTCGGTCGGGTGCTCTACCTGACCTTCGACGTGGCAGGCTATCCCTTCGATCGCTGGGACGGCATGCGCGGCCTGTGGCTGGACAGCTTGCGCCTGCCGCCATTGACGGCAGCCTCCCCCAGCGGGGCGGAATCGGTCACCGCAAGCCCGCTCGCGGCCCTGATCCGCGCCGAGGCCACGGAATTCCCCTCGTCTGTCATGGCATTCCTGTTCCTCGCACTCTATCTGGGGCTGTTGCTGGCCGGCACCGGGATTCCCGTGCGCGGGACACGGCGTCGGTGGCTGGCCCTGCTCTGGAGCTGGGCCACACCGGTGCTGTTCGCGCCCGCGGCGTGGCTGCTGTTCGGCCCCGCCGCGTTTCCCCGCGGCGCCACCGCGGCGGCGGTGGCGCTGATCGAGCCGTTCCCGGACAGCAGCTACGCGCGGCTCGGGCTGGACCTGGGCGTCTATGCCAATCGAAGCGGCGCACTGCGCCTGGAGTACCGCGGCGCCGAGCCGGCACTGCAGCCGTCCCGCCAGGCGCGGCGAGAGGGCAAGGTCGAGGACTGGGTGTTCGCCGGGGGATCACGCCTCTTCGTCGAGCCCCTCGACCGGCGCCGCTACGTGCTGCATGCTCTGGAGGGGGAGGACGTGATCGCGTTCGATCTCAAAGCGTCGGTGCGCAACGAGACCACGGGGCCGCGGCTGGTCCTGGACAACGCCAGCGGCCGGACCCTGGAAGACCTATGGCTGGTGTTCGACGGCTACGCCTACGAGCTCGGGTCCGTTGCCGCCGGTGCGCGGGTCGAACGCCGGCTCGTCCCCTCTACGCACGGCATCGAGGTGGGCGAGCCATTCTGGCGGCGCGTGTTCAGCCGATCCCCCGGGGATCCGGCGCAAGTGCCGGCGCCAGCCCAGATTGTGCTCGAACGCAGGTCGCAGGCAATGGGCGAAAGCGGATACCCGGGCCCCGGCCACGCACTGCTAGTAGGCTATACGGCGAGCCCGCTTCAGCTCGCGGGCGCCAGTGTCGACTGGCCCCGCCAGGAGCAGGCGCTGGTCGCGTTCCGGGTCGTGGCGTTACCGGGCGATGCTGCGGCGGGTCAGACCGGAACGGAACCGCTGGCGCCGGGTGATGGCGATACCAGGCGCCCCAAGTCGCCCCGGGTGCAGGGTGCAGCGGTGGACGCCGCCGCACAACAGGACGAATGATGCGAGACAATCCGCTGGTAACGGAAGTTCTGGTCGGCCTCACCCGGCACGGCCAGGCTCAGCTCGACTATCTCGGCTTGCTGCTGCTGCAGGCACTGGTGCTGTTCCTGTGGTGGCCCAAGGACGGAGTGGCGCAGATGCTGGAGAGCCAGCACGGCCCGCATGCCCTGACGGCGGTGGTCATGGCCGTGGGCGTCACCACGGCATACTTTGCACTGCGGGCCGGTGCCGAGGAGATCCTGCTGCCGGGCCAGCATGGATTGCGTGACTGGGCCCTGGCGACTCCCCTGGGCCTGGGTCGTATCCTCAGTGGCTACGTGCTGGGACAACTCGTTCACAGCCTGCACCTGCTGGCGCTGTCCTCACCGCTGCTGTTGATGGCCTTCACGGTGTCCGGGGGTGAGTGGGCTGCGCTCGGGTGGTGCATGGCGGCGACGCTCGTCCAGGCGCTGTTCTACAGACTGTGCGGCGCGATCACGCACCTCGCGATCGGGCAGCATCGCGCCGAGTGCTCCGTCACCGTGCGGACGATACTGGCCCTGGTCTACGTTCCGGTCGGATTTTTCGCGCCCTTCACCAGCCACGTGGCGCTCACATCCCGCCTGCTCGATGAGAGCGTGAACACGCAACCGGCATTCGCGGCGGTACCGGACCACGCGGCTTTCCTGGCTGCCTATGCGGGAATCAGCGTGCTTGCGGCGCTTGCGCTCAATCTCCTGCTGCTGCGCGAGCGACGCGGCACGGCAGGTCCCCGCGACGGAGCCGGCGTCGGCGAGGCCGTCACGCCATGAGCCAGGCGGCCGGCGCGCCCAGCACCTGGATGCGGCATGACGGCCCGGGATCCGCCCGGGAGCGCCTGCGCACGGCGGTGGCCGCCCTCACCCGCGCACGACGCCTGCAAGTGCTCGTGGACCACGGATTCGGCGGCTTGCTCGCGGGACTCGGCCTCGCCACGGTCGCGGTGCTGTTGGCTCGGCTGCTGCCTTCGCCCTATGCGCCGTGGCAGCTGGCCAGCGCCGCGGTGATCATTGCCCTGGCGGTTGCGCTGCCGGTAGGCTGGCGGCGGCGTCCCGGTGCCCTCGAAGTCGCCATCCGTGCCGATCTGATGCTCAGACTGAAACAGCGCCTGAGCACGGCGTGGGAGTACGTGACCATCCACGGCGATAACGAACTGGCCGACCGGCTTGCCGTGCACGCGGTCAAGGCGGGGCTGCCCGCCCGGCCCTGGAGGGTGTTTCCCTTGCGGGTGAACCGCTGGGGCCTGCTCTCGCCGCTGGCGGCCACGGCGCTGCTGCTGGTGAGCGTTGTCGACCTGAGCCGGGTGGTACAAGAGCCGCTGCCTCGAAAGGTCGACGAGCAGGTGGTGGCCGAGGGCCAGCGCCTGGGAGCGTTCGGTCGCGCAATGCAGGCACGGGCGGAGCGTGACAAGCTGCCACGCAGCACCAGGCAGGCCGCGAACATCGAGCGCCTGGGCGCGCGCATGGAAAGCGGCGCGCTGTCCCGCAGCCAGGCCCTGGAGCAGTTGCGTCAGAGGGGCGAATCCCTCGACCAGGAGCGGATGCAGGCGCAGGCGAGCCAGACCGGCGCCGGCTTGCAGCGCGCGGAGAGTGCGGAGGTCTCGCCCATCGCCCCGCACCTGAACGCGGGGGCGATGCTCGAGCGCATGCAGCGTGGAACACTGGACAGCGACGACACCCGCGCGCTGGCCCAGCGCCTGAGCGAAATCGAGCGTTCGGGCATCGCGCGCCAGGAGCTGGAAAACGCGCTGGGGCGTCACCGGGCTGGAGTCGATGATGCACTGAGGGAGATCCTGGAGAAGCTGGCGCAGATTGAGCGCGCGCTCAAGGAGGACAGGGAATTGAGAAACGCGCGCGAGCAGGTGCGCCGGGCGAGGGAGAATCTGGCCGATTCGCGCGCGGGGGCCAGCGCTGGGCGCGGTCGGACAGCCATCTTGGATTGGGATGACGATGAGGGTGAGGATCGCGGCGACAGGGGTGAAGCGAACGCGGGCGCAGTCAGACGCCTGGACAGCGCGACCGCAGGGAAGTCCTCGAGTGGCGCTTCGCGGGGCGATTCCAGCATCGCAGCCGACCGGCAGCACTCGCCGCTGCGCCCGGATTCGAAGCCATCCGGACCAGTCCTCGCGCCGCAGGGTCAGATGCGCGACGGCGAAGTGTTCACCTCCCAGCAGGGGCGGATCCTGCCGAGGCCGGGTCGACCGCGCGTGGAGAACGTGGAGATGAGCAGCGAGTTCGCATCGCAGGTGGAAGAAGTGCTTTCCAGGGAGCAGTACCCGGCTCACTACAAGGAGTTCATCCGCAGGTATTTTCTGACCCTGAGCCAGGGTGTGCGGGTCCCGCAGGAGCAACCACCCGGCACGCGAGTAGCGCCGTGAGTGACGAAGCACGCCTGACGCTCGCACGCGACCGGCTGGATGCGCTGAGGCGCCAGATCCAGCGGCGAATCGTCGGACATCATGACCTGGTCGACGGCATACTCGCCTGCCTGCTCTCCTCCGGCCACGTTCTACTGGAAGGCGTGCCGGGCCTGGGCAAGACGCTCCTGGTGAAGACCCTGAGCGATGCACTGCAACTGGAATTCGCCCGCATCCAGTTCACGCCGGACCTCATGCCCGCGGACATCATCGGCACGCAGGTGGTATTGCAGGACGACGAGGGCCGCCGACACTTCCAGTTCCGGCAGGGCCCGGTGTTCACGCAGCTCCTGCTTGCAGACGAGATCAACCGCGCGACGCCGAAGACCCAGTCGGCGCTGCTGGAGGCGATGGAGGAGAAGCGCGTCACCGTCGGCCGTACCGGGCATGCGCTTGCGGAGCCGTTCATGGTGCTCGCGACCCAGAATCCGATCGAGATGGAGGGTACCTATCCGCTGCCCGAGGCCCAGCTCGATCGCTTCCTGCTCAAGCTGACCGCCACGTTTCCCGACGCCGACGCGTTGTCCCAGATCGTCGATCGCACCACGGGTGCGCCCATGCCGGCCGTTGAGCCGGTGCTCAGTGCCGCCGAGGTGCTGGAGTTGAGAGAGCTGGTGCGGTCGGTGGTGATCGCCGGTCACGTCAAGGACTACGCCATTCGCATGGTGCTCGCCACCCACGCGGGGAGCGCCCAGGCGACGCCCATGGTTCGCCGCTACGTACGCCACGGGGCGAGCCCTCGTGGGCTGCAAGCCGTGGTGCTCGCCGCAAAGGCCCTGGCGCTGTTCGCCGGACGCATCAACGTGAGCTTCGATGACCTGGCCGCCGCCGCGCCGCCGGCGTTGAGGCACCGCATCCTGCTCAACTTCGAGGGCGAGGCGGAAGGGATCGACGTGGAAGGCCTGATCGCGGAGGTCATCCGCGAAACGCCTTCCGTGCACGGCAAGGCGCGCGCCTGAGCCGGATCCGGCAGCAATGGCGATGAAGCCGCTCAACGCACCCGCCGCCGGCAACGCTTTCGTCTTCGACGACGAGTTCCTGCGCAAGCTGGAGCGGCTGGAGCTGCTGGCTCGGAAGATATTCCGCGGCCTGCTGCGCGGGGAGCACACGACCGCGCGCCGTGGGCGCGGCCTCGAATTCTCCGACTTCCGGCACTACCGGCCGGGTGACGACTTCCGCCACATCGACTGGAACATCTATTCGCGGCTGGACCAGCTCTTTCTCAAGCTGCACGCCTCCGAGGAGGACGTGACGCTGCACCTGATCGTGGACGCGAGTGCCAGCATGGGATTCGGCGAGCCGTCGAAGTTCGATCACGCGCGGCGGCTGGCCGCGGCGCTCGCCTACATCGCGCTCAATAATCTCGATCGCGTGGGGGTGAGCACCTTCGCCGAGGGTCTGGGTGCGAGCGTGCCCCCCATCAAGGCGCGGCATCACATGGCCCGACTGCTCGCTTTCCTGCGCGACCTGCCCTGCGCCGGGGTGACCCGTTTCGGCACGGCTTTGCGCGACTTCGCAACGCGCACGCGAAGCGCGGGACTGGTGATCCTGATATCCGACCTGCTGGGCGCGGAGGCGGCCCAGGACGGCATCGAGGCGCTTTCCCATTGCGGTCACGATGTGGTGGTGATCCATCTCCTCGCGGAGTCGGAGATCGACCCGCCGCTCGACGGCTCGTTGCGAATGGTGGATGCGGAGACCGGGGACGAGCTGGAAGTGACCGTCGACCGGGAGCTGCGCAGGCTCTACCAGCATCGGCTCGAACGCCAACTGCAGGAGATAGAGAGCTTTTGTCGCCGGCGCGCCGTGGAGTACCTGCGTGCCAGCACCGCCATCGGCTTCGAGGACGTAGTGCTCAAGTACCTGCGTCAGGGGGCGCACCTGCGGTGATCCAGCTCGCCTACCCTGCGGCCCTGCTGGCGCTGCTGGCCATTCCCCTGTTGCTGGCGCTGCACCTGCTGCGGCCCAGGCGCCGCCGTGTGGTGCTGTCCACGACGACGCTGTGGCAGGCGGCGCAGCAGGATCGCGAAAGCGCGCACGGGTTTCGCAGGCTCCTCGGGAACTTGAGCCTGCTGCTGTTGCTGGCGAGCGCGCTGGCGCTTGGGGTGGCCCTGGCCGGCCCCCAGTGGCTGACCCGCGCCAGCGAGGACGCCGACACCGTGCTCGTGCTCGATGTGAGCGCGAGCATGAAGACTCGGTCGGGTATCGGAACGACACGCTTTGACCAGGCCCTTGCCGAGGCTGCCGGCATTGTGGATGGCCTGCCCCGGGAAGGACGCATGCTGGTGATGACCAGCGGGCGCAAGGCCCTGTTGAGGACCGGCTTCGAGGCCGACCGCGACGCGCTGCGGCGGGCGCTGGCGCAGTTGCGCCCCGGCGACGAGGCGGGCCGGCCGGCCGAAGCCCTGGCGCTGGCGCTGTCGTTGCTTCGAGGCCGGAGCCATGGACGCATCACCTTCCTGACCGATGGCGCCTTCGATCCTGACGTGGACCCCGGCTCGCCCCAGGTGGCGTTTCGAGTCGTGGGCGGGCCCGCGCGAAACGTGGCCATCACCCGCTTCGACTTCCGCCAGGAGCTCGCGAGCGAGGACCGTTTCCAGGTGCTGGTGACGGTGCGCAACTACACGGACGCGCCGGTGACGGTGCCGGCCTCGGTGAGCCTGGACGAGCGCGTGCTGTTCAGGCGCACCCTCGAGCTTGCCGCGCGCGGCGAGCAGACCCTGGTGCTGCCGTTCCCCGGCCGTGCCCTCGGGCAGGCGGTTGCGCGCATCGACGTGGACGACGACCTGGCGGCCGACAACCAGGCCTTTGCGGCGGTGAGCCCGCGGCATCCGGTGCGCGTGCTGTTGTTCAGCCGGGGCAATTTCTACCTGGAGAGCGTGCTCGAAGCGTTGCCCGATGTGGACCTCGTCAAGCGCGACGGGTCGCCCGACGAGGACATCACCCGGCTCGCCCGCAGTCACGACGTGGTGGTGTTCGATGGCATTGCGGCGCCGCAGCTGCCGCCCGGGAACTTCCTGCTCGTCAACACCGTGGCGCCGGGCTTGCCGTTCTCCGACGCGGGTCGGGTGGCGCAGCCGAGCATCCTCGTCAGCGGACGAAGCGCGCTGATGCGCGACGTGGACCTGACCGCCGTTCGCGTCGACCAGGCCCGGCGCGTCGTCATCGACGGGCCGGTCACGGGGCTGCAGCGCCTGATCTGGTCGCCGGAATCGGACCTGGCGCTCGCGCTGCTCGATGGCGGCCTGAAACTGGTCTATCTCGGCTTCGATATCGCCGAATCCAACTTTCCGTTGCAGGCGGCCTTCCCGCTGTTCGTAAGCCAGAGCCTGGAGTGGTTGCGCCCGCGCGGCGACGATCGCCTGTCCAACCACATAGCGGCCGGCTCCACCCATTCGATCCAGGTGCCCGCAACCGCGATGCAGGTGACCGTGCGCACGCCATCGGGCAGTTCCGAGACGCTGGAGGTGAAGGGCGGCTCGCTGCTGTTCGACGCCACCGCCGATGCCGGCATCTATCGATATACCGTTGGCGACGTGGCGCGACACTTTGCGGTGAACCTCACCAACGCGCGGGAATCCGATGTCAACAATCGATGGGCGCCCGGCGAGCGACGCGAGGAACGGCGACCTGCGAGCGACGGCGCGCAGGCGCTCGTGCCGCTCTGGCCCTACCTGCTGGTGCTCGCCCTGGTGTTGCTGGCTCTGGAGTGGTGCGTGTGGGCCGGGAGCCGAAGCAGTGCCTGAATTCGCGCAACCCGCATGGCTGCTACTTATCGCGGTGCCGGTGCTGCTCGTCATCCTGACTGTCTGGCGCGCGGGTCGCGCGAACTTCAGGCTCGTCACCGCGGGCGCCCTGCGGGTGCTGGCCCTGGCGGCGCTGGCGGTGGCGCTCGCGGGGCCGCTTGCCGGCTCCGACGCGCGTCATACCGACGTGGTTTTCGCGCTCGATCTGTCCAGCAGCATCCCCCGGGAGTCCATCGCCGAGGCGCTGGATTTCGTCAATCGCGCCAGGGAGTCCCCGGCACGCATCGGGCTGGTGGTGTTCGGCGCCGATGCAGCGGTGGAATCCCTGGTGCGCGGAGGAGCCGAGCCGGTACGCGAAGTCACGGCCCAGGTGGAGCGCGCAGGCACCGATATCGGCCGCGCCATCGAGGTGGCTGTTGGCGCGTTTCCCCCGGCGGGGCATCGGCGCATCGTGCTGCTCACCGATGGCCGCGAGAACCTCGGCGACGCGCGCGCGGCGGCCGCGGTGGCGCGGTCCCTCGGGGTGGAGATCCACAGTGTGCCGCTCGAGAGACCCTCGCTCGGGAGGGAAATCTACGTGCAGGACCTGACGGTTCCGCCGCAGGTGCGCCTGCACGAGCCCTTCAACGTGCGGGCGGTGGTCCACAGCAGCGAATCCAGCCGCGCCCACCTGGTCATCATGCGCAACGGCGTGCTGCTGCACGAATCCGCGGTCGAGCTCCAGCCGGGCCCCAACGTCTACTCGTTCGTGGAACAGGCGGACCAGCCGGGCTTGCAGGAATACGAGGCCATCGTCAATAGTGACGCGGACAGCGAGCCGGAGAACAACCGCTATCAGGCTTTCGTGCAGGTGACGGGCGCGCCGAAGGTTCTGCACGCGGTCGGCGACCCGAAAGCCGGTCGTTACGTGAGCGCGGCGCTGAGGGCCCAGGGTCTGGCGGTCGACGAGGTGCGCGCCAGCGCGATCCCGGCCAGCATGCACGAACTGGTGGGCTACGACCTGGTGATCCTGGACAACGTCTCCGGATTCGACATGTCCCTCGCCAAGATGGAGCTGCTCGAGGGCTACGTGCGCGATACGGGAGGCGGCGTGGTGAAAATCGGCGGCGACAGGAGCTACGCTGCGGGCGGCTATTACGCGACCCCCGTGGAACGGCTGTTGCCGGTCACCATGAACGTGAAGACCGAGGTGAAGATTCCGAGCCTGTTGGTGGTCTTCGTGCTGGACCGCTCCGGGAGCATGGGCACGAAAGCCCAGGGCGAGGACAAGCTCACCATCGCGAAGCGCGCCGCCCTGTCGTCCATCGACCTGCTGAACCAGCTCGACCGGGTCGGCGTCCTGGCCTTCGACAGCACCCAGGAATGGGTGGTGTCCCCGACCGAAGTGGCCATGCGCCTGCCGATCGTCGAGAAGCTGCGCGGGCTCAATGTCGGCGGCGGTACCGATCTCCATCGCGCCCTCGAGGAGGCGCACCGCGTCATGCGCAAGGAGCAGGCAAAGGTCAAGCATCTCATCGTGCTCTCCGATGGTCTCACCGAAGGCGAGAAGAACTTCGATCCACTGGGCAGGCGCATCGCCGCCGACGGCATCACGATCTCCACCGTGGCCTTGGGCGCGGACTCCGACCGGGCGTTGATGGCCAGGCTCTCGGAGCTCGGCTCGGGTCGCTTCTACCACACCGACGATCCCGCCAACGTGCCGCGTATCTTCACCAGCGAGACCCTGACTATGGCGCGCGACCTGGTGGTGGAGGGAAACATCCGGCCACGACGGGTCCATGCGGGCGAGCCGATCCGGGGATTCGGAGCGGACGGATTTCCGGTTCTCGGCGGCTACCAACGCACCTTTGCCAAGCCTGCCGCCCAGGTGCTGCTCGCCGGACGGGACGACGATCCGCTGCTGGTGTCGTGGCGCTACGGTCTGGGCAAGGCGGTGGCGTTCACCTCCGATCTCTCCGGCCGCTGGGGCCGGCGCTGGGTTGAGTGGCCGCAGTTCGGGCGCTTCGTCTCGCAGACGGCCCGCTGGACCATGCGCCGCAGCGGGAGCGAATCCTTCGTGCCCCGCTTCCAGTGGCAAGGACGGCGCGGCGAGATGAGCGTGGATGTGCTCGACCGGGACGATCGCTTCATCAACGGCCTGGCGCTGGAGGCGTCCCTGGTGGACCCGTCCCGTGCCACCCGGCGCGTGACGCTCGAGCAGATCGCACCGGGGCGCTACCACGGGGAGTTTCCGGTGCCCGGTGCCGGGCGCTACTACATCACACTGAGCGGGCGCGACGGCCAGACACAGGTGGGCCCGCGGACCTTTGGGCTGGCGGTTCCGTACTCTTCGGAGTACTTGCACCTGGGTGTGGATCAAGGGTTGCTGCGTGACATCGCCAGCATCACCGGCGGACGCCTGCTCCCGCTTTCCAGCGCCAGCCTGAGTGCCGTGACCATGCCCTCGCCGGAAGCGCCGGGTCCCCTCTCGCAAGTCTGGTGGCCACTCTTCCTGGCGGCCCTGTTGCTGCTGGTGGCCGAGGTGGCGGTGCGCAAAGTGACGCTCCCCGATGCCTGGCGCGCGCGATGGGCGCGATGGCGCGGTGCGCGCCAGGGCGCCGCGGCGCTGGAACCGGGATACGAAGCGCTACGCGCCACCATCGTCCAGGAGCGGGCGCGCCACCTGTCGGCCATGCGCGATGGCTTCCTTCTGAACGCCGACGATCCGGCCGCGCGCGCCCGGCTCTATCTGGCCGCGGGCCGCAGCCGCGCTCGTTGAGCACGTGGTGACGAGGAACCCCTTTCGATTTCTGCCTTCTGCCTAGAACCTTTCTCAAGAGATATCCACCGCGCAGTTTGAGCATGCCTCCGAGATATACGGCACTGCGCGGGTCCTGTCAGAACGGTCGGGGCCCGCTCCGAGGCTTCCCGCGCATCCGGGCAATTGACTTGGCCATCGCGTTCTCTGGAGTCCTTACCGGTACCGGAAGCCTCGGATCAAACCCCGACCCTTCTGCCACCCGCGCAACTCGGCACACCCGCGGGCCGGGACCCGCCCCGCGGCCTGCGCGCTACGCACAGGATGAATCGTCGGAGGCGAACGGCCGCGTTTTTTTGAGATAGGTTCATGTCATTACGCTGGCAATGCGGGCTTCTAATTGGCCTGCTGGCTTTCCCGGCCGCTGCGGACCAGACGGCGCCGGCGGCGCTCGACCCGGACGCGGCGTTGAAGACGAGCCAGGCCGCGATCGGCCGGAGGCTCACGGATTACGCCTTTCTTGACCGCAACGGCCGGCAGGTCCGGCTCGGCGACTTCCGCGGTAAGCCGCTGCTGGTGAATTTCGTCTACACCGGCTGCAACGCAGCGTGCCCGCTGACGACGAAACTCCTCGCGGACTCGATCCGCAAGGCGCGCGGGGTGGTCGGATCCGACAGCTTCCGCGTGCTCACGATCGGCTTCAATCTCCCGTACGACTCGCCGGAGGCGATGCGCGATTTCGCGCGGCGCGTCGGGCTTAATGCGGCGAACTGGGAGTTCCTCACGCCGTTCGAAGCGCAGCGCGATGCGCTCACCGCCGACTTCGGCTTTTCCTGGAAGCCGACATCCGGGGGCTTCGACCACATCACTCAGGTCACGGTGGTGGACCAGCAGGGCCGGATCTACCGCCAGGTCTACGGCGACACTTTTTCGATCTGGCTCCTGGTTGATCCGCTGAAGGAACTGATCGAGGGAACGGCCGTGCCGGTGCGCAGCCTCTCCGATTTCATCGAGCGCGTGCGAATTCTCTGCACCGTCTACGATCCGCGCACCAACACCTACCGCTTCAAGACCACGGTGATCGGCGAGATCATCTCCTTCGCCGCCATCACCGTCGCGCTCGTTGCGTTCGTGTGGTGCGAGCGCCGGCGCCGGCGCAAAGCCTCGGCGCGATAAACTAGAGGCGTGTTGCGATCGATCCAGAGCGCCGGGCGCTGGGTGTTTCACCGTGCCGACGCCGTGTTCAACAAGGTGTTCGGCGAGCGCCTGAATCCCCTCTATTACCTCGGAGGGATTGCCTACTGGATGCTGTGGGTCGTGGTGGTGAGCGGCGTCTACCTCTACGTCTTCTACCGCACCGGCGTCGAGGAGGCGTACGACTCCGTCGAATACCTCACCGTCCAGCAGTGGTGGCTGGGCGGGATCCTGCGCAGCGTGCACCGCTACGCGTCCGACGCCATGGTGCTGGCGATGGGCGCGCACCTCGTCCGGCATTTCGTGTTCGACAGCTACCGCAGCTTCCGCTGGTTCTCGTGGATCACCGGGGTGCTGCTGGTGTGGCTCACCTACGCGAGCGGCATCAACGGCTACATGCTGCCGTGGGACGGCCTCGCCCAGTTCGTCGCGATCGCGACAGCCGAATGGCTCGACTGGTTCCCCATGTTCGAGGGGACGCTCATCCGCAATTTCGTCGCCGAGGGCGCGGTGAACGACCGCCTGTTCTCGCTGCTTTCGTTCATCCACATCGGGCTGCCGCTGATGCTGCTCGCCGTGCTGTGGATACACACGCAGCGCGTGCCCGGCGCCAACACCCGTCCGCCCTGGCCGGTGGCGATCTCGACCACGGTCGCGCTCGTGGCTCTCTCCCTCGCGCAACCGGTGACGAGCCAGGGCGGGCCGGCGGACCTGGGCGCGGCGGTTACGACCGTCGATTTCGACTGGTTCTACCTGCCGGTCTACGCGCTCATCTATCGCTGGACACCGGGGGAAGTGTGGCTGCTGGTGGGGGGCGCAACCGTGCTGTTCCTGCTTGCTCCGTGGCTGCCGCCCAAGCGCCGCCGCAAGGAGGGGTTTCACCTCCTCGTCCATCCCGACAACCGCATCGTCCCGGTGCGCGAGGGCGAGAGCCTGCTCGAGGCGGCGCTGCGGGCGGAGATTCGCATTCCCTACGACTGCCGCAACGGTGGCTGTGGCGAATGCAAGAGTGCGCTCCTCTACGGCAACGTGGATTACGGCGACTACCAGGAAACCGCGCTCTCCGCGGAGGAGCGCGCAAGCGGCAAGTTGCTGCCGTGCTGTGCGACGCCGCTCTCCGACATCGAGATCGAATACGAGCCGAAGGAGGCGGCGGCGGCCGTCCCGGTCAGGGTGTACACCGCGCGCGTCGCCGCCATGGAGCGGCTGACCCACGACGTGATGCGGTTGATCCTCAAGGTCCAGGGCGATGAAGTGCCGTTCTTCTACGCCGGGCAGTACATCAACGTGCTGCTGCCCGACGGGCAGCGGCGCAGCTTCTCGTTCGCGACGGCGCCGCACGAGCGCGACCACATCGAGCTGCAGATCCGCTGGATCCAGGGCGGCCTGTTCTCGACTCGCGTCTTCACCGAGATGAAGGAGGGCGACGTCCTGCAGTTCGAGGGGCCGCTGGGGTCGTTCTTCCTGCGCGAGGACAACGCGAAG
>Ga0209640_10002998_pt1 | contig 14755 bp, 12 predicted proteins | sample RifCSP10_1_FD_184018 | JGI IMG/M metagenome (GOLD analysis project Ga0209640, IMG submission 184018) | Soil microbial communities from Rifle, Colorado - Rifle CSP2_sed 10_1 (SPAdes) (version 2) | ecosystem: Environmental > Terrestrial > Deep subsurface > Rock core/Sediment | place: Rifle...
TCCCGCGCACACGCGCGAGGTCGACACGGCGCTCCACGCCCGGCTCTGCCCCGGCGACGCCGAGCACATTCGTACCGCCGCCGAAGCCGCCCTAGCTCACCGCGTTCGGTTGCTCGGGCCAGACGAGGTCGAGCTCGGGCCGCGCATCGACTGGCTACGGGACTTCCGCTCGGGAGTCGCGTGGCCGCGCGGCTACATGCGCGACATCGCCTACGTGATCCGCGACGAGACGCGGCGGCTCGACGAAATGGCGAAGAGCTTCGCGGCGCTGGGGCGACCGTCATCCGGGCCGCCCACGGCCGTGGACCTGGACGAGCTGCTTCGCGGCCTGATCTCGACCGACGTGCCGGAGGGGATCGCGACGACGCTCGCCGTCGGCCACGGCGGCGTCGAGATCACCGGCCACTACGAAGCGCTGCAGCGCGCGCTGCGGAATCTGCTGCGCAACGCGGTCGAAGCGGTGCAGCAGGGCCGGGGCACGAGAGTCGATGTCAGCGTAGGAGCCGACGGCGAGGGCATCGTCGAGATCGTGATCGCCGATGACGGAATCGGCATTCCGGACGGTCTGACGGAGGCTATCTTCGAGCCGGACCGGACGTTGAAGGCGGGCGGGACCGGACTCGGCCTCGCCATCGTGCAGCAGGTGATCACCGCCCACGGCGGGACCGTGCGAGCGCGTAACCGGGAGAAGGGCGCCGAATTCGTCGTCCGGCTGCCCGCTGAACCACGCGGAGAGACCGCGTCCAACCCGAGAGGTACCGCTTGATCCGAAACATCAGCCGCGGCGTTGCGGTTCTCTGCATGGCCGGCACCGCCGGTTGTGCGATTCGCCTGGGCGGCTCGAAGCCCGAAGAATACAGGACCCTCGCGCTGCAGCCGCCAGCGGAGGCGACGGTCGCGGAGATCGCACGCGTCGTGCACGAGGCGAACGCGTCCATCGTGCTATTGACTGCACAGCGGGACAGCGCGTGGTTCGCGGAGGTCGCCACGCAGACGGGCCTCGCCTTGAGCGGGCCGGGCACGACCGAGTCCAACGCGAAAGCGTTCTTCACGAACCTGAAGGTGCTCGGCGACACTTCGATCGTACTGGGCGTCGCGGATGGCACGCGCATCCACATGCACGATGCGTTGTATGAGATCGACAAGAACCGGATCCTCGACCTGATGCTGATCGGTATTTCGCCGAGGAGCGACCTTCGTGAGGCCGTGCGCACGCTGCTGTCGTACATTGCGACGGACGTCGGCGCGAACGCGGCGATCATGATGGCGATCGACGCCCCGACGCCGCAGGCGGGGGACAGCATTGCGACGCTGCTTCGGGCGGCCTACTCGAATGCCGGCGAATGCGAGCGATCGACCGACAGCGGCGCACCGAGCACCGTGCGTCTGTTCTACGGGCCGTCGGCGCGCGTACAGTGCCGGACGGCGAGGCGGCTCACGGACGGGGGTTCGCCGATTCTCGCCGATCTGATCGTGCGCCGTTGAGGCTCGGGCCGTGACCGCGGTCCGGTAGCGGCCGCGGTCGGCGGCCTGCACTGGACCGTGCGGGGAACATGGCGAGGATCCTGATCGTCGACGATGAAGCCAACATTCGCCGCATGCTGGCGGGCCTGCTGGACGCGGAAGGGCACGCGACGGTGGGCGCCGGTGATGCCGGTGAAGCGGTGTGGGCGATGGAGGCCGATGAGCCGGATGCGGTCCTGCTCGACCTCGCCCTGCCCGGTATCGACGGACTGACCCTGCTCGAGCGGCTGCGCGGCCGCTGGCCCGATGTGCCCGTCGTGATGATGAGCGGCCGCGCGACCCTGTCGGATGCGGTGCGCGCGACCAAGATCGGCGCCTTCCATTTCCTGGAAAAGCCGCTTTCACCCGAAGCCCTGCTGATCGCGCTCGAGGGCGCGGTCGAGTTGAAGCGGGCGCGCGACCTGACGCGCACGCTGACGGCCGATCGCGGCGGCGGCATCCTCGTCGGATCGGGTGAGGCGATGCGGCGGATCCGCGAGACGATCGCACAGATCGCGCGAACCGACGCACGCGTGCTGATCACGGGGGAGAGCGGGACGGGCAAGGAGCTGGTCGCGACGGCGCTGCACATGGCATCGAACCGCGAGGCAGCCGCTTTCGTTCGCGTGAATTGCGCGGCGATCCCGCGCGATCTCGTGGAATCGGAGATGTTCGGGCACGAGCGCGGCTCGTTCACGGGCGCGATCGAGCGGCGGCGAGGCCGGTTCGAGCTGGCGCACCAGGGCACGCTGCTGCTCGATGAAGTCGCCGACCTCGGCCCCGAGGCACAGGCGAAACTGCTGCGCGCGATCGAAACGGGAGCCATCGAGCGGATCGGCAGCGAACGCCCGATCTCCGTGAACGTGCGCGTGCTCTCGGCGACGAACCGCGATCTCCAGGCCGAAATCAAAGCCGGCCACTTCCGCGAAGACCTCTTCTACCGGCTGAACGTTCTGCGCATCCACCTTCCGCCGCTGCGTGAACGGCGCGAGGACATCCCCGAGCTGATCGGCCATTTTCTGGCGAGGCTGCACGAACGGGAAGGTCTTGCGAGGCCCGGCTTGCGCGACGACGCGCTCGATCGGCTGTGCGAGTATGCGTGGCCCGGCAACGTGCGCGAGCTCGCCAACGTGTGTGAGCGGCTGGCCATTCTGAATCCGGGCCGCAGCATCGGCGTGGGCGATCTCTCGGGATTGCTGGTCGAGCCCCGACCCGGCGCTGCGCAGCCGGTCGCCGATGGCGCCTCCGACCACCTGCCCCTGCAGGAGCAGCTCGATGTCTACGAACGAAGCATCATCCTCCGCTCTCTCGTCGAGGCGGCAGGCAGCGTCTCCGAAGCCGCGCGGCGGCTGAACACGGACCGGCCCAACCTGTACCGCCGAATGAAACGGCTGGGGATCGATCGATGATGAAAGGTGCGAATCGAAACGACGCCATCGCGGCGGCGTCCGTGCGGAAGGGAAGGAACATCGCGCCGCTGCGAGCGCTAGCCGCGCTGTTGGCGTTGGCGTGCGCCAGCGGAATGCACGCGCCCGGCGTTCGGGCGCAAGGCGAGGGCCTGTCGCAGCTGCCCGACAGCGTGGCGGGGCGAATCGTCGCCTTCTACAACGCGGCGGGCACGACGCGGTTCTCCGGTGAAGGCCGCATCGCGGCGGGCAGCAGGATCGGCGGACCGGTCGCGGTGCTGGGCGGCCCGTTCGAGGTGGGCGGCACGATCGACGGCGACCTCGTCGTGATCAACGGGGATCTCCAGCTGCTGGCGGGCGCGAGCATCACGGGCTTGGTGACGGTGGTGGGCGGGCGAGTGACGGGCGCGGAGAACGCGAACGTGAGCGGCGCCATCGTCAACCATCGCGAGCCGCTCCGCTTCAGGCATGATGCCGGCGGACTGGTCTACACGCCGGGCGGGCTCGAGTCGGAGCTGTCGGCGGGCCGCGAATTCGCATTCGGCCGGACCGATTTCCTGATCGCGGCGAGGCACGACTACAACCGCGTGGAAGGTCTGCCGATCTCGATCGGACCGCGCATCCGGATCGGGCAGTCGAATCCGACGCTGCTCGAGGGTCTGGCGATCTACCGCAGCTCCGCCGGCCTGCGCATCGACCCGGACCAACTCGGCTATTCGATTCGCGCTGAACAGTTCCTGGGCGGCGGCCACACGGCGCGCATTGGTGCGCGCCTGTTCAGCGAGATGACCACCATCGAGGACCTCGGTCTCAGCAACCGGGAGAACTCGCTGGCGACGTTCGTGCTGCACACCGACTACCGGGATCGTTATGAAGACGAGGGCTGGGCCGCATACCTGCGGTTCGCCCGATCCGGCTGGCCGCACGACCTGTCGGTCGAGTACCGCGAGGAAACGCAGCGTCCGGTTTCCGCCGGAAGCCCGTGGTCGCTCTTCGACAATGCCGATCCGTGGCGGCCGGAGCCGGTCATCGCGCGCGGCACGCTGCGCACGCTATCCGCGCGTTTCATTTACGATTCGCGCAACGAAGTGGTCGACCCGGCGGCCGGCTGGTACATCGTGGCGGAAGCGGAGCAGGGCCTGGGCGGAACGTTGCGCATGCCCGAGCTGACGGCGCCCGGCACGGATTCGGTCGTGGCCCAGGCGATCGGCGTGCGTGAGCGCTTCGCGCACCTGACCGTCGATGTCCGGCGGTACCTCCGACTCGGGCCGGGATCCCGCCTGAGCCTGCGACTGTGGGGCGCGGGCTCACCCGACGGCTCGATGCTGCCGCCGCAACGGCAGCACGTGCTGGGAGGCGAGGGCAGCCTGCCCGGCTATTCGGCCCACCAGTTCGACTGCGGCGCCCGGCGACAGGCGGTCGAGTCCGACAAGGCGATCGCGTTTCCCTGGTACGGCTGCGACCGCGCCGTGCTGCTGCAGCTCGAGTACCAGGGCGCGTTCCCGTGGCTGACGGAGCGCGCGGAAGCGATCGGAAGATCGCTCAACATCGAGCACTCGCTGCGCTGGGTGCTGTTCTTCGATACCGGCCGGGCGTGGAACGAACCCGATGCGCTGGGCGCGCGCGGCGGCGGGCCACCCGATTTCGTCACCGACGTCGGGATTGGCGTGCGGGCCGCCGGTCTGGGCTTCTACTGGGCCGTTCCTCTGTCCGATGCGGGATCCGGATTCAACTTCTTCGTGCGCCTCGGTCGCCGGCTTTGATCGAAGCGGGCTGGCTCGTTCTGATTCTGCTCGCCGGCCCGGCCGGCGCGCGGGACGGTCCGACGGAACAGGGGCCGGCGTTGAGCGTGCGTGCCGATACGACGAGCGGCGGGCGCGCCCTGCTGCGTATCGGATCGGTGCTGGACGATCAACAGCTGGGCGATGCGTTGCGCTCCGGTCTGCCGCTGCGCGTGAAGGTGCGCGTCGAGTTGTGGCGTGACGGCTTGTTCGACCATCTCGAATCGAACGAGACGTGGACGACGGTCGTGCTGTTCGAGCCGCTCGACGAGCAGTACATCGTGCGGCTGCCAGGCGGCCAGGTGCGCCGGTTCGCGGCCTATGGCGAGGCGCGGGCCGCCCTCGAATCCCAGTACCCGCTGGCCATCGCCCCGCGGCGGTCGGGACGCTACTACTACACGGCCACGCTCGAGATCGAGACCCTGTCGCTGTCGGATCTCGACGAGCTGCAACGCTGGCTGCGCGGCGAGCTGGGTCCGGCGGTGAGCGGTGAGCGCTCGATCGGCAGCGCGATGGGCGAGGGTGCGAAGCGGCTCCTCATCCGTATGCTCGGCCTGCCGTCTCGCCGGATCGAAGCCAGGAGCGACCGGTTCACGATCCACTGACCCGATCTTCGCCGGTTGACCCTGAAGGTCGGTCCCGGGGCGGCGAAGGCACAGCGTCAGGAACGGGAAGCAATCGAAGGTGATGACAGGCACGATCGAGATTCCGCATTCCATCAGGGACGCGTTGCGCGCCGTCTTCGGCCGACCCATCGGATCCCCGCTCGACGACAGCGCGTTCGACCGGCTGGCGCTCGCCATCTTCGCGTGGCAGTTCGAGCACAACACTCCGTATGCGGCGTACTGCTCGAGACGCGGCCGGACGCCGGCGGCCGTCACGCACTGGACACAGATCCCGGCGGTGCCCACGGCTGCGTTTCGCGAGGCCGCGCTCATCGCGGGGGATCCGGCGGCAGCCGCAGCCGTTTTCCGGACGAGCGGGACGACGGGCGGCCCGGAGCGCAGGGGCACACATTACATTGGCGATACATCGCTCTATCACGAATCGCTGCTGCCCAATTTCGCGGCGATGCTGCTGCCGGACGGCGCTGCGCCCGTGATGATATCGCTGGTTCCGCGGCCCGCCGAGGTGCCGGACTCATCGTTGTCGCACATGGTCGAGACCGTCATCGCCCGGTTCGGCGCACCGGCGAGCACGTGGGTCGCATCCGTCGTGAGCGGAATTGACGACGCCCGCCTGAACCGGGCGCTCCACGAGGCCTGCGAACGCGACGAAGCCGTCTGCCTGCTCGGAACGTCGTTCGCGTTCATCCACTGGCTCGACGTGCTGCGGGCGACCGGCCGGCGATACGCGTTGCCGCCCGGCTCACGCATCATGGACACCGGTGGATTCAAGGGTCGAAGCCGCGAGGTCGATGCGGATGCGATGCGCGAGGAGTACGCGTTCCGTCTCGGTATCGATACGGTCCACGGCGTCAACGAGTACGGCATGACGGAAATGTGCTCGCAGTTCTACGATTCGACACTGCGCGACCACGCGGCCGGGCTGAAGCGATCGCGGCACAAGGTGATCCCGCCCTGGGTCCGCACCCGACTCGTCGATGCCGATACGCTGGAGCCCGTCACGCAGGGCGAACGCGGACTCCTTCAGCATTTCGACCTGGCGAACGCCGGCTCCGTCTGCGCCATACAGACGGAAGACGTCGGCGAAGCCATCGAGGGCGGGTTTCGCGTGATCGGCCGCGCCGCCGGCGCTCAGCCGCGGGGTTGCTCGATGGCGATGGATGACCTTCTCGAAGCTCTCGCGGGGAACCGGCCGTGAGCGACGAACGCGGACCCGCGGAGGCGACGGCCGCGTTTGACGCGTTTCATCTTCCCGGCCTCGACACCGAAGCCGTCAAGGAGTGGGCCGTGAGCGCGCACGCGGGCGCGTTGCTGCGTCACCCGGTTCTGGACGCGGCCGCGCTTTCATCGGTGATCCGCCACATTCGCCGGGCGAGGGCGGAGCACCTGGACGGGCTGCCGGTGAAAGCGATCACACGAGCGCTCGCGCAGGCGGCCGGGCGCGTCGTCGATCCGGCTGATGCGATCGGCCGCATCGCGCGAGCCCTGCTGCCGTCGATCACCGGATACTCGAAGCCGATGGTCGAGCTGGTGCTGGACCGGCTGGCGGCGGACTGGAACGAAAAAGCGCTGCGCGGCCTGGTCGAAGCGGAGTTTCCGGGCGCGACGTTCGAACCGTTCGCGGGCGACAGGCCGGGACCGCGAACCGTGCGCGCCGTCGGGCCGCACTTCGCTTTCCACATATTCTCGGGCAACGTGCCGGGCGTCGGCGTGACCTCGATCATGCGATCGCTGCTGGTCCGGGCGGCGACGCTGGGCAAGACGTCGGGCCGCGAACCGCTGCTGGCCGCGCTGTTCGCGCGGGCCCTCGCTTCCGTCGATGCGCCGTTGGCCGACTGCCTGGCCGTAACGCACTGGGCGGGCGGCGATGCGAGGCTCGAGAACGAGGCGATGAGCGAGGCCGACGTCATCGTCGTGTACGGCGCGGCGCCGACGGTGCGGTCGGTCCGGTCGCGGGCGCCCGTCACGGCCCGCATCGTTGAACACGGACCCCGCATCTCGATCGGCATGGTCGGTGCTAACGCGCTGATTAACGAGGCGGCCAGTGCGGCAGCCGCGACGGCGGCGGCGTGGGCGGTTTCCGTCTTCGACCAGCAAGGCTGTGTGTCGCCGCATGTGGTATGGGTCGAAGGCGATGCGACGGCTGCGCGCCGGTTCGCGGAGCAGGTGGCGGAAGCGATGGCCGCCGTCCAGGTCGTTCTGCCCCGGGGGCGGGTGGGCGTGGAAGAGGCGGCGGCGATCCGGGAGGCGAGAACGACGGCGGAATTCCGGGCGATCGGCGGCGAGGATGCGGCCGTCTTCGAAGGCGAGGGTACGACGTGGACGGTGATATACGATGCGGCTGCGGACTTCGAGGCCTCGTGTCTGAATCGGACGATCCGGGTGAAGCCGATCGCCGAGCTGGAGGAGGTGCCGGCCCTGATCGAGCCGTTCCGCGGGTACATCCAGAGCGCTGCGCTCGAAGGGGTGGGCAGCCGTCTTGCCGGGCTGGCCGATCGGCTGGCGGATGCCGGCGTGACGCGGATTACAGGATTCCGGCAGATGCCCTGGCCGCCGCCGGCGTGGCACCACGACGGGAGCGGACCCCTGCGGGAACTCGTTCGCTGGGTCGACCTGGAGTCTTGAACACGACTTGCCGGGAACCCCGAGCAGGGTTACCCATTGAACGTTCCACGCATTGCGCCGCCCGGTGGGGTGAGCCCGCCGGGCGGCGCGTGCGTCGTGGCCCGGCCGGCCGTGAGGGCCGGAACGCATTGCGACCCCCGCTCTGACTGACGGCTGGAAAGAACGCATGCGATTTCGCCTCATAAGCCTCGCCGTTCTGTCGTCCGCATGGGTTGCCGTCGCCTTCCCGATCCAGGCGCAGACCGGTGCCCCCGCGGCTCGCGTCGTCGGCCGTGTGGTCGATCAGGAGAACGCGCGACCCGTCGGCGGCGCGCTGATCCACCTCGATGCCGTGACGACCGCACTCAGTGATGACCGTGGCTGGTTCGCCTTCGACGCCGTGTCCGCCGGAAGCCACAGGGTCCGGGTCGAGATGATCGGTTACGCGTCCCGCGACGGTTCCCTCGATGTCCGCGCCGGCCAGGTCAACGAAGTCCGGTTGACGATCGCGAAGACCGCGATCGCGCTCGAGCCGATCGAGGTCACGGTCAGATCGGGCTGGCTCGAATCGAGCGGCTTCTACGAGCGCGAAGAAAGCGCCGCCACCGGTCATTTCGTCAATCGCGCGGACATCGAGCGGAAGCAGCCGCACGTGCTGACCGACCTGCTCTCCGACGTGCCCGGACTGCGCGTGCATTTCCTCGATGCGGGGCGAAAGCACGTCCGCATCACGCGTGGCGGCACGACCAACCTGCAGGCGTTCGATCCGCGCCAGGAGCTGGTGCTCCCCGGCTGCGAGCCCGATCTCTATCTCGATGGGCAGCTCTTCCGCGAGCGTATTCCGAGAGACGGAACCGAGAACAAGGTCGATGCGTTCGACATCGTCGAACCGCAGCTGATCGAAGGGATCGAAGTCTACACCGGGTCGACCGCGCCGCTGCAATACCAGAACTCGTGCGGCGTGATCCTGGTCTGGACGAAGCGCGGCGCGCCGGCGGGCCAGCCCGCTCGCCCGTCGCCGGCCGCGGCCTCCTCGCTGGCCCGCAGCGAGGCGCCGACGGTCGCGCCAGGAATGGCAGTACGCGCGACTCACCGCTTCGGCGGCGCCGTCGAAGGGACTCTCGAAGCCGCGACGCCGGACAGCGTGATGGTTTCGCGTAACGGCGTGACGAGTTCGTTCGCGTTGAGCCAGCTGCGCAAGCTCGAACACGATGGCGGCATCGCCTCGGCGGGCGAGCGCGGAGTGCGCGGCGCCAAGTGGGGATTCATGTTGAGCGTCGCCGCGATCGCGATCACGGCGGCGGTCGAGGAGTTCAGAGAAGTGCAATCGGGTCGCGACATCGCGATCACGAACACGTCGCCGCGCAAGCCGGCCTTCGCCGTCAAGGTCATTGGCGTGGGCTCGATCGGTGGCGCCATCCTCGGCAGCGCGCTCTGGCGCTACCATCGCTGGATCGACGTGCCCATCCGCTGAGGCAGCGACGCCATGAGTGTTCTTTCCTGGATCGGTCTCGGCCTGCTCGTGGGAGCCCTCGCCAAATTCATCATGCCCGGCAAGGATCCTGGCGGACTGATCGTCACTATCCTCATCGGTATTGCCGGCGCGATCATCGGGGGCGCGATCGCCACGCGAATGGGCTTCGGCACCGTGACCGGCCTCGATGCACGCAGCATCCTCGTCGCGACGGGCGGCTCGATGCTGCTGCTGATCCTTTACCGCATCCTGAAGAAGCGCTGACACGGCAGGAGAGCGTGAAGAGGGGCAACGCCGGGCCGGCTTCACATTCAGGATCCTGCAGACCGCTTGCCGTCCGGGCACCGACGTGAACTCCGGCAGCGTAGAGGCGGACTCATGAGCGAGCCGTTGACCGGCTTCATGATTCTGGCCCAGGATCCGGGGCTGTCACAGACGCTTCGCGATCGCCCGCTCATCGCGCTCGCGACGTTGTTCGGCGCCGGCGTGCTCACGAGCCTGACGCCGTGCATCTATCCGATGATCCCGATCACCGCGGGAGTGATCAGCGGAACGGCCGGGACGTCGGCATCGCGCCGGCGCACGCTCGGCCTGACGCTCACCTACGTCGCGGGACTGGCCCTGCTGTACGCGGTTCTCGGCCTGCTCGCCGGGCTGTCCGGAACACTGTTCGGCACGATCTCCGCCAACCCATGGGCCCGTTTCGCGATCGGGAACCTGCTGCTCGTTTTCGGATTAGCCATGCTGGATGTGTTTCCGTTGAGCGCACCAGGCAGACTGACCGCATGGGCCGGCAGTCTGGGCGGCGGCTCGTATCCCGCCGTGTTCCTGCTCGGCACGACATCCGGTATCGTTGCGGCGCCCTGCGGCGCGCCGGCGTTCGCCGCCGTGCTGACGTGGGTATCGACGACGCAGAGCGCGGCGCTCGGGTTCCTCTACCTGTTCGTGTTCTCGCTCGGCATGACCGCGCTGCTCGTCGCGGTCGGGCTGTCGTCGGGAACCCTGGCACGCCTGCCGAGGTCGGGGAAATGGATGGTGTGGACCAAGAGGATCGCCGGCATCCTCATGATCGCGATGGCGGAGTACTACTTCATTCAGATGGGGATGGTGCTGTGAGAGATTTCGACGCGGCTGCGACGCCGGCCGGAATCGGGGGGACTCCCCGATCCACGTATTCGTCGCCAATGGCGGCCGGCGCGGATCAGGGCGATGCTGTGGAGGGTCGGCCCGGCTGCGATCCTGCCGGGCACGGCCGCAGCGGGGATCGGCGAAGCCCACGCGACCGGGACGGGGAACGGGACCGCATTGGAAGGGCCGGAGGACGGTGCGCGCGTCTCGCATCGGCTGCACTGCTCGCGGTCGGAATCACAATGGTGCTGCCGATCCGCGCCTCCGCCCAGGACGTCGGCCTCGCCATTGGCTCCACGCCACCGGCCGCGCAGGTGGAGGACCTCGATGGCAATGCCGTGGACCTGTCGAGATACATCGGCAAACAGAAGCCGGTGCTGTTCGAGTTCTGGGCCACGTGGTGCCCGCTCTGCAAAGCGCTCGAGCCGCGGTTGCAGGAAGCCCGCAAGCAGTTCGGCGAGCGCATGGATTTCGTCGTGGTCGCCGTCGCCGTCAACGAAACGCCCCGCCGCATCAAGCGACACCTCGAATCGAACGAGACGGTCGGTCCCGTCTTCTTCGATGCGAAGGGCGCTGCCGTGCGCGCGTTCGATGCACCGACCACGTCGTACGTCGTCATTCTCGATGCCGCCGGGAAGGTGGCATACACGGGGACGGGATCCGATCAGCCGATCGTCGAAACGCTGGGCCGCATTCTGGGCGCGTCGCGCCGATAGGCAGCCGATCGCGAAACGGGATCCGATCCCGGCGGCCGGCTCGAAGGCGGCCGAAACCGGAAAATAGAAGGCCACGCGGTCCGCATGGGACGGCGTGGCCTTCTCCTTGGCACCGCGAGCACTCCTCTCGAGTGTCCCGCGGCGCTGGGGGGGACCTCGAAGCGATCAGCCTCCCGGATCAGCCGGTATCAGCTTCTTGATCGCGTCACCCAGATCAGTGTAGGCTGTCGGATCCACTTCACGGAACGGCACCGCGCGATACGCGATCCTGCCGTCCGGTCCGATCACGAACAGGTTCCGGCTGGACACCCTCGTGCGCTCGGCGTTGAACGAGCCGTACGCCTTCGCGACGGCCAGGTCCTTGTCGCTGGCCATCAGGAACTGGAACTGATCGTCCTTCGCCCAGCTGTAGAGATCCTCGATCGGATCGTTGCTGACCGCGATGAGCACCACGTCCTGCCCGCTGTTGAAGATCTGCGCGTACTGATCACGGTACGCGTGCATTTGGATCGTTCAGCCACGGGTTCGGGCTTTGAAGAAGAACGCCAGGACGACGGTCTTCCCCTTGTAATCGCTGAGGTGCACCTGGTTCTGCAGGACGCCGTAGCGCGTCGCGCCCGCGAGCGCGAAATCGGACGCAACGGCGCCGACCTCGAGGGGCGTCTGTTCTCTGGCCGCCTGCTGAGCGGCCGCGGGCAGCGCGGCGAGGCTCAGGGCCAGGGCGGGCAGAATCGATTTCGAACGCTGCATCCCGATGCCTCGATTGCCGGGGGTGAGTCGATGAATCGATCGATTCAATCTAAACGCGAGAGCGCGCGGAAGCGAGCGGCCACTGGCGCGGAGACCCCGGAGGCGACCGGTTCGCAGCGGGCGGAGCCGGCACTTCCACTCACATGCACGCCGTCCAGGTGGAGTACGGCGAGGTCGAGAGCCGAAAGAGGCGCGCCCGACGGTTCGCAAGTGTCGGGACCGCCGGGCCTGCGCTCGACCGGCCCGCAGACGGTCGGAGCGCCGGCCCCCCCAGCACGGTGGGGCGTTTTCGGGGCGGCCGCGCGGCGTTTCCGAACGGGCGTCGATGGGGTGAACGCGGATTCGAAGCGATCCCCTTAGATTGCGACGGGATTCGCGGGCCCGGCTCCCACATCCGTGGACGGAAGCTGACCAGCGCCCAGCCGGCGAAGCCCCGTGAGGCGCGAGTCACGATCTCATCCTCGAGCGGCTCGTCGGTGATCGGGATGGAGTCGCCGGAGGACGGGTTCACGGTCGGCGTGGGCGAGGAGAAGTCGCCGACCGAGTGCGGTGCCGAACTGTCCAGAGTCCGTTGCCGGCGCATCGTCGCGGCACGGGCCAATTGTCCATCGAAGTGATCGGAGACACCCCAATGACACGCGGCCGCTGCGCCAGCCGGTCGAGGGCCGTCAATGCGGCCGCCGGACCCGGCAGATCTCCCCACTCACCGTTTTTCACGCCGGCCGCATCAGCTGCCGGGCCTCTGACACCGGTCCTTCTCGTCGCAATGGGTTTCGCACTCCTCGCCGGGACGTCGCTCGCGAGCGCACAGGCGATCGACCCGGCCGCGTACACCGGGCTGAGCTGGCGAAACATCGGGCCGCATCGCGGCAGCCGGACGAAGGCGGCGGCCGGCATTCCCGACCAGCCGAACGTGTTCTACGTGGGCGTCGTAAACGGCGGTGTCTGGAAGACGACCGACTACGGGCGCACGTGGGTGCCGATCTTCGACGATCAGCCGACGGGCTCGGTGGGCGCGATCGCGCTCGCGCCTTCGAATCCGCAGATCGTCTACGTGGGCAGCGGCGAAGGATTGCAGCGGCCGGACCTCTCGACCGGCGACGGCCTCTACAAGTCCACGGATGGCGGGGCGACGTGGACGCACCTCGGCCTTCGCGATGGACAGCAGATCCCGCAGATCATTGTCGATCCCGCGAACCCGGACCGGCTCTTCGTCGCCGTGCTGGGCCATCCGTACGGGCCCAACGAGGAGCGAGGCATCTTCCGCTCGCTCGATGGCGGGCTGAGCTTCCAGAAGGTGCTGTACAAGGACGCGGATTCCGGCGCAGCCGATGTCGTTTTCGATCCGATCGATTCGAATACGCTATACGCCGTGTTATGGCAGGCCCGCCAGGGGCCGTGGGAGAATGGGGCGTTCACGGGTCCGAACAGCGGCATTTACAAGTCCATCGATGGCGGCGACACGTGGCGCCAGCTGACGCGCGGGCTGCCGACGTTCGCCGATGGGCTGGGCCGGATCGGCATCACGGTCGCGCCCAGCGATGCGCGGCGGTTGTTCGCGACGGTCGAGCTGCGCGGGCAGGGCCTGGTCTACCGCTCCGATGATGCCGGCGAGAACTGGCGCCAGATCAGTGAGGATACCCGCGCAGTCTCACGGCCGTCCGACTTCGCGGAAATCAAGGTCCACCCGACCAACCCGGACATCGTCTTCACGGGCAGTATCGTGTCGTGGAAATCGATGGACGGCGGGCGCACGTGGAAGGCTTTCCGCGGGGCGCCGGGCGGCGATGACTACCACCGGCTGTGGATCAACCCGAAGAACCCCGACATCATCCTCATCGCCTCCGACCAGGGCGCGATCATCACTGTGAACGGCGGCGCGACGTTCAGCTCGTGGTACAACCAGCCGACGGCTCAGATGTATCACGTCATGACGGACAACGCCTTCCCGTACCGCGTGTGCAGCGGCCAGCAGGAAAGCGGATCGGCGTGCATTGCGAGTCGCGGCGATGACGGCCAGATCACCTTCCGCGAATGGCACCCCGTGGGCGTCGAGGAATACGGCTACGTCGCTCCGGATCCGCTCGATCCGGACATCGTCTACGGTGGCAAGGTCACGCGCTACGACCGTCGCACCGGCCAGTTGCAGAACGTGGGGCCGCGGCCGCAGCGGGGTGGCGGACCCGGCGACTACCGCACGCTGCGGACCGCCCCGCTCGTCTTCTCGACCGTGGATCCGCACACACTGTATTTCGGCTCGAACACGGTGTGGAAGACGACCAACGGGGGACAGTCCTGGGACCGGATCAGCCCCGACCTCACGCGCACTGACTCGATGCTGCCGCCCAACGTCGGCATCTACGCGAACTCGCCTGCCGCGCGGGGACGGCACCCGGGCGTCGTGTACACGATCGCCCCGTCGTACGTCACGACGGGCGTCATCTGGGCCGGCACCGACGATGGCCTGATCCAGGTCACGATGGACGGCGGCCGCAACTGGCGCGACGTCACGCCGCCCGATCTGCGCGCGAAGTCGTGGAGCAAGATCTCGATCATGGATGCGGGCCGCTTCGATTCGCTCACCGCGTACGCTGCCGTCAACACGATCCGGCTCGACGACCTCAGGCCGCACATCTACCGCACGCACGACGGCGGCCGGACCTGGCAGCCCATAACGAACGGGATCCCCGACGGCGGCATCGTCAACGTCGTGCGCGAAGACCCGGTCCGCCGCGGCCTGCTGTTCGCCGGCACCGAGCAGGCCGTG
>Ga0209640_10002999_pt1 | contig 14753 bp, 13 predicted proteins | sample RifCSP10_1_FD_184018 | JGI IMG/M metagenome (GOLD analysis project Ga0209640, IMG submission 184018) | Soil microbial communities from Rifle, Colorado - Rifle CSP2_sed 10_1 (SPAdes) (version 2) | ecosystem: Environmental > Terrestrial > Deep subsurface > Rock core/Sediment | place: Rifle...
ACCTAGCGACCGGTTTACTGAACTCTAAGAAAGCATGGGCGTCGGCCGTGCGAGGGCACTTAAAGATAGAAGATGAAGATAAGCTGAGGATTGATTTTCTCCGGCAGATGGTCGCTTTTCGTGCGCGTGGCGCCAGACAGGCGGTGAACCTCATGTACAACAGCTACTTTGGATTTGCAGAGTCACCTTTCAACGTTACTCCCGATCCGCGTTTCTTTTACAGCAATCCTGTTTACCAGGAGGCCTTCGCGGCCCTGCGCTACGGGATCGAAGCCAAGAAAGGTTTCATCGTCATTACCGGGGAGGTGGGAACAGGAAAAACCACCCTGCTGCGCAAACTGATGCGCAATCTGGGCGATACCATCCACTCGGTCTTTATCTTTAACACCCTCTTAAGCTTTCCGGAATTGCTGCAGCTCATTCTTCACGATCTGGGTTTAGCCCCTGAACAACCCAACAAGGTGACGATGCTTCAGGAGCTGAACGACTATTTGATCAAGCAGCTCCATCAGGGCCATGTCGTCTCGGTGCTAATCGACGAAGCGCAGAACTTGAGCGATGAGGCGCTCGAAGGGCTGAGACTTCTCTCCAATCTCGAGACCGATCAGGAAAAGCTGCTCCAGATTGTGCTGATGGGACAGCCTGAGCTTAAGGCAAAACTTGATCAGCCCGGACTCCGGCAGCTTAAACAGCGGGTGGCTTTTCAATGCCGGCTTGCTCCCCTTAAAGCCGAGGAGGTGGGTCCGTATATTGAATTTCGGCTTCGGGCTGTCGGCTATGCAGGTAAGGATCTGTTTCAACCGGACGCGGTTCAGCAAATCGCCTTCTATTCGCAGGGAATTCCCCGGCTGATCAACATCATCTGCGATAATGCCCTACTGATCGCCTATGCCGGCTCTCAGAAAGTAATTTCCGCCGATATCGTCAAGGAAGTCGGCCGTGATCTCAGGCTCGGATCGGAACTTCAGGTCACTGACGCAGAAGCCATTCCTCCTGTCTCAGTGTCTAACACAGAACCGGCAACGGCCATCCCTGAAGCGTCAAACTCGGTCCCTTGGCTTAAATTGGAACGCCGCATAGGCGTCGGTGTTTTGGGGTTGCTGGGAATCGTCGCGTTTGTCGCCGTGGCATCGATGATCGATCCCCAGCAATTCTTTAGCACTGCCGCGAAACGGCTTGAGGTCTCGAAAGCTAATCTAAAACAATGGGGCATGCTGATTACTCACCCGCAGGCTGTCTCTAAAAAAATCACTGCGGAGGCGATGGCTCAGCAGCCGGCCGTCCCTGAAAAAACTAAGGCGGAAGCGAAAAGTGTGGTCAAGCAGCACCCGCGCATTGTGATTCAGCATGGCTCGACTATCCACAAAATTGCCCGTGAGGTCTATGGAGCTAACACTCTCCTTGCTATGGACCTCATCAAGGAATTCAATCCTCAAATCGAAAACCTCAATTGGGTATTTCCGGGGCAGGATCTGTTGCTCCCTCCGCTCACTCACGAAACGATGCTTCGGAAGCAAACCGACGGTTCTTATCGTCTCATCGTAGCAACGTTTCGTAGCCTAACCGAAGCCAACGAAAACGCCCAACTCCTGGGCGACGCCGGCTATCAAGTCGTGATTACACCGAACAAAGTTTCGGACGATCTTTTGCTGCACCGGGTCGAAATCGACGGTTTAAAGAACGCCGAGGAGGCCAATCAAATCTGGGAAACGGGAGTACGGAATCAATGGTTTGCCGCCGTTGATAGTCCAACGAATGGGGACAGGCAGTAGGCAGCATGACAAAGCAACCGCCGGAGAAGATATGAGCAAAATATATGATGCCCTGATAAAACTAGAAAAAAAGAGACCCCGCTCAAGAATCGCTTTCTCTCGCAGGCGGAGCAACTACCACGGCGCGCAGCTGAGTCTCTGCTGGAAGGATATCAGCCAGCTCGAGTGGAGGATGATCGCTATTATTGGCGGCATGATTTTGATTTTTGGCCTTCTGCTAGTGGCCATGGTGAATCATCTTTTCGGCCGGGCTCTGCGGACCCAAATTGATCAAAGGGCCTTGCTCGTGGCCACCACCTTAAGTGATGCAGCCGCCGGCCATGTCATTGGAAGAAATACTCTGGAGCTTCACGCTCTGGTTACGAAATACGCTCGCCTGGACGGGTCGGCATACGCCTTTATTCAAGATAGCAGAGGACAGATCGTTGCCCACAGTTTGCGGAGTTTTCCGCCGGAGCTTAGGGAAACCGTGGCTATGAATGAGCGAAGTCGGATCAAGAGGCGAGTCGTAACGTTGCAGGGAAGGACAGTGTACGAGACCCGCACGCCGATTCTTGAGGGGCAAGTGGGAGCGGCGCACATCGGTATATGGGGAGAGAGCGTCGCATCAGAAATTTATAGCGCGCTTCTTCCCATAACCGGGCTAATCACGATCCTGCTTCTCCCCGGTGCCGTCCTGTTGGTTTTTTCTGCGCGAGGGATTATCCGCTGGCTCACCGATATGGCGGGTACGATGACCATGGGCGACTTGGAGACGCCAGTTAAAACTAGAGTCACGGGATGAGATCGGAGAACCGGCCGATCTCTCTGGGATCCGGGCGAGCTTGGAAACCGTGACGTTACCTGAGTCCCAATAGGAACACCTATGGGGTTTATGTCTATGGAAACGGACAGTACGGAATGTAGAAAACGAGATGGATGGCTCGGGACATTCATACTTCTTTCGGTGCTGGCGGTCCTCTGCCCTGTTACCGCGAAGGCAGCAGATAAACCGACAGGTCAGCAGCTGGAGAAGGTCACGATCGTCTACGGCGGTATCTCCGCTGGCCATGCGCCGCTGTGGATGACGCACGAGGCGGGCCTCTTCCGTAAGCATGGCGTGGATGCACAGATCGTTTTTGTCGAAGGCGGAAGCAGTGCCGTCCAGACCCTGATCGCTGGAGACGTAGCATTGGCCCAAATGGCAGGCGCTGCCCCCCTACAGAGCAATCTCAAAGGCTCAGACGTGGTGATGATCGCGGGCCTTCTCAACACTATGCCGTTTCAGTTTGTTGTTGCCAAGAACATCAAAACGCCCGAACAGTTGAAGGGCAAGGCAGTGGCGGTGAGTCGATTTGGATCGGGCTCGGACTTCGCTACCCGCTATGCGCTAGAAAGATACGGACTCGTTCCAGAGAAAGACGTTGCCATTCTGGAAATAGGGAGCCAGCCCGCCCGCTTCGCTGCCCTCGAGAAAGGCAAAGTCCAGGGTGTGATGGTTCAGGTCCCTTTTACTCTCATGGCGAAGAAACTGGGCTTTAACATTTTGGCTGACCTCCGGATGCTAGGGCTTGAGTATCAGCATACAGCGCTGTCGAGTACTAGGGCAGTGATCAAATCCCGGCCTGATCTTGTTCGCAATGTTATCAAAGCATACGTGGAAGGGATTCATTACTACAAAACGCATCCCAGAGAGGCTCTCGCAGTTCTGCGGAAATACTTGAAGACCGACGACACGGAGGCTTTGACCGAGACCTACAAGACCATAGGACTCGGCCTGCTTCCGGAGAAGCCATATCCGACTCTAAAGGGAATCGACGTCATGCTCCGGGAATTAGCCGGCAAGGAGCCCAAAGCGGAGACGGTCCGACCCGAACAGTTCGTCGATTTAGCGTTTGTCAAAGAGCTGGACGACTCTGGCTTTATTGACCGGTTGTACAAAGCTGAGTCTGCTGCGGTGACCCGTCGAAAGAGCCGGCTTTTACCTGCTCAGGTCACCGATCGAGCAAAGGCGGAAACCGTGACACCAGCCAAGAAATCTCCATTGCCGATGTCAGATGCGTCTGGTTTACCGCGGCCGTACACGGTTATTGCCGGCGATACGCTAGGCCATCTGGCGCTCCGCTTTTACGGTTCGACGTATAAGTGGCCCCAGATTTACAAGGCTAATGCGAAGACGTTAAGAAACCCGGATTATATTTATATTGGGCAGGAACTTCTAATCCCAGCAGATCAACCGGAGCTTGACAACAAGCTCAACCAAGAAACTGGATAACTCTGACTTATTAATGCCTGTGCAAAACCCGCATGTGTCGCCAATGGCAGTGAATACGCCTGGAGCGGTGCTCGAAACTTTATGCCACGTTTGAGTGAGACGCGATGATAGGCGACTCATCGTCCTCGCTGTTTTGCTAAACTTCAATAATAGCCGATTGCGCAAATTGACACGAGCGTCGAACGCAGCGGTTAGCTGAACTCGCTAGGCTTAAAATCCGACGCGAAAGGCGCCCCGGAGAGATAAAAAAAGGGGGGGAGAGCCTGTCCTTTTTTCGGCCCTGACCGTTTCTTCCGTGCGCGGGCATGTAGCGATTCTGACCGGCGTTCGGTGGTGGGTCTTCTTGAAACGCCCTTCGCCTGAGTGCAACGTTACAAATCCCCAAACCATCGATTGAGCGAGCCGAACGATCGAGTATACTGGAAGGAGACTGGTCTCTTGTCTCCGGTCTTTTGAGCGAGGAGCGATAAGAAAATGCGTCGATGGTTGTCGCTCTCGATTGTTTGGAACATGCTCATGCTGCCGTCATGCTTGCCGCCGCCCGTTATGGAGGGAACCCCGCCAGCCATCATTCGCGACAGTTTTACGAACGGGACACCCGAGCTCGCCTGGCGGCCCTATCCGCACTTCAACCACGACAATCTAAAAGGAGAGATCGATCGCTCTTCCCCCGAAGGCGAGCCCGGAGTGGGTGTTCTCGACAACGGAATTGCGGGCGGCTTTGCCGCGCTATCGTACGCGGACAACCGACCGCTGGAGGACTTTCATTTGGAAACGTGGCTGCACGTTCAGGTGACTGCAGCAGAAAAGGGATCGCTAAACGGAATCGCCTTCAGAGTCGATCCCGGCCGCGATAAATACTACCGTTTCGCGGCCCACTTCACTCGTGAGCCTTCATTGTCGCTGGCCTACGTCGGCAAGGATACAAGGCATTTCCCGGTTATCGTGGCGGAGTGGAAGGCCGCGGCGCTTCCCGGCGGAGCGCCGACGCAGAGCGGTTGGCACCGCGTCATGATCGAGGTTAAAAACGATGCGGCCGAAATCTTTTGGGACTCAATTCGCCTTCCGGGCGGCCCTTTTCAGTTGGATCGAATCGGCTCCGGTCATATCGGAGTCTATGCCACTTATACCGGCGGCCGTGGAATCGCCGAGACCAAGATAGACGGCCTGCGGGTACGGTCCTATAACTTTTCGCCTTGATCTCGCTCGAGAAGAGATCGCGCCGGTTTCATGTGGTGTTCGGCGGTCGACTTTTCAGGTTAGGAGGCAATTTCGATGACAAGCAAAGCTGATTTCACACCGGAGGAATGGAAGACAATTGTCGCCGCCGCTCCTATGGTAGGACTGGCGGTTACGTGTGCGAGTCCGAACGGGCCATGGGGCATGATGAAGGAGACGTTATCGATGGGGATGGCGATGGCGGAAATAGTGCAAAAGGGCAGTTCCAATTCCCTCATTGCAGCGCTCATTGATGATCTAAAAGCGCGTGCCACCAAAGCAGAACCTCCCCAGGGCCTGACCGACCCCGAGAAATGCAAAGAGGTAGCGCTTAATCACGTGAAAGCGGTCAACGATCTCGTCAACCGCAAAGTCGGATCGGAAGAAGCCGATGAGTTCAAAAGATGGCTATTATCCGTCGCCGAACGCGTGGCCGAAGCATCGAACGAAGGCGGGATATTTGGATTTGGCGGGGAGCGGGTATCAGACGCTGAAAAGAATGCGCTCAGGCAAATCGCTTTCGCTCTGGGACAGCCGGCGAGTTGATGTTCCGGCGTATCTCGGCGGCGAATTTGCCGTGATCGTCTCCGTGAATGAACCATGCATCACGAACACAAGTTCGAGCGAGTCGGGCAAGCTCAAGTCGGGTCGAGAACTATCAGTAGCCTGTTAAGCGGCGGTTTTTTGTCCCGGGGCCTTGCCCTCTGCGCTTGCATGTTCGATAACCGAATTGATTTCGCCGCCCACCAGGATCACGAATCCGCTCACGTACATCCAGGTCAGCAGGATGATAATGGCGCCGATACTGCCATAGGTCTTGTCGTATGAACCGAAATTATTGACATAGTACGAAAACGCCAATGAGACGAGCAGCCATAGGACGACGGCAAACACGGACCCCGGGGTGATCCACTTCCAATGCTGATCGACATCGGGTGCGAAGTAATAAATCGTGGCGACTGCGGTGATCACCAGGAATAGGATGACCGGCCAACGCAGGATGTTCCAGGCGATTTCGAACGCACCTCCTAGTCCAACAAAACCCGCAAGCCAGCCGCCGATCTGGGGTCCGAACATCAGCAGAACGATCGAGCTGATAAGGAAGATGGACAAACCTATGGTCAGAAGAATCGCCATGCCGCGCACTTTCCAAAAAGGCCGACCTTCTTCGACGTCATAGGCGTGGTTCAAAGCATCGGAGATGCCTGTAATCGCACTGGACGACGTCCACAAAGCCGCCAAGATGCCAAAAGAGAGCAGGCCACCGCGCTGTTGTGACACGAGATTTCGAACGTTGTCTTCAACCAGGCTTAACGCCTCGCCCGGCATTACTTGGGCGAGGAATGCCATCATTCGGTCCAGCAAATTGGGAATCGGCAGATAACCCAGTAAGGCAGTGAGAAAAAGAAAAAACGGAAAGAGCGCAAACAAGAAATAGTAGGCGAGTGCAGCCGCATAACCTGCACAGTTATCCTGCTGCACTTCAGCGACCACCCGGCGCACCAATCCCCTTAAGCCGAGGTGGCCTGTCGTAAACGAGTCGTTAAGATCCTGTGTGAAACCGGCCATTGGATCCGAAACGCATTCAGCCGCGCGCATTGACGATAGCGCTTCCGACCCCAATTTTGCCGGTGAATAGTATCAATCCGCTCATGCGGCCGAAGCATCCTTCTCGCGACGAGTATCGGTTCTAGAAGACCTGTCTTCGGCCTGCGACAATGTCTGCCTGTCGCTTTCGCCGGCGCGGCTCACGGATTCGCGGACCTGGTTATAAGACTCCTGGCCTCGTTGCTTGACTTCTGACATCGTTTTGTCGCGAAGCGGCCCAAATAGCCGATCCTCTTGTTCGGTGGCCGGCAGCATGGCGCCGATGACGGCTCCTAGCGCAACGCCCAAGGCGCCGAGAATTAGAGGTTGATCTTCAAGCAGATTATCGAATCCTTCACGCGCGCGTCTGGCCTGCGCTTGCGCGCTGCCCGCCGTTTTGCTGACGCGAGAAGTCAGCGCCTCTTTGGAGCTCGCCAGCTTGTGGCGCGTCGCCTCGGTTGTATCTTTAATCCGCTGCTCTGCTCCAGCCAGCATGCCCGGCTCATCGGCGGTGTGATCATCGTCCGTGCGGTCGTAATCATACGCGTGCTCATAGTCGTTGCTATAAGCGACCGAGCGGTTTGAACGATTGTTGGAAATCATCATCCAGGCAATGCCGACGGTCGAAAGAATCACCGGGACCGGATTCCGCTTCACGGTGTTATTGAGATTGGCGGCAAATTCGCCACCGTGCTCGCGCACCATGCCCAAGGCTTCATCTAAAAGCTGCCCGGGTGAAAACTTGCGGCCCAGCGCGCTGATTGTCTGGTCCATCTGCGCGCGCGTCTGATCGATCTCGCGTTCGAGAGTTGCTGGGTCTTTTTCGGTATCGTTGCGTATGTCACTGGTACGGTTCATGAAGCCCTCCTTTGCACCATGTCCTTGTCTTTGCGTAGTGCATCCTGAGTCCGTTCGGGTTTGAACGCCGACGGATCAAGTTTCTTTTTGCCGCTTTGCAGCATCACGAAGCCAATCATAAGCACCACCGCGCCGACGATGAGCGCCGCCAACCAGGTTTCCATTGTTTGCCCGAGCAAGAGAACCACGGCGGCGAGCAGCACCAACAATCCGGCAAACATGACTGCCCCGCCGATCGCGAGGCTCACGGCGCCTGTTTTGGTTTTTGAAGCGGCTTCGGAGATCTCGGCCTTTGCGAGCGCTATTTCTTTGCGGAAAAGGGTTGAGACTTCTCCCATCAGCCGGCTGAGCAAGCTCGTTGCCGACTCGTTTTCTCGTTCCAATTGGGAAGACTCGGTGGCTGGAAATGGCGATTGTTTTGCCATGATCAAACTCCTTTCCCTTCCGAAAATGAAGGAGCCCCGCTTGATACCGGGGAAGTTTCTGAGCTGGACGCTCCCGGGACAGAGGGGGCAGACCGTGAAGTTACGGGATCGAACTCGGAGTGCTGGGTAGAGTAGGAGCTCTCGTCCGCGTACTGGTACTTGCCGCTGCGCCGCTTGCTCGATGCTTTGGCGAACCTGGAAAGCGCGATCCCGACAGCGACGCTGCCCATCATGAACAATGCTGGGTTGTTTCGCGCCAGCCGCTGCGTGTCTCCGATCAGTTCGTCAATGCTTCGGCCTCGCACGGTCTCGGCAAAGTTTCTCATGCCACCCGCCAGCTGACCTGCGTAATCAGCAAACGATTGTAGATCCTGGTCGGCCAAGTCGCCGGCAAAACGTTCAACCGCGCCAGCCGCTTTTTCAGCCTGATCGGCCGCGGTGTGTTTGCGAGCTTCGAACTGCTCACGGCCGCGCCGCTTAGCATCCTCGGTCACGTCGGCGGCAGCAGTCTTCAGCCTTTCGGTCTCAGTCACTTCACCGCCGACAAGCTTACCTGAGATCTGGTTTTCCTTCTCCATAATGCTGGTCCTTTCGCGTAATTTTAGATTGAGATGTGTTTCAACGCGGCGGGTACTGCCGCGAGAAAAAGCAAAGGATATGCCACCTAAGAAAGGCAGTAACTGTTGAGGGCGCTTCCCGTCACTGTCTCGCAACTGCGAAAGAAATAGCGGGTGATATGCAATGAAGGGACACGTTCTTAGGTCGAAGAGTTACGGTTTCTATCGACCGGTGGGTGTGGGAACGAAGCCGCTCAACGTGGCGTCGCGGCGAGGGAGTGTCAGACGCTGAACCTTAAAAAGAATGCGCCAAGGCAAATCACCTTCGCCATTGGGCAGCCGGCGAGTTGATGTTCAATGTACCTCGATGCCGAATTAGACGAGTTAGGTTACATGGCCTTTAGCGGCGGCAGGCAGGGGGCGAGATGCCGCAAGTCCCGCGGCTTGCTGATCGGCGCGCGAAGCGGTAATCCGCCTACGACAACAACCGGCCATGTGAGAAGAATCGATCAGTATCACTGGAACCTAGGAAGAAGTTCTTTGCCGATCAGTTCCAGGCTCGTTTCGAAGCGGTCGTATTGAAGCCTCAAGTCAAATACCAAGTGTTCGACGCCTCGCGCGCGGAATTTTTTGATCTCCGCGGCGCAGTCGTCCGGATTGCCGACGATCAAAAGACCTTCCAGGTCCTCGATCGTCTGAAACTTTCCGGAAGGCGGCTTGATCCAGTGGCTGCTTCCCTCCGAGCTCTCGGCAAGAGCGGCCACGTCGATACTCGCCCGAGCTTTCTGGCGGTCCTTATCGATACGCGTGATCGGTATATTGCCCAAAGTAATCTTCCTGTCGGTGAGTTGCCGCAGAAGTGTTACGCGATCGTCGAAAGTCGCCATGGGTACGCGTCCGGGAATCCATCCGTCGCAGTATGCTGCTGCCCGTCTTATCGCGGCACGGGTACTGCCGCCGCAGAAGATTGGGATCGGGGCCGCCGGCTTGGGCTCGATGGTGACGTTCTCAAATGAAAATATCTTGCCCTTGTAGGACGCGTTATTCTCTTTCCATATCAGCCGCGCGATCTCGACGGTCTCGCGCAGGATTTCGACGCGATCCTCGATCCGCAAGCCGACGGTCGCGAGTTCGGCGGGATTGAATCCCAACCCCATTCCGGCGATCACCCGGCCGCCGGCCATATAAGAAAGACTGGCGAGATCCTGGCTGACCTTGAGTGGCCAGCGCACGGGAACAAGCACTGCAATCCCCAGAATGATTTTTTTAGTCACCGCCGCAACCGCCGAAAGTGTGACGATGGGTTCGACAAATTTGAGTCCCGCCCTTTCCATGCCGTGCGGATGCCATAGAAGATGATCTCTCACCCATACGGAATGAAATCCCAGCTCCTCGCACATTTTAGAGCCGTCAATGATCCGCGACGGTGAGGCTTCCTTACCGAAATGGGGTACCAAAACGCCGAATTGCATTTTCGAAATCCTTTTCCCTATCCGATCCGCGCGCCAAGCCAGTGCCAAACAACTTCGAGGGCCGCTAAGAGCGCTAGCTGCCAGAACGAGGCTCGTGATCCAGCGCCCAATGCGAGAGATCTAAAAAAGAGTTCTCCCGGAGTTTACCTGAGGTTGCCTAGGGCGTCGAAATGACACATTACATCGGACTCAAACCCCGCGGTGCGCGTAGCGCACCCTACGAGACTTTGCGTATTTTGCGTTCTCTACCGGTCAAACTCTTTCTGATTCGTCTTCCGCCCAGGGCGCGATGAATCGCAGAGGCTTTGTGCTCTATGTTGCGAATTCTTATATTTGGTTGGGCCGTGCCGCGCTGTGTCCTTTTGTGGAAATCTGCTTTCCCTTTGGTTTGCGGCTTTGCTGCAAGAGGACAATTCTCGAGCGCTCTATTTGTTTTCTGAATCGTCAACAATGTGAAAATCCTCGCCCGCGGGTGCGTAAATCTCCAGGACGCGGGCGACCTTGTCGCCGCAGTTGCCGGCTTGGTGCCGCACCCCGGGCGGGATAAAGGCGACTTCTCCCGGGCCCAGGCGATACTTTTTGCCCGCCACAATGGCCTCAACGTCGCCCTCTAGGACGACATAAATATTCTCGGCTTTAGCATGGTAGTGCGTCGGACCCGGTCCGGAATCGACGTTGATGAGATTGATGTGCACATCGACGTTTTTTGCGCCGTCGGCTTCATCCACCAGACGGAGCGCCTTACCTCGGTCCCATCGCATGATCCTTACCGGCGCGTCTTCGATGCGCATGACCTTCACTGGCATAATCACCTCCAATTTTCCGCTGAAAAGAAATCGGCACTGCCAATTAGGCGAGCAGTAGTTGAACTCAAGGCAACTTGTCAAGTTCGGTGCCCCTTTGGCGCTATATTAAGAATCATTCCTCCAAATCCGTTTGAAATTGTTACGAACGTTTGCTCAGCGTTCGCCTGAATTGGCCTAAAACCAGTGCGGCTACAGCGCAATAAAGAATTCACGGTTGCGCGGCCGGCGGCGGGAGATGACGACACATTGTAACCGGCCAAATTACTTGACATGTGAAATATATGGCTATAAAGAAATCTTTACCCATCCGAGTTGTGAGTCTCAGCGCCAACTTAATTAAAGAGCATCGGTGAGTTGCAAGATTAACGGACCGGAGAGTTCCTGCCCATGGCTGCTTTAGTTGCGGCGTATTCTCAAGAAAAATTCTCTCTGGTCGTCGACCCCTCCCGGCTCGAGGCGCAAAGCAAAGAGGCCGGCGTTTTAACCAGCGATTGACGGCAGAGAACGCAAAGACGATAGGCTGCGACCGCGTGGCGCCCAGCTCACGAAGACGATCGCTTGGCCGGGTTGGTAGCGCGGGGAGAATATTTTATCCCAAGCAAAACGAAAGGACATTGACGTGGCGAAAAGAGCGACCAGCTATGAGCTGTGGTTAAAGGAAGAGGGAATTCCAGTCTTCGAGGGCTGCGGCGTCGAAGACGTGACCGCACTGCCGCGCAAGCCTTGGAAGCGTACCGGGGGCAGCGGCGCCTACATCGATCTTAAAGGCATGGAAGGTTTCACGGGCATGTACGTCTGCGAGATTCCTCCCGGCGGCTCGCTCAATCCGGAAAATCATCTCTACGAGGAATTGATTTACATTATCAGGGGCGTCGGCGCCACGGAAGTGTGGTCCGCCGGTGGCGATAAGCGCAAAATGCACTTCGAGTGGCAGCAGGGAAGCCTGTTTGCCGTGCCGCTCAACACACGCCACCGCATGATCAACGGCAGCAACGAGCCGGCGTTTTTTCTCGCGGTGACCAGCGCGCCGCTAATGATCGATCTGCTGCACGATATCCCGTTCGTGATGGGCAGCGATTATAAATTCTCCGATCGCTTCGATGCCGAAAAAAACTATTTCGTTCCCACAAATGAGCGCAGAGAAGTCGGCGGATTCATCAACTGGGAAACCAATTTCATCGCCGATGCGCGCGGCGCTTTGGTCGATCCATCGGAGGCCAAGGGCTTCGGTGTCAAAATCACCTCCTTCGATATGGGCGGCAGCACACTGGTCGGCCATATCGCGGAGTGGCCGGTGGGACGCTATCACAAGGCGCATTTTCACCAGGGCGGGGCGATCCTGCTGATTCTGCGTTCCCAAGGCTATACGCTCATGTGGCCGCCCGAGGCGGGCATGCGGCCCTATCAATCGGGGCGTGCCGACCAAGTCGTGAAAGTGGATTGGCGCGAGGGCAGCGTTTTCAGCCCGCCCAGCGGATGGTTCCATCAACACTTCAATACCGGTAACGAGAAGGCGCGCCAGTTGGCGTTTCGCTATAGCGGGCAATCGGGGAAATATCTGCTTGGTTGCTGGCGCGCGATCAATAAAGACGGCGTTCGCACCAGCGTCCGCGACGGCGGCACGATGATCGAGTACGAGGACGAGGATCCGCAGATTCGTCTCGACTTTGAATCGTCAATCGAAAAAGCCGGCGTGCGGATGGAGATGCCGCAGTTCGAGTACGCCAGCTTATGAGTACAACCGACCGCGCGTTCATGGCGCCATTGCGGTGGCCGGCGTCACAACCGGCAGAAAAATTGTCCAGCTAGATCGCTGCTAAGGATTTCAGCTATGGCTCCCATAAGTCGTATTGCGCTTAATCCGAAAACGTTGGCCGTGTTTGCGTGTTTTTGCCTGAGCGCGAGTCTTGCCCAGGCGCAAACCAAGCCCGCCGACTGGGACAAGATCGTCGAGGCGGGCAGGAAAGAAGGCAAGGTCGTCGCGTCGATCCCACCCAGCTCCGAATTGCGCAAGGGAATGGAGATCGCGTTTACCCGTCGTTATGGTATCGGCGTGGAGTTCGTGCCGGCGCGCGGCGGCGCCATTGTCCAGCGCATGGTCAGTGAAGCCAAGAGCGGCGTGCATTATTTCGATCTGCACATCGGCGGCACGGAGTCGGTGGTGAGCGCCATGCTGCCGGAGAACGTCCTTGAGCCGCTGGAGCCGTTCTTTATTTTACCGGAAGTGAAGGATCAGAAGCAGTGGTGGGGCGGCCATATCTGGATCGATAACGCGAAGCGATATATCTACAACTTCGTGGCCTATCAGACGGTCAGCCTATGGAGCAATCCGAACGAGTATAAGCCGGCGGAGTTCAAGTCTTTCGATGATTTATTGCACCCCAGGTTACAGGGGCGGATCGGCATCAGCGATCCGCGTACGCCCGGCTCGGGTTCCTCGATGTGGTCGTATATGCTCTACATCAAGGGTGAAGAGTATCTCAAACGGTTCGTTGCGCAGAAGCTCTTCGTCACTCGCGATCTTCGCCTGCTCGCGGAAAGCCTGGCGAAAGGCAGGGTCGCGCTCACTTCCGGGATCGGCTATTCCGAGTTCAGTCCTTTCATTAAGGCTAAACTTCCCGTTACTCCACTGGCCGTGCCGAAAGAGGGGCTTTATGCCAGCGGCGGCTACGGCCACCTGGTGATACTCAAGAATCAGCCTCATCCCAATGCTACGAAGGTGTTTGTTAACTGGCTCCTGGGGCGGGACGGCCAGGAAGTGTTCGCGCGTGCCATGGGTGTCGGCACCCGGCGTTTGGACATCGACACAAAGTGGTTGAAGGACTACGGCATTATCGCAGCCAAAGACGGTTTGACGATTGAGCAATTTCACAAACTGGAAAATCAATCAGAAGACAAAGTTTATAAGATCCGGGAGCCAGGCGCAGCCATGGCGCGAAAGCTGTTAGGATCGTAGACCGCTGGAGTAATGGAGTACTGGAGTACAACCCAGCGGAGTGTTGGAGTTATGGAGTATAGGAGTATTGGGTTTCAACCCGGCTACTCCACCACTCCAACACTCCAGTACGTCAATTTTTCTTGAGCGGGAGGGGATCGCCGGTGGCATTTAACGATCTGCGCGAATGGATCGACGATCTCGAGGAAAGAAAGGATCTCAAGCGCGTCAAGGCACGTGTCGATTGGGACGAAGAGATCGGCGCGATCACCAGAGAGGTTGCCAGCCGGTTCGGGCCGGCTTTGCTGTTCGAGACCATCAAGGATCACGAGCGGAGTTTCTGCCGCCGACTGTTCACTAACGGCACCGGCACCCGCGAGCGAGTGTGCCGCTTTATCGGCGTGCCTGAAACGACTTCCTACCGCGATATGGTCGCGATCTTCAAAGAGTGCTTCTCGCGGCCTGTCAAGCCGATCACCGTCGCCAAGGGGCCGATCAAAGAAAATATGATCGCCGGGGCGGATGTCGATTTATTTCAGTTCCCCGTTCCGAAATGGAACCCGCTGGACGGCGGCCGCTATCTCATGACTTCGGCTACGGTAGTCACGCGCGATCCCGACACCGGCGTGCTCAATGGCGGCACTTACCGTGGCATGATCACCGGCAAGAACACGATCGGTGTTTTGCTAGCGCGTGCCGCTGGAAGACCGCAATTCTGTAAAGTACGGGCACGGCTTGTGGACACGCGTGCTGATCGACGCCACGATTAATTGGCAGTTGCAGCCGCAAGAGCAGTACGGCGGCGAGCGCTACCCGGCCGTGGGCACGGCGATCTCCGCCGCCATGGCCGAAACCCTCAAACGGAGATG
>Ga0209640_10003000_pt1 | contig 14751 bp, 14 predicted proteins | sample RifCSP10_1_FD_184018 | JGI IMG/M metagenome (GOLD analysis project Ga0209640, IMG submission 184018) | Soil microbial communities from Rifle, Colorado - Rifle CSP2_sed 10_1 (SPAdes) (version 2) | ecosystem: Environmental > Terrestrial > Deep subsurface > Rock core/Sediment | place: Rifle...
AACCGGTCATTCATTAGTTCACCCAATTTGGCTGGGGGATCTCGGTGCTTTCAACCGGTAAAGTGCTGGCAACTTCAGGAGTGTAACAATACTCCGCCACCTCGCTTAGAGTTGCCCACCATACCCGAGGAAAACCACGAATGTGGCGGATTAAGCGTTCCAATACATTCAATCCCGATGGTCGACCAGCCAAAAAAGGATGCATGGTCATATTGAAGAAGCCCCCCCGAGCATAGAGGCCTTCGAACTCCTCGGCAAAGACTTCCAAACCTTTGGAGGGAGCAGAAATACCATGCCCAACAGGAGGGACCGAGACAAATCCGAATTGGGGCCAATCGTCATTTCTCCAATGTACTGGAAGCTCGAGTAGATTGCCATTAGGGGTTTCAAGCCAATAGGGAATATCATAGCCCATAAGGCTGCTGTCAAATCTGAACCCGTATTGTGCCAGAAGCGAGGGAGAGGAGGGCTTCAATTCCCACGCGGGTGAACGATAACCTGTTGGGCGAGTTCCTGTAATCGCTTCTAAGACCTCCAGGCCTTTCACCAAAACCCTCTCTTCTTGTTCGTCGGTCAAACTATCCGGTCGTTCATGCATATATCCATGATGTCCAATCTCATGACCCTGTTTTAGAATTTCTTCAACGACATCTTTGTGAAGCTCAGCCGTACGGCCAGGTATAAAGAAACTGGCCCTGATCTCGTACAATTCTAAGAGCTCTAAGATATATTGAACTCCCACATTCGGACCGTATGCAAATTCGGACATTAAGGCTAATCTTCTGGGGGCATTATCCAGATCGACAACGTATGAGATTGTCTCCCCATCCATATCGAATGTCAGAGATACTGCGCAGCGTCTCTCATTGGGCCATTTGAACCCGGTCATTTGATCACCTCCTCAGGTTAATGATCAGATTAATTGGTGAAGCCACTCAGACTGGCTCCATAAGATTCAGAGCCGCTCGTTATTTAAATGATGGCATCAGCTTTTCAGCAAAAACCGTAAGGCTGTTGTCTAATTGTTTCCAATCCTCATGGAAGAACCACAAGACCAGGTATTCCAAACCCGCCTTTTCAAAATCCACCAGATCTTTATGAATGGCATCCAGACTGCCCGTAATATTATGCCACGTATCCAGTGAGGCCTTTGAGGCCTGGCTTTCCATACCATCTGCCCCAGGCAATTGAATATTGGCGCGCATAGCCACCACTGTATTTCGCCCACTGGATATCGATCGTAATTCTTTCACGCCCTCAGCAAGGTTCGTTGGGGAGAGACCAACCGGGTGCCAGGCATTCCCGATCCTGGCTGCCCGCCTGATGGCGGCTTTGCTGTTGCCGGCGATCCAGACCGGTAACCGGTCGCCTTGAGGGGGAAGGGGGGAGAACAGTGCCTCATTAAATGAAATATATTGCCCTTGAAAATCGCTTTTACCTGCCCATAGGGTTCGCAGCACCTGGATGTACTCTTCAAAAATTGCGCCCCTTTTTACAAAGTCAACACCGAGAAAATCAAACTCCTTCTTCAGCCAACCAACACCCGCACCGAATATTAACCGGCCATCAGAAATCTTGTCAAGCGATGCCAGCTGTTTGGCCAGCAGAATAGGTTCTCTTTGAGGCAGGATAATGATCGAGGTCCCCAATTTGACACGTTTAGTTGCAGAAGCCGCGATGGTAAGAGAGATTATGGATTCAATCAGATTGCCATATGGAATGGAGTCGCTCTTCGGAACGACAACGTGATCTGTCGACCAGATCGATTCAAAACCCAGTTCCTCCGCTCGGCGGGCACTCTTGATGAGCAGCTGGAAACTTGCCGTGGGACCGTAATTTGGAAGTAAAAACCCAAACTTCATGGCTCGGATTCTTAATATTAAATAGGAAAGAAGTAGCGTTTTATCTATTATAATACTGTTTTATACAATGATATTCTACACTTTATCCCCTCACGTGTCAACCGCAATTAAAACCGGCATCAGGGCAGAAGTTTCACCCATAAATGATTGACATGCCACCAATTTTTATGTACAATGTTATTCAATAAAACGATATTTTATCAGGTAAAACTTATGGGGTAGCAGTTGGTGATACTTTATCAGTGCTTGTAAAACCGGCCAATCATTAGAGAAGTCACCCACCCGGGTGCAACAGAAAGCGTGATTTGCGGTCCAGTCTGGCCACCAGGATGCCAGGAATTCCCGGATCAGTTTTCAGGGTTATGGGCCGGCACACACTCGCCACTTATTGCGCAAGGAGGATGCCATAGAAATAATTCTCGAGAATACCACCACCAGCTCAAGCAGTAACAAAGACCACAAATGTTTTTAAGAAAAAACCAATGAAGGAGGATAGGATGGAGAAATCCAGGACAACTCGACGATATTTTCCCGTCGTTCTCTCAATAATGGTGATGCTTTTCCTCGTTATTGCTTCGGGTTGTGCGGGAGCGCAGCCTACAGCCCAGCCGCCCGAAGAGCAGGAAACCGAGGTCCAGGTAACTGAAGAGGCAGAACCAGCCGAGGAACAGGTTGCGAAAATTGGTGTTTTAGCACCGATAACCGGTGCTTTTGGCGCCGATGCACAGGACATGGTTGATTCCGCCCAGATCGCTGTAGATGAACTCAACGAACAGGGAGGCGTCGCCGGCTACAGGTTGGAACTTGTAGTTGGTGACACAGTCGACCAGAGATCTGATGCGGTAACCAGCGCTTTTAACCGTCTAAAAAGCGATCCGGACGTCAATGTGATGATAGCACCTTACGCGAGCACCTCAAATTTTGAAATCGATTTGATGGCGGAAGAAAATATGCCCTATATTCTCTCTGCAAATGCTGCTCAGACTCGAGAGATTATCTCAAAGGATCCGTCAAAGTATCCGACAGTATGGTCTCGCGTGCCATCATACGATGCCTATGAAACGGAATTACCTCGACTGCTCGAGAGGTATGACGAAGAAGGCAGGCTAACGCTGAGGGACCGTACGGCTTTTATCGTCAGCTCCGACGATCCCTACGGCACAACGATCGCTAATGGGATGCAAGCGGAATTTGAAAGCCTGGGTTGGACGGTTACAGGTTTTGAGACAGTGCCTTTCGCTTCCGTTACCGACTGGCGGGGAATATTGGCCAAGATACGAAGCGCCCCACCTGACATTGTCGTCGTTACCGACTCCGCCCCGCCAAATAATGCTACCTTCATGAATCAGTTTATGGAAGACCCCCCCAATTCTCTACTCTTCTTACAATATGGGCCTTCTGTACAGGAGTTCCTTGAGTTAACTGGAGACAATTCTACAGGTCTGCTTTACAATAACCTGGGTGCTCCTGTTGACACCTTGCCCGAGGTGCAAGCATTCCGCGAGCAGTTCAGCGAAAGATATGGTCACATTGGCGGCTACTATGCGGTAGCCGGTCATGAAGAGGTTATGATCTACGCACGTTGTTTGGAAGAGGTCGGTGATCCCACAGAACGATTGGCCATTGGGGAATGCATTGGTCAAACCGACATGGATACCATGACCGGCCACTTGCAGTTCGATCAAACGACTCACCTGGCGCTACAAGGGCCTGAATTCTATCCAATAATTTTCTATCAAATTTGGGATGGCGAGCGATTCATCATCGAACCAGAGCAATACGCCAATGGTGAATTTCGTGTGCCCCCTTGGATGGAGGAATGAAAAATATCTAAATAATTGCTAAACATCGATAAGGCGGCTTCCACCTTAGAAAATTGGATCGATTACGGAGGCCGCCTTTTTAGTAAGCGCGTATCAAAACAGCGTTCAGATTTTTTTGGATTTTTTTCAATCTCATGAATGCAATTCTATCTGTAAAAGATGTAACGAAACGATTCGGCGAACTGGTTGCCGTAGATCGAGTCAATTTCCAGGTCAACGAAGGAGAGATCTTCGGAATTGCCGGGCCGAACGGTGCCGGGAAGACCACGCTCTTTAACCTGATTACCGGAGTCCCTCATCACGGTGATAGTGGACAGGTAATTTTTCGGGGCCAATCTATCGAAAAATTGCCTCCTCACCAGATCTACCAACGTGGTATTGCTCGCACTTTTCAGAAGGAAACAGCATTCGATACTTTGACTGTCGAGCAGAATGTGCGCGTTGGCGCGGTCTTCGGAGGTGTAAACGGACGCCAGACGCGCTCTGAGGCCGTTGTGAGGGCTCTTCAAAATGTAGGGTTAGATGATATGCGAGACCGAATTGCGGGGGAGCTGCCGCTTTACGCCAAGAAGCGTCTGATGATTGCGTCAGCGATCGTGAGCAATCCGGAGATTCTTATGTTGGATGAGCCAGCCGCAGGTTTGAATGCTATTGAGCTGGACCAACTGGAGCGTTTAATTCTATCACTTAGAGATCTCGGCATTACGATAGTCATAATTGAACATGTGCTCACTCTTCTCTTCCGTGTATCCAACCGGGTGATGGTGATGGACTTTGGTAGGAAGCTGGCTGAAGGCGCTCCAAAAGAGCTTGCAAACAATGAGACTGTGATTGAAGCATACCTCGGAAAACGCGGAAAGGATGCCTTCCATGCTATTAAAGGTTGAAAACCTCGTGGCGGGATATGGAAAGTTTGAAGTAATTCGATCCCTATCCCTTGAAATCAGTAAAGGTGAAAGTGTTGGTCTCTTTGGACCGAATGGTCATGGAAAGACAACCCTGCTGCGCTGTATCTCAGGTCTGGTGGATGCGCGTTCGGGTGATGTGCTTTTTCAAGGAGAGAACATAAAGAATCACACGCCTGGCCAGATTGTAGACATGGGGCTTATACACGTCCCACAAGGCAACACGCTATTTCCTCGGATGACGGTTCTCGAAAATCTTAAGCTCGGTGCATACTCCAGGCGAGCCTGGGAGAAGAGGTTGGAAAATATAAGCAGAGTTTTCAAGCTCTTTCCCAGACTTGAGGAGCGCAAAAGCCAGTATGCTCGCACACTGAGCGGCGGAGAAAGACAAATGCTTTCCATCGGTTTGGGATTGATGGGAGTGCCGGACCTTCTCATGCTTGATGAGCCGAGTCTTGGGCTGGCACCAAAGATAAAAGATGAGCTTGGTCAGGCAATTTTAGAGATCGCACAATCAGGTGTCACTTTACTCATCGTCGATCAGGATATTGAACTTCTGCTTGGGTTGTGCCAAAGATTATATTTGATCGAAAAAGGTCAGGTTTCTTTAGAAACCGAGGAAGAAGAGGGAATTCAGCAACAAGAAGTTCTCGAAATGTACTTCGGGAGAGTGGCTCAATGACAATTGATTTTGAAAGGATAATAGCCATCCTGGTGAGCGGTTTGGTTTCTGGATCTCTGTATGCGCTGATGGCCAGCGGTTTGTCCCTGGTATGGGGCACCCTTGGCATGTTCAACTTCGCGCATGGTGCCCTGGTGATGCTTGGAGCTTATGCTGCATGGTACTTTTCAAATCCAGCCGGCTTAGGCGGAGGATTATTACTCGGAATACCAGCTGCCATTGTTCTAATTGGAGTGGGTGGGTATGTCCTTTATGTTTTGCTGGTGAAGCCGTTTGTTGGACGCCCGGGTGCTGACCTCATTGTGATCATAACGACTATTGCAGGGGCAACTTTTTTACAAAATGGTGTCCAGGTGGTCTTCGGTCCCCGGTACAAGCAGCTGGCGCGAGTTCTTACTGGAGAGGTTCGTTTTTTTAACACCGCCGTTGGTTTTCAGGATCTTATTGTAATTCTCGTTGCACCGACAATGCTCTTACTCCTGGCTCTATTTCTAAAGCGATCAAAGCTAGGACTTGCAATTCGTGCCGTAGAGCAGAATTATGACTCGGCGCAACTGGTAGGGATTAACGCCGGGCAGGTTTATCCTCTTACTTTTGCTGTTAGCGCTATCCTGGCCGCAATTGCGGGAATACTGCTTGGTGGACTCTTCTTTATTCTTCCAACCATGGGTTCAGAACCGCTATTGAGAGCTTTCATAGTGGTGGTTTTCGGAGGACTCGGAAGCTTACCCGGAACCATAATAGGCGCCTACATTATCGGACTGATCGAATCGATCAGTGGTTTCTTTTTGACTCTTTATTGGGCTCCAGTAGTTCTCTTCGCAGTCTTGATTTTTGTCATGATTGTAAGGCCAACCGGCCTGATGGGCAGAGAATAATGAAACGAGTACGTGATTCCATATCAAAGTTCCGTTTAGCGGTCTATATTGCTGGTCTCATAGTATTTATCATCTTCCCCCTGGTTGCTGACGAGTACATAAGACACATTGCCATTCTTGGAATGCTTTTCGCTGTCATCGCCTCGAATTGGGACCTTACACTTGGTTATGCAGGCTTGTTCAACTTCGCGCACGGGGCTTTTTTTGGACTGGGAGCGTATACGAGCGGAATCTTAGCAGTTCGTCTGGGCCTGTCGCCCTGGATTGGTATTTTGGCTGGCGTGGGTGTCGCGGTCATCGTCAGTGCCGTTGTATCTATCCCTGCAATACGCCTGCGTGGAATCTATGTAGCCCTGATTACATTTGCGTTTAGCCAGCTGAGTGTACTATTAATTGTAAGCCAACACACGATAACAGGGGGATTACAGGGCCTGGTTGGGGTTCCCAGCCTCAGTATTGGTGATTTCAGGTTCAGGGATAGCCGCGTCGCCTATTTCTATCTCGCCGGAGTTTTTCTGTTACTCTCAACCTTATTCCTCAGGAGATTGGTCAACTCTGATTTTGGGTTGAGTCTCGTGGCCCTGCGTGATTTTGAAGAATATGCCATTAGCCGAGGGGTACCTCTTTCGAGGCAACGATTCCTTTCCTTTGTTTATAGTTCGATATTTACCGGAGCAGCGGGCGCGATATTCGCGCATTACTTATTGATTGCATCCCCCGAGTTCTTTGGTTTTTCCTTCAACACTTTGTTTTTGAGTATGCTTCTGGTAGGAGGGACAGCAACAATTTACGGGCCAATAGTGGCAGGCATCGCACTGACTTATTTGAGCGAACTGCTTGCCAGTCTGGGCCCTATTCGCTTCATGGTCGTCTCGGTTCTGATCATCCTCACTATGCGCTTTTTTCCAAAAGGTCTCTGGGGGCTTATAAATGGAAGATTTACCAAACGCGGTAGTGCGCTGCCACAATTTACTGATCGGGCTGAAGACGCCTCACAACCTGCAGAGATTGATACTATTCAAAGCCAGGGATCTCCGTCAGTCGAAAATTGACTGAAAGAGAAAAATCTAACCTGGCTTATTTTTGGGAGAAGTGACAACCATGGGTAATTCATATGCATCCAAGAGTTCTTCAAGTACTGCACTTGTCACAGGGGCGGCACAGGGATTGGGCGTGGGAATCTCTCGCCGGCTTGCCAAAGATGGCTGGTCGGTAGTTCTTGTGGATTGGAATGATATGGTTTATGCCACCACTGCAGAATTGGTTAAAGAACTGGATCTGCATGATGACCGGCTTATTCCATATGTAGCAGATGTTTCCCGCGAAGATCAAATCGAAGAAGCAGTCAAGGAAACTGTTAACCGCTTTGGCAGTTTAGAGTTGGTCGTCGCAAATGCCGGGATCGGCGGTGTGGAGGTCGATTTGGTCGATCTCGAGCCGCCTGACTTTGACGACATTATTAGGGTAAACCTTCGTGGAACTTATCTAACCTGCCGGGCGGCCGGGAGGGTGATGCGCGAAGCGGGTAACGGTTCAATTATTACAATCAGTTCAATTTTCGGATGGGAACCTTATCCCGGCGTCGCGGCATACTCCGCTACCAAGGCTGGCATTATTGCCCTCACCGAGGCTCTTTCCCTTGAACTTGCTCCACATGGTGTCAGAGTTAACAGCATAGCCCCGGGTTACATGGCTACTGAAATGCAGTGGGCCGGACTACGTGCTCGCGCGGCGCGTGCGGGAATATCATTCGAAGAGGAGAAAAAGCGGGTGTGGAATAAGGTTCCCTTGGGCAGGCATGGTACTCCGGATGAAGTTGGCGCAGCCGTAGCCTTCTTAGCCTCAACTGATGCCGCCTACATTACAGGGCATACTCTTGGTGTGACGGGCGGCGTGGTGCGTCGATAGACGCGACAAGATTGATATGATGTTAGCCGATCTTCAGTACAATATCGAACGAATTGCAAAAGGTGTCAATGCTTCCTGGGCAATTTACGTTAAATACCTGGCCACGGGAGAAGAGATTGTCCTGAACGCTGACGTTCAGATGGATACAATGAGTGTTATCAAGATCCCCCTCCTGGTAACACTATTTCGTGAGTGGGAAGCCGGTAATGTCAACCTCGCTAAGCGACTTGCATTGATGACTCATCACAAACGATTGGGCACTGGTGTGCTGCAGGTTCTGGATAACGGGCTGGAATTCAACTTGCATGATGCCGCGGTTCTGATGATCATTCAAAGCGATAACTCTGCTACTGACATCATTTTTGATGCAGTCGGTGGACCAGGTGTCGTAACAGAAGCAATGCACAAGCTTGGATTAGATTCTATTGAGGCATCTGGTTGGGCGTTCGATTGGTTCCGTGCTCTCAGTGCCACTATGGATCCATCCTATGCCGATTTTTCCCCACAAGATCTATTTATAAAGGGGTATCCGACTCTAACTCCACGGGAAGGAGCTGAGGCGCGGGAAAGGTTTCATTTCGAAGGAAACCAATCCTTTGGACTTTCGAGTGCGCGTGATATGGGACGGCTTCTGGAGATGATCTGGCATTCAGAATGTGCCAGCGAAGAGTCTTGTGCTGAAATTCGACGCATACTTAGATTACAACAATTCAAAACTCGGATACCCAAATATCTCTTTGGTGCAACCACGGCACATAAAACTGGTGATTTCGAACCCTTCATCGCTAATGATGTCGGAGTAATCGAACCGTTCGGTAAATCTCCTGTGGTTGTCTGTCTTTTTTCTGCACACCATCGAGGGATATGGGCAAATTTGGAAGATGCTATTGCTCGAATAAGTGAAAAAGTCTGGGAGTACGGTCTCTCAATTGACGGCGTACAATCAGCCAGGGCTGAGAAGTAACTACAAGTTCATGGGAGGATAATATGAGCTACGGGAGATCACATTCAGCTCAAGAGATAGATCCCGAAACAGTTCGGAAGATTTCTCAGTTGATGGGGTTAGAACTATCGCAAGGGGATCTAAATTCTCTCAAGAAATCACTTGCGGAACAATTGGCGTCGGTAAACGTACTTGATCAACTAGATTTAACCGATATTGCTTCGATTCTCGTAATGGACCCACGCTGGCATGAATGATCTAACAGAGCTTACGATAAGCGAGGCAAGCGATCTGCTTGCAAAACGAGAAATATCAGCAGTTGAGTTGGTCGAAGCCACGCTTTCGAGAATAGACGAGACGGAAGCAAAGGTAAAAGCATTTGTGAGGGTTCTTGACGGCGAAGCCCGGAGAACGGCACAAAACCTTGATCGCGAAACTGCCCAAGGCCTGCGCCGTAGCCCTTTGCATGGTATTCCTATCGCTGTTAAGGACACTTGCTATACAAAAGACATCCCAACCGAGTGTGGTTCCAAAGTATTCTCAGGCTTTTTGCCACCCTATGATGCTACCGTTGTTCGTCGATTACGTGATGCTGGCACAATACTAATTGGGAAAACCGTTTGCCACGAATTCGCTTATGGGGTTAATGAGCCCCCAACACGCAATCCATGGAATATTAGCTGTTATCCGGGGGGATCGAGTGCCGGGTCCGCTGTTTCGGTTGCGGTACGATCAGCTTTTGGATCCATTGGATCTGATACGGGCGGCTCGATCCGAATCCCCGCATCAATGAATGGAATTGTAGGTTTAAAGCCGACATATGGGCGCGTCAGTAGCTATGGCGTCATTCCACTGGCAGCATCACTTGACCACGTTGGAGCACTCACGCGAACAGTGGAAGACTGCGCGCGCATGCTTCAAGTCATTGCAGGCTATGACCCACTTGATCAGGGGAGCATAAATCATCCGGTGCCTGATTACTGCGCTGACCTTGAAAATGGTTTAAGTGGCATCAGAATTGGTTTGGAGCGCGATTATTTTTTCTATGAAGGGGTAACCGAGGATGTCAGAGAGGCTGTCGCGAAGGTCATTGCAGATTATGAAGATGGCGGTGCGGAATTTGTTGAGTTGAAAATTCCACAGCTCGAATCGTCGATTGAAGTAGTTACAACAATCATGCTCGCAGAGGCAAGCGCTTACCACCGGCATTTGCTTCGCGACCACGCATCTGAATATGATCCCGCTACGCGAGGTATGTTGGAACTTGGAGAATTCGTCCCAGCAACCCATTATTTAACGGCACAACGCGCGCGCTCGCTAATAAAGAATAAAATGGCGGAACTTTTCAAATCCCACAATCTTGATGCGATGCTATGGCCTACTATTCCGCTGCCGACTGTACCACTTGACGAGCTTTTCGATGGGCGACGGGATAGACCTGACGAGACTCCAATGCAGGCCTACATTCATCACACCTTTTCGGCCAACATTACTGGACAGCCGGCAATAACTGTCCCCTGCGGGCTCTCCAATACTGGCCTGCCGATAGGATTCCAGTTATTAGGCAGGCCTTTCGCTGAAGGAACGCTATTTCGACTTGCCCGAGGATATGAACGGATGCACAAATGGTATACCTTATCCCCTCAGATGCCCAGCTTATAGATTGTGGGGTCATAAAGAGGCTTCTGTTAATATTCTAGATAGGAGGGCGATAAAATGGATCTTGCTAAATTTCCAGTAATCGATGCACACTGCCATCCATTTACGAATGAGCATCGGCAGTTAACTGAACAGCAGCTCCGCGACATTATTATGTTCAAACTGGAAGGAGGCGCTCCTACTCATGCAGAAGATACATTAACTGCCCACTTGTTCCTGCGAGAAGTGGCAGAGCTGCTGGGCTGTCGAGCGACAATCCGGGATGTGTTGGATGAGCGAAACAAGCAAGCCTCTTCAGACTATCCGGCGTTTGTGGATCGTGTGCTTGGTGAAGCAGGGATTACTGCACTGCTGCCAGATACCGGGTATCCTTATTGGAAAAAAGTTACTATTGAAGATTGCGCACAGGTAGTTACCAATCGGCCACTGTATGAAGTCTTCCGTGCCGAAAGCGCCTTCCGTTCTCGGAATAGCATTTATATGCAAGATACAACCTTGAATTTTGACGACTATTTGGAGTCTTTTCGAGCTGCTTGTGTTGATGCGGTGGAAACTCGCGGTTGCGTTGGGATAAAGACTGTAATTGCTTACAGAACAGGATTGGCTATTCAACCGATTACGTATGATGAAGCTAAAAGAGCTTTTGCCCGCGATACGGATATCGATATACAGGCTCAAAAGAAAGTGCGTGATTACTTGTTCAAATACACGGCCCGCCTCGCGGCCGAATTAGGAGTACCTTTCGTAATACACACAGGATTCACAGCCCTAACAAAACCCTGGTCTTATGGAAATCCAACTGATCTGACACCCGCAATAACCGATCCAGATCTTCAAGAAACAACCTTCGTCCTGCTTCATGGAGGTTACCCATGGTGCAGTGCAGCGGGTTATATTGCCTCTCATCACCCCAATGTATTTGTTGATCTTTCTGAATTTAACCCCGCTACCTCCATCGGTATCGAGCGATACTTCCAGGAAATTCTTGAGTTCGCACCATTTACAAAACTGATGTTTGGGTCCGACGGACTGGGCATTCCAGAGCTAAATTGGTACGGCGCAGTACTGGCAAAGCGAGCGATGGCTAATATCTTGACGAAGTTCATAAATGACAGACTCATAAGCTCGGAACAGGCTGAAGATTATGCTGCCGGCATCTTTTACAACACAGCCAGGCAGGTATACGGTTTACCTGACCCGGCATAGAAAATTTACTAACGATCAAATGTAACGCGGCATTCAGCCTGAAAATATTTTCTGCTTTATGGGAATAGCATGATTTATAAAGACTGAAGTCTTGAGGGTTGTCTTACTATGGAATCAAAAGTTGATTACACGATTGACGTTGTTAAAGATTGCTGTCAGGTACTTGAAACTTTCTTGGATAAGGACGGTCCTCTTTCGTTAGCAACGGTCACAAAGGAAACCGGGCTTAGCAAAAATAAAGTATTTCGTATTCTTGCTACCCTTGAAGAATGTAGACTCATAGATCGAACATCATCTGGGGAATACCGGTTAGATGTGCACTTCATAGATTTTGGCCGACAGGTAATCAAAGACCTGGATGTGGTCAAGGTCAGTTCTCCCGTACTGGAATGGCTGGTTGAAGAAACAGGCGAGAGCGCATTTGTCAGCATTCTAGATGGAGATAATGCTTTGTGTGTGGCAGCCCGCGAATCTCCGCAGCAAATTCGATTGTCAGCTCAAGTAGGGCGGCGGTTACCTCTTTACGCAGGTGCTACTCCTATCATCCTACTTGCATTCCTTCCAGATAAGGAACGTGACGCATTATTGAACAATATCAAGCTGGAGGCCAGGACACCCTACACGATAACTGACCGCAAAAAACTCGAAGCGTATCTTGAGCAGATAAGAAACCAGGGGTATGTCGTGACTCCAGAAGATATGGACTTAGGTGCTCGAGGAGTTGCAGCTCCGATACGAGATTTTCAAGGCAGGGTAATAGCCTCAATCTCGATTGCCGGAGTTGCGAGTCGATTTACGGAAGAACGGATAGAACGATATGTACAATTAATCACCGAGGGAGCCAACCGTATTAATCGGAAGCTTGGATACAAGTATGCTCTCAGTATCTCCGGTCCATAAACCATGAAATTTCAAAAATCTATGATGGAGGATATGTGATGGACAAATTGTATGAGTCTGCTAAGCCTTCAGTAGAAGACGCTCTTCTGAAGGATTTATCCTTAGACGTTCCCTGGTCGCTAATTGAGTATTTTAGTACGCTAAAGAGGGATTCGGGCACTGAAGATGAACGTAAAGCCGCCCATTATATTTCGGAGCAGCTTAATAAGTTTGGCATTCCTCATCAGGTTTATGAACCGGATTTATTTATTAGCCTCCCCGTCTCCGCTTATCTTCGAGTTGAAAACCAGGAAATTAACGCCAGGCCCCTTTCCTTTTCAGTTTCTACTGGAGCTCAGGGAATAAGCGGGGAAGTGGTCTACATGCAAAGCGTAATACCAGAGGGTAGTTCACCTCTTGGGGTCCAACCTCGATATGTGTCTCCTTCTGGGGAAGAAGTTGATGTGCGGGATAAAATTATCCTTGTAGAAGGATTTGGTTTTGAAGGTGCTGCATATCACTTCGAGCAGCGCGGTGCAAAAGGCTTAATTTACATAAATCCCGGGGAATATATTCACTCGGGGATTTGTACAACAATATGGGGAGCACCAGATCTTGATTCCGCTCCCCGGCAACCAAAAATTCCGGTAATAGTCATAAACGGACCTGATGGACAGGCTCTCAAGAGTCGGGTTTCATCTGAGAAGACGGAGGCAAAACTCATTGCCGAGCTGCGAGAAGGATGGGTTCAATGTCCGTTGATTGTTGCCGAAATCGAAGGCCAGCTGGAGCCGGAGCGATTCCTGTTGGTACATGGTCACTACGATTCCTGGTATGTCGGGATCGGGGATAACGCGGTAGGGAATGCGACGTTATTAGAGTTAGCCAGGGTATTCAATAAACACCGGAAAGAATTGTCTCGCAGTTTGAAGATTGCCTGGTGGCCAGGCCATTCAACCGGCCGTTATGCGGGTTCCACCTGGTTTGCTGACACTTTTGGTTTGAGCCTCCAACAAAATTGTATTGCCCAGGTAAATATTGACTCACCAGGATGCCGGTGGGCAACAGAGTATTACGATGTGTCTTGGATGAAGGAGGCTGAGAATTTCTGCATTAAGGTCATCAAGGATGCCACTGGAAAAATAGCTTCTGGCAGGCGCTCACTTCAAGCTGGAGATTACTCCTTTAACAATATCGGTCTCACTGGATTCTTTATGCTTCTCTCTTCAATGCCCAGAGAATTACTTCAAGAAAAAGGATATTATCCGGTAGGTGGGTGTGGAGGAAATATTGAGTGGCATACAGAATATGACACGATTGAGATCGCGGATCCGGATAACCTCATGCGCGATCTGCGAGTATATGTGGTTGCTCTCCAAAGGGTAATTAACAATCCTGTCCATCCTTTCGACTTCCGCGACCTGGCCCATGAATTCCGTTCCACGCTATCAAACTATGCGGAGAATGCAGGAAACGAAGGAGCGGACTTCTCACCAGCTTTTGAGGCGCTGGAGAGGCTCGAAAGTGAATTAAATAAGCTTTACAGCCGGATTGGAGAAATGACTGATTACGACGTTAAAGACCCCAAGGTGCGTGCAGTCAATGACGCGATCCTTAATCTTTCTCGATTGTTAATCCCCATTAATTTCACGCGGCACGGTCGATTTCGAAATGAACCCTCGATACCGGTTCCACCATTGCCCGATCTGGCGCCTTCCTTAGAAATCGGTGAATCTTCAGAACACCTCAGACATGTTACCCGGACCCACCTGCAGCGTGGCATTAATAGAGTAGCTTTTGCCTTCGATGAAGCAGCTAAAGTTGCTCGTAATTCTCACCAACAGAACTCCCACCCACCCCGGTGAAATGCTATTGGAAGAATTTCTGGATCCCATGGGGCTGACCCAAAGGGAATTAGCCGGTGCGATCCAGGTGCCCTATCAAAGGGTTAATGAGATTGTCAACGGCCGCCGCGGCATTACCCCCAGCACAGCGCTGCGGCTGGG
>Ga0209640_10003001_pt1 | contig 14745 bp, 11 predicted proteins | sample RifCSP10_1_FD_184018 | JGI IMG/M metagenome (GOLD analysis project Ga0209640, IMG submission 184018) | Soil microbial communities from Rifle, Colorado - Rifle CSP2_sed 10_1 (SPAdes) (version 2) | ecosystem: Environmental > Terrestrial > Deep subsurface > Rock core/Sediment | place: Rifle...
TATCGGAAAAACCTAACTATACCTGAGACGCGTAAACGTCCGGCAAGGTTCCCAGGTCCGCCTAAAGGCGGACACTACGAAACGCGGAGACTACGAAACGCGGAGACTACGAAACGTAGTGTCCGGCTTCAGCCGGACTCGGCTTACCTGAAGATGCCACGAATGCCGCGGCCGATCGCACCGAAGAGTCCCTGCACGGCGCGCTGCACCTGCTGTTTGAGCGTGCCCTCGTGGATAGGACAGAGGCGCGACGGGATCTCATCCCCGTCCTTGAAGTGCTCGATGTAGGTTGGACATCCCTCGACGGGCCGCTGGTACGAAATCAGGCAGAGTTCTTCCGAACGCAGATTCGGCGGCGGCGCAAACGGCTCGGCCGGCAGGCGGCGCGACACGCGCTTCATGAAGTCGGCCCAGATCGGCAGCGCGACCCGCGCGCCCGTGCCGCCGGCCCGGATGCGCTCGGGCTGGTCGAAGCCCACCCACACGCCCACGACAACAGACGACGAGAAGCCCACGAACCAGGCGTCGCGATAATCGTTCGTCGACCCGGTCTTCCCGCCCACGGGACCGCGAACGCCCAGCTGCCTCGCCGAGGCGCCGGTGCCGCGATCGACGACGTCCTCCAGCATGGTGACCATCTGGAACGCCACCTGCTCCGAGAGGATCTGTTCGCGCTCGATGTGGACCTGGTGCACGGTCTCGCCGGACGCGTTCTGCACCGACACGAGGCCGCGCGGCCGCACCCGGTAGCCGAGGGTCGGGAAGACGGCGTACGCCGCCGTGAGATCCAGCGGCGTCACGAGCCCGCTGCCGAGGGCGAGCGACGGCACGTCGGGCTGGTCTTCCACTCCCAGATCGCGGGCCAGGCGGATCACCGGCCCGCTCCCGACCTGCTGCTGCAGCAGCACGGCGGCCGCGTTGTTCGACTCGAGGAGCGCCGCGCGCAAGGTCAACTCCTCGTGCTCGGTGGCCCGCTCGTCGCGCGGAATCCAGACGCCCTGCGGCGCCGAGATGGCCACCTGTTTCAATCCGGCGATCATCGACACGGGCGATAACCCGCGCTCGAGCGCCGCGGCATAGACAAACGGCTTGAACGCCGAGCCTGGCTGGCGCCGCGCGCGCACGGCTCGATTGAAGGTGGTCGTCGCGAAGTTCGAGCCCCCGACCATGGCGAGCAGGTTGCCGGTGTGCGGGTCCATGGCCACGAGGGCCGCCTGCAGATCCTTTGCGCCGAGCCGCTTCAATCCATCGCGGACCGCGGCCTCGGCGGCGTCCTGCATCTCGGGGACGAACGTGGTCTCCACCTTCCAGTCAGGCGGATTGTCACCGCCGTAGATGTTGCGGAACTGCTGGCGAAGGAATTCCTTGGCGAAGCCGTGCTTCGCCGAGGTGATGGCAGGCGGGGACTGGATGCGGATGCGCTCGCGCCGCGCCGCCTGCTCCTGGTCGGCGGTGATCTTGCCTTCCTCCCGCATCCGCTGCAGCACGACGAAGCTGCGCCGCCGGGCCTCGTCGAAATGGGACCACGGCGAGTAGGACGCCGGCGCGCGGATGATGCCGGCGACGAGCGCCGCCTCGGCGAGCGTCAGCTTCGATGCCGGCTTCCGCAGCATCTTCTGCGACATCGCCTCGATGCCGTAGATGCCGCCGCTCAGATACACGCGGTTGAGATACAGCTGCAGGATCTCGCGCTTGCTCAGGAAGATCTCCAGCAGTACCGCGAGCGTCGCTTCCTTCAGCTTTCGTCCGTAGGTCCGCGTGTTGGAGAGAAACAGCGTCCGGGCCAGCTGCTGGGTGATCGTGCTGCCGCCTTGTGTGCCCGTCTCCGATCGGACGTTGTAGAGGACCGCCCGGCCCAGGGCGATCGGATCCACGCCCGGGTGGAGATAGTAGCGGTGGTCCTCAACCGCGATGACGGCGTCTTTGAAATAGGTGGAAATCTCGTCGAAGGCGACGTCGCGGCGCTGCTCGTCGAGGCGGAACCAGGGACGCCCGGCGGCGTCGTAGAACATCGTGTCGCCGACGCCTCGATTCAGTTCGTAGATCGCCCAGGCGTGCCGGCCCGTCCAGACGGTCGTCCACACCAGCGCGGTGATGAGGACGCCGCCGCCCACGGCGGCGAGCCAGTGGCGCAGGGAAATGGCGCGCAGGTCGGAAAGGCGCACTGACCGATGGTACAACGCCCGCCGAGCAGTGGTACGCTGTCGGGAAATGTGGAGGATCGCCCCACTCGCATTGATTGTCGCGACAGTTTCGGCGCAGCAACCTCTCCAGGAGCGCGATTTCCTGTCGCGGGTCCGGCGGCTGACGGTCGAGGGGCGTCGCGCCGGCGAAGGCTATTGGTCCCCGGACGGTCAGCGCCTCGTGTTCCAGAGCGAGCGTGAGCCTGGTAATCCCTTCTACCAGATCTACGCGCTCGACTTTGCGTCGGGCGACACCAGGCGCATCTCGCCCGGCTACGGCAAGACGACCTGCGCGTTCTTCCGCCCCGGCACGGACCAGATCCTGTTCGCGTCCACGCACCACGACCCGCGGTCGAAGATGCTGCAGCAGGAGGAGCTCGACTTCCGCGCGTCCGGCAAGGAGCGCCGCTATGCGTGGGATTACGACCCCGAGTTCGAGATCTACGCCGCATCCGAACGAGCCGGCCAGTTCACGCGCCTGACCAGCGCGCGCGGATACGACGCCGAAGCCAGCTACTCGCCGGACGGCCAGTGGATCGTGTTCTCGTCGATGCGCGACGCCTACAACCGCACGCTGACGGCAGCCGAGCAGAAGCAGCTCGAAGTGGATCCCAGCTACTTCGCGGAGATCTACATCATGCGCGCCGACGGCTCGGGGCAGCGCCGATTGACGAATGCGATCGGGTACGACGGCGGGCCATTCTTCTCACCGGACGGATCGCAGGTCATCTGGCGGCGCTTCGACGCCCAGGGCCTGATTGCCGACGTCTGGTTGATGAAGCCGGACGGCACGAACCAGCGACAGATCACGAACTTCGGCGCCATGAGCTGGGCGCCCTACATCCATCCGTCCGGTGCGTATATCCTCTTTGCCTCGAACAAGCTGGGATTCGAGAACTTCGAGGTGTTCATGGTGGACATCGACGGCAGGAAGGAGCCCGTGCGGATCACCTATTCCGACGGCTTCGACGGCCTGCCTGTGCCTTCGCCGGACGGCCGGCGCCTGGCGTGGACGTCGAGCCGCGGCGGCGGCCGGGAAGGTCAGCTTTTCCTGGCGGACTGGAACCACGATCGGGCCCTGTCAGCGTTGAGAGCATCGCCAAATCGTTCAAACTGAGGATGCGGGGCGGGCCTTCACGGCCCGCCTCGCGGACCGTAAAGGTCCGCGCCGCAGTGAAGAGTGCATGCCGAGAACAAGACTTTTCATCATCGTTGTCTCGCTCGTCGTCCTGGCTGGTCTGCCCTCCGCACAGACCGTCGCGACAACGACGAAAGCAAACGTCGAGTTTCTCGCGTCAGACACGCTCGAAGGACGCGAGGCGGGCTCGGAAGGCGAGCGCCTGGCGGCTGAGTACCTCTCGGCGCAGCTGGCGCGCATCGGCGCACGGCCGCTGCCCGGCCGCGCAGACCTGTTCATGCCGTTCGAGTTCACCGCCGGCAGCCGCGACGGCGGATCGCGCATCACCGTCGGCGGCCGCGTCTTCACGGCGCCGCAGGTGCGTGCCCTCTCGTTTTCCGACGACGCCGACGTGACTGGATCGGTTGTGTTCGCCGGTTACGGCATCGTCGTCCCCGAATCGCAGAACTTCGGCTACGACAGCTACGCCACGCTCGACGTGAAGGACAAGATCGTCGTGGTCCTGCGGTACTTCCCGGAAGATGCGGATCAGCAGACGCGGGCCATTCTCGCGCGCTACTCGGACCTTCGCTACAAGGCGATGGCGGCCCGGCAGCGCGGCGCCCGGGCGCTCCTCGTGATCACGGGGCCCCGCTCACCCAATGCCGGTGAGCTCGTCCCGATGACGTCCGACACCGCGATCGCCGGATCCGGCATTCCCGCGGCCAGCGTGACCGGCGCTGTTGCCGACGCGCTGTTTGCGTCGAGCAATGTCGGGTCGCTAGGCGACCCGACGAGCCAGCGCCGGCTCGACGGTCCGCTTCCGCGGACCGTCCTCCGTGACGTACAGCAGGAGCTCGATTCCGGCAATCCCCACGTCGCCGGGTTCGACCTGCCCGGCGTCACGGCCGCGGTCACCACGACTGTCGTCCGGGAGCGGAAGACCGCCCGGAACCTCCTCGCCTACCTGCCCGCGACAACCCCGAACGTGACGGCCGACAAGCCCTGGGTCGTCATCGGCGCGCACTACGACCACCTCGGCCACGGCGACCGCGGCACGTCGCTCGCGGGGCGCGACGAAGCGGGCGGCATTCATCACGGCGCCGACGATAACGCGTCGGGCACCGCCGCGGTGCTGGCCGTTGCGGAATCGCTCGCAAAATTCGCCCAGCCCCGCCGGCGGCATGTTCTGATTGCCCTCTGGTCGGCCGAGGAGATCGGCCTCGTCGGGTCGAATGCGTTCGTCACGACGCCCCCGGTCCCGCTGGATCAGATTGCGGCGTACCTCAACTTCGACATGGTCGGACGGATGCAGGACAACAAGCTGGCCGTGCAGGCCAGCGGCTCCAGCCCCGTGTGGGGACGGCTGCTCGAGCGCGCCAACGTGGCGGCCGGTTTCGACCTGGCGGTCCAGCCGGACCCGTACCTCCCCACCGACAGCGGAAGCTTCAACCAGGCCGGTGTCGTGACGCTCAACTTCACGACGGGCGCGCACGCCGACTACCACAAGCCGTCAGACACCTCTGAGAAGATCAATTACGAGGACCTCGACCGCATCGTCGCCATGGCCGTGTCGCTCATTCGATCGGTCGCAGACGCCGAAGAGGCTCCCCAGTTCACGAAGGTGGACCAGCCGGCCTCGCGCGGTGGAACGGTCGCAGGCCTGCGCGTGACCACAGGCACGATTCCCGACTATGCGACCGAGGTGAAGGGACTGCTGCTTGGCGGGGTGACCGGCGGCGGCCCGGCCGAACAGGCGGGTCTCATGAAGGGAGACATCATCGTGGAGATCGCCGGCCAGGGGATCGCCAACATTTACGACTACACGTACGCGCTGGAGCTGCTCAGGGTGAACCAGCCGGTGAAGGTCGTCTACCTGCGGAACGGCGAGCGCCGCGAGACGATGCTGACGCCGGCCGCCCGGCGCTAGCTACCCCCGTCCTTTGCGTTCACCGACGTAGGCCTCCTCCTTGAGGATTTCTTCCGCCTTCTCCTTGAGGGTGTCGACATCGGCCGGCGCGACCGGCCCCTGCATGCGGGCGTAGACCAGGGAAATCACGAAAATCACGACGACCACGATCAGCGACGACCAGTGCGGAAGCTCGAACGCGACGTAGCCGGCCGCATGCAGCCAGTCGGCGCACAGCTTGGCGCCAATCCACGCAATGATGATGAAGGCGCCGTCGACCAGCGCCGGGTAGCGCTCCACGAGCCCGATCAACTGTCCGACGACCATGCGGAGCGCGACGATGCCGAGGATGCCCCCGGTCAGCACCACCCACGTCTTCGGCGACATCGCCACCGCCACCAGGATCGAGTCGATCGAGAACGCCAGGTTCACGAGCTCGACCCGCAAGACCGTGGCCCAGAAGGCCGACAGGCCGAGCCACGGCTTCGCTTTCGGCGCCGCGCGGCGGTCCGCACCTTCCTTCTGCCCCCAGAAATGGGAGTACACGAGATACAGCAGGTAAAGACCGCCCGCGAGCTTCACCCAGACGATACGGATCAGGTAGACGGCAAGGAGGGTCGCAGCGAAACGGAACGCGAATCCGCCGAGCAGCCCGTACCGAAGGGCTTGTTTGTGCTGGTGCCGCGGAAGGCCCAGCACCATGATGGCCATGACCAGTGCGTTGTCGGCGCTCAACAGACCCTCGAGTCCGACGAGCATGCCGATGGTTATGAGGTCGCTGATCTGAATGTCCAAGATTGAAGTCCAAGAAGAATGCAGGGAGGTGAAATGCCGATCCTATCGCGAAGTACCCTTCCGCAACCTTGACATGGCCCGTATCAACTCCTACACTCGAAGGGGATCAAGGTGAAATAAGACCGTGAAAGAGGACCTCTACTTCATCAGCATGGCCGCGGACATGCTGGGCATGCATCCTCAGACCCTTCGGAAATACGAACGGCTGGGACTCATCCAGCCGTCGCGCACCATTGGCAGTATGCGCCTCTACTCGCGCGAGGAGCTGGAGCGGGTTCGGCTCATCAAGCACCTCGTGGATGAGGCCGGGATCAACCTCGCCGGCGTGCAGCGCCTGCTGTCCATTGTGGAAGTGATGCAGCGGATTCGTCCACTCATGGATGAAGGCGCGCTCAACACCGGCGCCGGGCGCCGGCAGCTCGTGAACGAGATGCGCCGGCTGAACGACGCGCTCGGAATGTGACGCCTGTGGAATTCAAAGACTATTACGCCACGCTGGGTGTGACCAAGGCCTCCACCGAGAAGGAAATCAAGCAGGCCTTCCGGAAGCTCGCCAGGAAGCACCATCCGGACGTCAATCCGGGCGACAAGCAGGCCGAGATGCGCTTCAAGGAGATCAACGAGGCCTACGAGGTCCTCGGCGACCCGGCGAAGCGCAAGAAGTACGACGAGCTCGGGGCCAACTGGCGGGCGTACGAGCACGCAGAGGCCCAGGGCGGGCCGAACCCGTTCGGCGGCCGCTGGAACGTCAACATGGGCGGGTCCGGCGCGGGCGGCGGCTACCGCACCATGACGCAGGAGGAGATGGAGGAGCTGTTCGGCGACGCGAACCCGTTCTCCGACTTCTACAACGCGATCTTCGGCGGGGCGGACCCTGCGGCCGGCGAGCCCCGGCGCGGCCGCGGCCGCGGCCGCCAGCGCCCGGGCCGCGACGTCGAGCACGAGATTGAGCTGACGCTCGAGGACGCCTACCAGGGCGCGACGCGCCGGCTGTCACTCAAACATGACGGCCACGCCCGGACCGTCGACGTCCGGATTCCCGCCGGCGTGGGCGACGGCTCGCGGGTGCGCGTGAGTGGCGAGGGCGAACATGGCGTGGGCGGCGCGGTGGCGGGCGACCTCTATCTGCGTGTACGGCTTGCCCCGCATCCCGAATTCGAGCGCAAGGGACGCGACCTGTACGTGAAAGTCTCCCTGCCGGTCACGACGGCTGTGCTTGGCGGCGAGGCGGAGGTGCGGACGCTCGAAGGGAAACCGGTGCGCCTGCGCATTCCGCCGCTCACCCAGAACGGCCAGATCTTCCGGTTGAAGGGGTACGGTATGCCCAAGGTGGGCCAGCCCCAGGACAAGGGCGACCTGTACGCGCGCATCGAAGCGCAGCTCCCGACCGACATCTCGCCGGAGGAGCGTGAACACTATGAGGCCCTCGCGAAGCTGGCTGGCGCAACAAAAGCGCACAGCGCCGCGTAACAAAGATTAGAGACGACGGACGAACGACGACATGAATCTCAATAAGCTGACCGAAAAGGCCCAGGAAGCGGTGCTGACCGCTCAGAACCTGGCCAGCGAATTCAACCAGCCGGAGATCACGCCGGAGCACCTGCTCTCGGCGCTGGTGGAGCAGCCGGGCGGGATCGTCCAGTCGATTCTCCGCAAGCTGAACGTCGAGCCGCGGCAAATGGCGGCTGACGCCCGAAAGCTCTTTCACGCCTTGCCGAAGGTCTACGGCGCCGAGGCACGCTTCTCGCCGCGCATGAACGTGGTCATCGACCTCGCCAACGACGAGGCGCAGCGGCTCCAGGACGACTACATCAGCACGGAACACCTGTTCGTCGCCCTCGCAACCGAACCGGGCCGCTCGACGGCCGCGCAGCTGCTGCAGCGAAACCGCATCACGAAGGACACGCTGTACAAGGCGCTCACCGAGGTCCGCGGCAACCAGCGCGTGACCTCGCAGAACCCGGAAGCCACCTACGAGGCGCTCGTCCGCTACGGACGCGACCTGACGGAGCTGGCGCGCAACGGCAAGCTGGACCCCGTCATCGGACGCGACGAGGAAGTCCGCCGCGTGATCCAGGTGCTCTCGCGCCGCACCAAGAACAACCCGGTGCTCATCGGCGAGCCGGGCGTCGGCAAGACCGCCATCGTCGAGGGGCTGGCGCAGCGCATCGTGCGCGGCGACGTACCGGAAGGACTCAAAGACAAGAAGATTTTCGGGCTCGACATGGGCGCCCTGGTCGCGGGCGCCAAGTACCGTGGCGAGTTCGAAGAGCGGCTCAAGGCCGTCCTCAAAGAGATCACGGAGTCGGACGGCAAGATCATCCTGTTCATCGACGAGCTCCACACGGTCGTGGGCGCGGGCGCCGCCGAAGGCGCCATGGACGCGTCGCAGATGCTGAAGCCGATGCTGGCGCGCGGCGAGCTGCACACGATTGGCGCCACCACGCTCGACGAGTACCGGAAGCACATCGAAAAGGACGCGGCACTCGAACGCCGGTTCCAGCCGGTGCTCGTCGGCGAGCCGAGCGTGGAGGACACGATCTCGATTCTTCGCGGGCTCCGCGAACGCTACGAGATCCATCATGGCGTGAAGTTCAAGGACGCGGCGCTCGTGGCGGCCGCGATCCTCTCCCACCGCTACATCTCGGACCGCTTCCTGCCGGACAAGGCGATCGACCTGATGGACGAGGCCGCATCGAAGCTGCGCATGGAGATCGATTCGATGCCGGCGGAGCTCGACGAGGTGCGCCGGCGGATCATGCAGCTCGAGATCGAGCGCGAGGCGCTCCGGAAGGAAAAAGACAAGGCATCGGTCGAGCGGCTCGGGAAACTCGAAAAGGAACTGGCAAACCTGAAAGAGGAGCAGACGCGCCTGCAGTCGCACTGGGAGCAGGAGAAGGAAGCCATCCAGGGCGCGCGCAAGGTGAAGGAAGAGCTCGAGGGGGTTCGGCTCGAGATCGAACAGGCACAACGGTCCGGCGACTACGCGAAGGCCTCGGAGCTGCAGTACGGCCGCCTGCCGGAGCTCGAACGCAAGATCAAGGACGAAGAGACCCGCCTCGCCGAGGTGCAGAAGAGCCAGCGGATGCTCAAGGAGGAGGTCGACGAGGAGGACATCGCCGAAGTCGTCGCCAAGTGGACGAACATTCCCGTCAGCCGGCTGATGGAAGGCGAAATCCAGAAGCTGATTCACATGGAAGAACGCCTCCACCAGCGCGTCGTCGGCCAGGACGAGGCGATCGTGGCCGTCTCCAACGCGATCCGCCGCGCACGGGCGGGGCTGCAGGATCCGAACCGGCCGCTTGGCAGCTTCATCTTTCTCGGGCCCACGGGCGTCGGGAAGACCGAGCTGGCGCGGGCGCTCGCCGAGTTCCTCTTTGACGACGAGCACTCGATGGTGCGGATCGACATGTCGGAGTACCAGGAGAAGCACACGGTGTCGCGCCTCATCGGTGCGCCGCCCGGGTACGTCGGATACGACGAGGCGGGCCAGCTCACCGAGGCAGTGCGCCGGCGCCCCTATGCGGTGGTGCTCTTCGATGAAATCGAAAAGGCCCACGCCGAAGTGCTGAACGTACTCTTGCAACTGCTGGACGATGGCCGGCTGACTGACAGCAAGGGGCGGACGGTCGACTTCAAGAACGTCGTGGTGATCATGACGTCCAACCTCGGAAGCCAGTACATCGCGGAAGCCGGCCCGGGCTCCGCCGATGATGGAGGCCAGCTGTCCGAGGGCGTGAAGCGGCAGGTCACCGAGACGCTGCGGCAGCACTTCCGGCCGGAGTTCCTGAACCGCGTCGACGAGATCATCTTCTTCCACACGCTCGGCCTCGAGCACATGAAGATCATCGTGGACATCCAGATCCGCGCGCTGCTGAAGCGGCTCGAGGACCGCAAGATCCACGTCGACCTGACCGACGCGGCAAAGGCATTCCTCGTGTCGGAAGGCTACGACCCGATGTACGGCGCGCGTCCCCTGAAACGGACGATCCAGCGTCGCGTGCTCGATCCGCTGGCGATGCGGGTGCTCGAGGGCGAGTTCCGCGAGGGCGATCGCGTGACGGTCGACGTGGGGGAGAATGGATTGACCTTCGCAAGTGAAAAGTCGAAAGTGAAAAGTAAGAAGTAAGTGAGAAGTAAGAAGTAGATGCCCACTCCTGGTTTGAATCCGCGCGACAAGCGGCCCGGCGAGCGGCGCACGATCCCGCGTCCCGGCCGCCCGGGCGGAGCCGTCTGGTACGTGCTCGGCTTCCTCATGCTGCTGGCGCTGGCGCAGGTGTGGTTCATGCCGCCGGCGGGTCGTTCGATCTCATACAGCGAATTCAAGACGGCGGTACGTGGCGGACAGGTGGCCGAGGTGACCGTCGGCGAGCAGGTCATCCGCGGCGTGTACACGCGCGACGTCAACGGAAGCCGCAACTTCAACGCGGCCCGTATTGAAGACCCGAAGCTGCTCGAGGAGCTTGACGGCGCCGGCGTGAAGTACACCGGCGAGCAGGTCAGCCGGTGGCTGCCGGAAGTCATCGGGTGGGTCATCCCAATCCTGCTGCTCTTCGCCCTCTGGAGCTTCTTCATGCGCCGGATGAGCGGCGCCGAAGGGGGCGTGATGTCCTTCGCGCGGAGCAAGCACCGCGTGTTCGCCGAAGACGACGTGAAGGTGAGCTTTGCGGATGTCGCCGGGGTCGACGAGGCCGAACAGGAGCTGAAGGAGATCGTCGAGTTCCTGAAGACGCCGAAGAAGTATACGGCGCTTGGCGGCCGCATCCCGAAGGGCGTGCTGCTCGTCGGCCCGCCGGGCACCGGCAAGACGCTGCTGGCCCGCGCCGTGGCGGGCGAAGCCAAGGTCCCCTTCTTCAGCCTGAGCGGGTCCGAGTTCGTGGAAATGTTTGTCGGCGTCGGCGCCGCGCGCGTCCGGGATCTCTTCTCGCAGGCCGAGCAGAAGGCGCCCTGCATCATCTTCATCGACGAGCTCGACGCGCTGGGGCGCGCGCGCGTCCAGAGCCCGATGGGATCGCACGAAGAGCGCGAGCAGACCCTCAACCAGCTCCTGGCGGAAATGGACGGCTTCGATTCCCGCAAGGCCATCATCATCATGGCCGCGACCAACCGCCCCGAGGTGCTCGACCCCGCCCTGCTCCGCCCCGGCCGGTTCGATCGGCAGGTCCTGGTCGACAAGCCCGACGTGAAGGGACGCGAGGAGGTGCTGCGCATCCACACCAAGCCGGTGAAGCTCGCCGCCGACGTCGACCTCAAGGTCGTGGCGCAGCGCACGGCTGGTTTCGCGGGCGCCGACCTGGCGAACCTCGTCAACGAAGCCGCGCTGCTCGCCGCCAGGAAGGACAAGACGGCGGTGGAAATGGCGGACTTCGAGGAGGCGATCGACCGGCTGATTGCGGGGCTCGAGAAGAAGCGCGTCATGAGCCAGAAGGAGCGCGAGATCGTGGCGTATCACGAGTCGGGCCACGCCATCGTCGCGACGCTCATCCCCAACATGGATCCGGTGCACAAGATCTCGATCGTCCAGCGCGGCTTCGGGGCGCTCGGCTACACGATGCAGCTCCCGCTCGAGGATCGGTATCTGATGCAGCGGAAAGACCTGCTCAATCAGCTCGCGGTGCTGCTCGGCGGCCGCACGGCCGAGGAGATCGCCCTCGGCGAGATTTCCACGGGCGCCCAGAACGACCTGCTGCGCGCCACCGACATCGCGCGCGCGATGGTCACGGAATGGGGCATGAGCGACTCGCTCGGCGCCATCAACTACGACGGCCACAAGCGCAGCAAGTTCCTCGACATCCCGATCGGTCCGGAGCGCGGCGCGTACGCGGAAGACACCGCAAGGCTGATCGACGCCGAGGTCAAACGAATCATGACCGACGCGCACGGCGAGGCGCGGCGCATTCTCGGCGGCCATCGCGACATGCTGGAGCGGGTGACCCGGCGGCTGCTCGAGCAGGAGGTCATGGAGGGCGCCGAGCTGCGCACCCTGCTCGACCTGCCGCCCGCCCAGGAATCGCCCGAGAACACCCCGCTCCCTCCCGTCGTCCAGTAAGCGATGACCCAGCCCGCCTTCGCCGGTGACAACTCGACGGCTTCGGCGAGACAGGCTCCCGCCTACGCCGTGGCGCGAACCGTCGCGCCGACAGTCGCGGAGCATTTGCAGCTCCATCGCGCCGCGCTGCCTCCGCACGACCCTCTGCTGCCCCCGCGGGAACTGCTGCCGGATGCCGAGTGCATCGAGGCGCTCGTGGATGCGGCGTTCTGGGCCAGCCTGCGACGCGAGGAAGGCTATATCCCGAAGATCTCCCTCGCTTTTCTGCGGCCGATTGACGAGATCCGTCCGCTGATGTTCGCGAAGCCGCTGCCTCTCGAGCCCAGCGCGCTCACGCGCCTGGCGGCCGCCGTGGAGAGACCCGGGATCCACCTGGGCGTCTGGCCTCAGCACGGCAAGCTGATGGTCTGGGGCACGACGCACCACGTGCCGCCGTTCTGCTTTGTCGTGGAAGTGATCGCGCCGGGGCTCCTGGTCCTCAAGCACCGGCCCCGCCATGAGTCGCGCAAGTTCGTGAACGTGGCCGTCCTCGAGGGCGACCGCATCAAGATCGTCGACGAGCGCGCCTCGCTCATTGCCGACTGCCCCGCCGTCCTGACCTCGATGCTTGGCTTTGACGAGGCGGTGCTCACGGACGAGGCCCTGAACGTGCAGGTCCAGCTGGCGCTCTCAATGCGGAAGCATGGGCGCGGCGGCATCCTGCTCGTCGTGCCGCCCGGCAGCGACGACTGGCGCGAGTCGATCGTGCAGCCCATCACGTACGCCGTGGCGCCGGCGTTCTGCGAGCTGGCGGACCTGCTCGCCCGGCGCAGGGACATGCCCGACGATGAATGGTCGGAGGCCACCGATCGCGCGATCGACGCCATCGCGGGGTTGACCGGCGTGGACGGCGCAACGGTGACCACTGCGCGCTACGAGCTGCTGGCCTTCGGCGCCAAGATTACCCGCCGCCGCGGCGCGCCGACCGTCGAACAGATCATGGTCACGGAGCCGATCGAAGGCGGAACCGCGGAGCGGATGCATCCCGGGCAGCTCGGGGGCACCCGTCATCTCTCCGCGGCGCAGTTCGTTCACGATCAGCGCGGCGCCGTGGCGCTCGTCGCGTCGCAGGACGGCCGGTTCACGATTTTCGCGTGGTCGCCCTGTGACGAGGCCGTGCACGCGCACCGCGTGGAGACGCTCCTCCTGTAGCAAACGGGCCGAGCAAGCTTGTGGGCCGACCAAGGTCGGCCCCTACGACCATCGGTTGATCGAGGTGGATCGACGTAGGGGCCGAGCTTGCTCGGCCCGCAAGATATCCTGCCTGATTGGGTGATGTGTAGCGGGGCGCGGCCTGCAATCATCCCGTCATGCTTACTGACCTTTCGAACCAGATGGCAGACGCCATCGCCGCCGCCGCCCCCTCCATCGTGCAGGTGCAGGGACGCCGGCGGCCCGCCAGCGGCATCGTCTATGCCGCCGACATCGTGATCACCACCATGCGGGCGCTTGGCCGCGAGGATGGCCTGCGCGTGCGCCAGCACGAGGGACGCGCGCTCGACGCGGAGCTGGCCGGCTGGGACCCCACGACCAGCCTGGCCGTCCTGCGCGTGCCGGGGCTGCAGGGACGACCGCTGGCGCCCGCGGCGGCCCAGGCCCGCGTCGGACACCTGGCGCTGGCCGTGGCCCGTTCCTGGAGCAACGCGCTGACCGCGAGCGCCGGCATCGTGTCGGTCATCGGCGGCCCGCTTCCGACGGGACGCCGCCGCGCGATCGACCAGGTGATCCGGACGACCGCGCCCATGCACGACGGATTCGCCGGCGGCGCGTTCCTCGACGCCTCCGGGGGACTCCTGGGCGTCGCGACGGCGGCCGAGATTCGCGGGCTGGGCGTCATCATTCCCGCCGCGATTGCCTGGAAAGCCGCGGCCGCGGTCCTCGAGCATGGCGGGATGAAGCGCGGCTACCTGGGCATCGCCGGCCAGCCGGTGACGCTGCCGGAGACTCAACGCGGCGACGCGGAACAACGCGAGGAGGCGCTTCTCGTGACGGCTGTCACGGCCGGAAGTCCTGCCGCGGGCGCAGGGCTTCTGGTCGGCGATGTCATCCTCGCGTTCGACGGCGCGGCGATTGAGTCGCCTGAAGACCTGCTCGACCTCCTCGTGGGCGACCGCGTCGGCCGCAAAGCGACGCTGCACGTGCTGCGCGGCGGCGCCGCGCGCGATATCGTGGTGGACGTGGGTGAACGGCCATCCTGACGCGCATCCTGCTCGTGGGACCGCCTGACGAACGCGCGCGCCTGCGCGCCAGCCTGAATGGCTCGCTGCGCGTCGTCGGGGAGTTCCCGACGCTGAGCGCGGCCGAGGCCTCGGGCATTGAAGCGGACGGTATCCTCGTCACAGCCAAGGGCCGGCTCGCCGAAGCTGGGCGAAGGCGGCCGGCTCGGGAGGATGACGAGGCGTCGGCTGAACCGCTGACGCCCCGCGAGATCCAGGTGCTGGAATTGCTCGCGGAGGGATTGCCCAACAAGGCGATCGCGGAGCGTCTCCAGATCAGCGACCAGACCGTGAAGTTCCACGTCGCGTCGATTTCCGGAAAGCTTGACGCAGCGAACAGAACGGATGCGGTGCGACGCGCGGTCCGGCGCGGCTTGATCACGCTGTAGGCGGGTCCGCTTCGCGGAACCCGCCCTACGTACGACCCATTTTGCATG
>Ga0209640_10003002_pt1 | contig 14745 bp, 11 predicted proteins | sample RifCSP10_1_FD_184018 | JGI IMG/M metagenome (GOLD analysis project Ga0209640, IMG submission 184018) | Soil microbial communities from Rifle, Colorado - Rifle CSP2_sed 10_1 (SPAdes) (version 2) | ecosystem: Environmental > Terrestrial > Deep subsurface > Rock core/Sediment | place: Rifle...
AAAAGTTTATGATATTCTTGGAATTGAAATTGCGACATTGGTAAATGAAAATAGACCAGCTGGTAATTATGAAGTTAATTTCGATGCTTCAGATTTAACGAGCGGAATTTATTTTTGCCGTTTGCAGACCAATAAATTTTCATCGACAAAAAAGATGTTGATGGTTAAATGATATCATCATTTAAACAGAAATCCCGTCTGCCAAAGACAGATTGTCGGGAATAGTGGTTAAATAAATTAATTACTTAGTTAATTATTTCTCTTATCATTAAAAAATATATTTACTGTTGCTTGTCAATCACTTAACATTTTACAATATTTACCACGACCTAAAACACATCATTAAATAATAACTTTTCAATTTTGGAGGCACAGTGAAAAAATTAATTGTGAGCACATTTTCATTTCTTTTTCTTTTCCTGTTCTTAAGCAGCTTTACCGCCGCACAGCAATGGAGCGATGAACAGAAGGCTGTCTGGGCAGGTGTTGAAACTTACTGGCAGGCAGGAATGTCAGAAGATCCATCAGGTTTTCTAACTTACTTTGATGATTCCTATTTCGGCTGGAACTATCAAAATGAATCGCCAAGCCCGAAAAGCCACGTAGTTAAATCAATGAACTATTGGTTTAAGAAAGGTAAAACACAATATTACAATTTAACCCCTGCGAATATCTGGGTGAACGGTAACTTCGCTTATGTTCACTATTATTATACACAGGTTAATGAAAGTAATGATGGTAAATCGATGACTGAAAGAGGACGATGGACAGATATCCTGATGAAGAAGGGCGATAAATGGCTGCTCGTAGGCGATCATGGCGGTGAGATTGAGGATGAAGATTAATCTTTCAGAAAAATCTTTATTAAAATTTTAAAGCAGTTCAAAATTTGAGGGCGGAACAGTTCCGCCCTCGATTATTTTTAATTAACTCTGAATACACTCACTATCGTATCATCTTACTTAAAATTAGAAACCCTCGCCGAAATCAAGCGATGGTTATCAATAAAAAAGAAAATCTTTAATTCTTTTCTAAAAAGTTAATTCTTCTTATTTAAATCTTTCATCCAATTGTGCATTATTATAATACCACTGAACATCGACATAGGCAGGAAAACCAGGAACACCACCGCCCCAGGCAACTATTTTCAGCTTTGAGTAATGCCCGTCATGATCATAAAGAAAAACGTAATTCGGTTCTCTGTCTCCCATATTGTCTGTCCAGGCGCCTATACCTCTCAACGGAGAATCTACAGCATCAAAAAGATTTGAACTTGAACCGACAAAAAAATCTGTTCTGCGAATTAGGCCTGAATGATTATCCGCACTCTGAACAAGATAAGTGGTTCCTGCTGCATCGCTGTAATAATAAATATCTACAAGGTTTGCATTCGGACTAGAAATTCCATAAGCCATCCCGCTTGATAGATCCAGCCCGCTTGGTTCTGATGCTGATGTTCCAAAAGATTCATAAATTCTTACCGGACCAAATATTGTTGTATTAATATTTGATACAAGGACAATAGGACCAACCACACTTGTCTGGTTGCTAGTCACGCTTATCGAGAAAGTCGTGTCATTATAATCTGATAATTTTAATGTTACAGTGTAAACTGCTTCGTCAAGATTCTTAATAGTATCCGGGGTTACTTTCCCAGTGTTCGTTCCTTCCACCCAGATTTCTGCTCCGGCAGGGTTTGATGTAACATATAAATTGCCCGGCGGATCTGGTGTTATCGGATCTTCAGTCGATTCACAGGAAGTAATCAGTAATATTAAGAACGGAATTATGAGTAATAAAATGAGTTTTTTCATTATTGTTTTCCTTTATTTTTTATTCAAATTAAATGAAAATTTTGAACCGTCACGATTCATAATAAAAGTTCCGGAAAAATGATCAGCATTTTCAGATAACTTTCCGTCGTACTTACCCTGGTAACGGCTGTGAAGCTGATCTGTCATATTCATCACCATTGAAACCGGACTAAAAGAACCTTTCACTTCCTGGTTAATCACCTGACGGTAATTAATTATAATGTTTCCTGAGAAGCTGCTGTCCGTTTGTTCTTTTATAATGAGAGTTGTAGCTCTTCTGTCAAATGTTCCGGTCCAGGTGCCTTTTAAATCCGGGATTGTAACTGTTTCGACTGCGGTCTCTCCACCGGAGGTAGTATCACCGATAACACCCTCAACTTTAACATCGTCACCTGTTTCGTCTGATTTGCCTGTTTTACTTTCACATCCGAAAAAAGTGATTACTGCAAGAATAAGGAATGCAGTAAAAAGAACGTTTCTTATCATATGTTTCCTTTATTTTTTATTAAGTAATAGTAATTTCAGTAAATTAAAATTGCTTCATCAAAAAATTCCTAATGGTTATTAACTTCAGCTAATCTGAAATTATTGGGGGCTAAGTTAGCAATGGAACAGTATTAAAAAAAATGAAAAATTGTTACATATTGAAGTAAAAATACCATTTTACTATTTCCCGGCAGACATTAGGTTCAATCGGACTGGATTGTTCGGCTTTAACTGAAAACGAGAGTGCAGAAATATTTTTAAATAATTAAGAAATTTCATTTCTTCTTTTGAACACCGCGCCAACCTGTAGCTGGAATCATAGTTGGTCTTCTTATTTTGCTGACAATGCCTGCCTGCTCTGCAATATAAAATGCATCGGGTTCAATTTCTTTAACAAACTTAATAAGTGCCGGCAGATTTTTTCTTTCCGATGCAACATAAATTTCTGTAACAATACCGTCTTTTCCCTGTCCTTCAAAATTTGTAACTGCAAATCCTTTTTCTCTTAGTGTACTTGTAATTTCTTTTGCAAACCGGCTTGTAATAATCCTGAAGTTTATATAGCCCATCGCCAATCTTTTTTCAACAAGTATTCCAACTACGTTACCTGTGGCAAAACCAAAAGCATAGAATAATCCAAGCAGCGGAGTGTCCATTACTTTTGGCAGAACAGCACTTAGAACGAGCAGCCAGACACTCGTTTCAATAAATGCCAGGAAGAAGGATATTTTCGTTCTTCCCTGAACGATACTTATAGTTCTTAATGTACCAACAGATACATCGACCACGCGTGCAAGAAATACCAGAATTCCAAGTAACCAAATGTTCATAGTTTTTCCAAAATTAAATTTATTACTAATTTCAAAAATTACTGGCAAAAGATAAGAAGTTGCTCCAAATAAATTGCTTCATTGTTAAATTGCTAAACGAGTCTCCGACCAATATAACAATAAAGCAATGCAGCAATTAATATTCAAGAGTACATAAATTTTCTATTGAATCGTTTCGTCTCACTGAACAAAACAAATAAATCCTTTAAGGTAATGTCCTTCGGGAAAATTTAATGAGACCGGATGATCCGAAGATTGAGAAAGCTGTTTGATAATTTTTACATCACGTCCGGAATCAATTGCTGCACCGGCAACAATCTTCTTGAAAAGATCCTGCGAAACATGACCAGAGCAGGAAAAAGTAAATAAAATTCCACCCGGGTTAATAATCTTCATCGCAAGAAGATTAACATCCTTGTATGCCCTGCTCGCTTTCGTTACATGCGAAACGGACTCGGCAAATTTTGGTGGATCGAGAATAATTACATCAAAAGTTTTTCCTTCGTCCCTGAATTTTCTTAAAACTTTAAATACATCTTCAGTTACATGCTCAACCTTATTTTCATCAAGGTTGTTTAATTGAAAGTTTTTCATAGAAATTGAAATCGCCGGCAGTGAAGATTCAATATTGGTCACTTTTTTAGCCCCGCCTTTTAAAGCATAAACTGAAAAGCCGCCGGTATAAGAGAAACAATTTAAAACAGTCCTATCCTTAACAAAATTTAGAAGCAGTTTTCTGTTATCGCTCTGATCGAGATAAAAGCCAGTTTTGTGTCCGTGTTTTATATCCACGAAAAATTTAATCCCATTTTCTGTTACCTCAATCAGATCATCAGGCTCTTTACCGGATAACAATCCTTTTACGGGTTTAAGATTTTCTTTCTCACGAACATCAACATCTGACCTTTCATAAATCCCTTTCGGTTTCAATTCTTCTGCTAAAATTTCAACAATATTTTTTTTCAGATACTCGGCACCGGCAGATAAAAACTGACAAACAAGATACTCGTTGTATTTATCAACAATTACTCCCGGCAGTCCATCACTCTCAGAATTAATCAACCTGAATGCGTTAGTATTTTTTAAATCAATTGTTTGCTTTCTTTGATTTATTGACTTAAGAATTCTGCTATGAAGAAAAGTTGAATTTATTTCTTCTTCCGGATTAAAAGAAAGGATACGAACTCTTATCTGAGAAGATGGTGAATAGCTTCCTTTGCCTGCTAATTCACCTTTTGAGGAAAGTATCTCAACCGTTTCACCGTTGGCAGGATTTCCGGAAACAGAATCAATTGCCCCGGAAAAAATCCATGGATGCATGTTTTGAATAATTTTGTCCCGTGATGATTTAAGTTTTACTGACGGCATTCTTATGCTGGAAGTTCCCCGGCGATTTTATTAATCCATCTGTGTGCACGGTGAAAAAAAGCGGCCGGCTCTGCAAACATCAGAATACATTCGCCGGAAATAATTTCAATATTATTTTCATTACAGAATTTAATTGCTTCAGTTGATTCAGAACCCTGCTGCATCCAGATTTTTTTTATCCCGACATTTTTAGCTTCCTCAACAATTGCTTTTGTATTTTTTGGCGGGATGTTGATGATTAATGCATCAACTCGTTGCTGCAAAGATGAAAGAGATGAATAACATTTGTCTTCTTCGAACTCAGTCATATTGGGATTGACCGGGAACAAAGCAAACCCTTTTTTCTTCAGTTCACGGTAAATGGTATTGCCAAATTTTCTTTTATCCCGTGAAATACCGACAAGGGCAATTTTGCTTTCGTGTAAAAATTCTTCTACTAATGCTTTTGATGTCATTTTAATTTCCCCTTAAGTTTTTATTTTAATAAAGTTTTAACCTGTTCGAAAACCATATCAGCCGTTAGTTCTTTAATACATTTAAATTTCACATCCGTTCTGTTACAAATTAATGGTTTAGGTGAGTAAAAGAAACACGGTGAACATTCAAGGTTTAAGGAAACAACTTTGTGTTCGGTTTTCCACGGCTGAATATATGCCGGATTGGTTGGGCCAATAATCGCAATAACATTCAACCTTAATGCCGAAGCGATGTGCATCTGGCTCGAATCGTTAGTAATAAATAAGTCGCATCTTTTCATAATCGCGGAACTGTGCTTGATGGTATCGGTACTAATAATGAAAACATTATCAGAAGTAATTTGCTTTGAAATTTTCTCTTTCAAATCCTCTTCATCTGGTCCGCCGAATAATAATATTGTTGAGTTATATGATTTGATTAAACGTTTTGCAAGTTCAGCAAACTTTTCAGGTTCCCACCTTCTTTTAATATGATTTTTTAACACTGCACATCCGGGATGAAAACCTATTATTAAATCTTTTGAATTAATATTTTGCTTTTTAAAAAATGCTTCGGCAAAATCAATATCGGATTGACCCAGATGCAGTTCAAGTGCGGGCTCGTCATCAAACTTATAATCAACTAGGGCTTCACAAAGTTTAATGTTCGTCTTAACATTATGTGTGGAATCATCTTCATCAACAGTTACATTATTCAGAAATCCAAAACTGGAAGTGTTTTTTCTTTTATATTTAATCCCAACTCTTCGTGATGCTCCAATTAAAAAACTTATCAGGTTATATTCTTTTCTGTTAGACGGGTAAACATTAATTGTAACATCATAATTACCACGAATGCTTAAAACATATTTTAACGATTTCAGCTTGCCTTCCTTAAGGAAATTAAAATGATGGACACGGTTAATGTTCGGGTTTGATGAAAGAATATCCCTGGCACCTTCAAACATAACAAGAGCATCGACTTGTGCTTCGGGTAATTTCGTCTTAAGAAGCTTTAAGGCAGGTGTGAACATCAACGCATCGCCAATACCGGAAAGGGCTAAGATTAAAATTTTCATGTCTGAAATTTACAAAAAAATAAGTCCGGCTTCTGCCGGACTTTTTAAAGCGAGAATCTTTTGCTGGTTAAAAAATTAATTAATAACCGTGTCCTTCTGATCAAGAAGCTGCTTGTATTTTTGAATGCTGGCTTTAACGGTTGGATCGTTAGGATACATTTGCTCGAGCTTTTCCCAAATCATTACCAGTTTATCATAGCTCTGAAGATTTTCATAAGTCTCAATTAATATCCTGTATGGATTGTAATATGAACTTACATCTTCGGGATTTTTTTCAAGGTCAGTCAATGCTCTTTTCTCAACAAAGGATGCAATTTCCTTGTACTTATCTGCCACGCCGGAAGTACGATAAAGATTCCCGATTTCAAATAACAACCCGTTATCTATTCCAATAATATTATAAGGAAGTTTTCCATTCATTTCATCAAGAATACTGATGAGCAAATCATTTCTGTTAGTGTTGCGATAATGAACAGCTAATCTCATGAAAGCATTTCTATAATTTTGCGCCATTCTAAGGTGATTATTATCAAAGAAGACTGTTGAATCACTAAGTCCTCTGAATTTAAATCCCGGCTGGTAATCTTCGCTGAAGCCAGGGTTTTCGATTAACTGTTCTCTCATAACTTTTTCGTTTAAAAATTCTTTACCGGCTGCCCTTTTTTCCGGGACAAGCCTGAAAGCCATTCCTTCCATTTTTAAATAATCCTGGAGACCGATTTTGCTGTCATCCGAACACGTTACCGCAAAGTAAATTGGTCGTTCCCAATTGTTAGCTTCGACAATTTCTTTAACCATAAGATCCTGTACCCGTACGGCTTTAACGTCACCGAATGTTAATGAATTATCCATCCGCCAGGTGATATTTCCAGCTTTAATTACAGAACTATCCTGGATTCCAAACTTTTGAACAATATCAGCAAGCTGGGTTTCATTTTTTGGCTGAGGAACGGGTACTGTGACATTCCTGGATTCCCACTGAACAGGACGTACCTGATTAATTTGTGTTTCTGATAATCTTATTCTCACCGTTCCGACACCATAGGGATCATTATTCTTAAGCTGTCTTATATACCATTCTGTATTTAACAAACTAAGATTTACAACTTTAACATCCCGCCTTATATTTTCAACATCCTGCAAATACCAGAGAGGAAATGTGTCGTTGTCACCATTTGTAAACAGGATTGCATTGGGGGCTGCACTCTGTAAAATATTGTATGAATAATCCCATGCAACCCAGTTTCTTGAACGGTCATGAGTGAAATAATTTGCCTGCAGCATTTTGACCGGAACAAGAATAAATGAGAAAATAAGTACGCCGGCGACTACAGCATTTGCAGTTGATTTGCTTTTTATTTTTCCCTTAACAAGATCAACAAGTCCCTGCACACCTATGGCAATCCAGATAGAAAAAACAAAAAATGCTCCAACATAAAAATAATCTCTTTCACGAGGCTGAGGTTCCTGTTGATTCTGGTAAAAGGCTGTAAGGTGTCCCATCAGTATAAACATAATTATAAACACCGAAGCCATTTTCCAATCTTTACGGAAGTGATGATAAATCCCGAACAGACCAATGAGGAACGGAACTGCGAATAATGAGTCAGCAGCTTTTCCTTCAAAATCAACGGCAATAATTCTTCCAATTAAATTTCCGATATCATTAAACGGGGCAATGTTCGCTCCGTCATCCTGAACCCATCCTTCACGTCCCGCATAGTTCCATAGAAGATATCTTGTCATCATATGATTCATCTGGTACCTGTAAAAGAAATCAAGGTCAGTTGAGTAATTGTTATAAACCACCATTTGATGAGGTTCAGTGGCATATCTTCTTTTAAATGTGGGAAAGTCACCGTATTGTTCGCGGTTAAGATAATTTTCAAGCAGTGGAAAAGTTTTTGGTTCATTTTCATTCATCGGAGGGTCCTGGTTAGCCCGAATAATCACCAGAGAAAAAGTGGTAAATCCTACTAGAATAAAAACTGCTGACATAAATACCAGGTGCAATGTTGGCTTGTTCTTTTTAACAGAATAATTCACCATATAACCGATACCAGCAAGAATAATAATAAACAAGATAATCTCGAGCAAAGTATCTTCACCTGCAATAGCAGTCATTAATGCAGGAAGAAATTTTACAACTCCCGGATACGTCGCAAACAAAGCAACGCCACCGATCATTAACGGCATATAAAAAGAATTTCTTGTAAATATTTTACGAAAGTTGATTCCTATGATAAGGGCGCTTAGACCGAAAATCATAAGCTTAAACTTTGTATCAAAATCCTTGTATGCTTCAGGAGCAGGGGGACTTGAAGTTTTTTCACCTGCCCACCAAACCAGGGCGAGCAGTAAAATTATTCCTGAATGCGCAAGAAAAATATAGCCTGTTTTCTTAAGAGAAGCTTCGTCCCGAATATACTTGCGGAAGAATATAACCATTACAACCGGAACAATAGTAAGAACGCTCATCAGGTGAACTCCTGTTGATAAGCCAACCAGGTAAGCAATTGTTAAAATATATTTTTCGTTGTCTTTTTCATCTGCTCTTTCATACCATCGCAGAATGAGATACGTAATGATCGCAACTAGAAATGTGCTGAACGCATATACTTCAGCTTCAACACCGTTAAACCAGAATGTGTCACTAAAGCAAAGAGAGAAGGCGCCTATTGCTGCAGCAATGTATGTTACCATTGCATCAAATAAATTTTCCGGTTTCTTTCCTTTATAAATATTGATAAGCTTAACAGCAACCAGGTACAAGAATAGAACTGCAAATGCGCTAGAAATAACCGAGATCAGATTTACTTTTAATCCAACATTTTCAATGAATGGGATTTTTGAAAAGATATTCCCTAGTATCAAAAAGAAAGGTGTTCCCGGTGGATGAGGAACCTGCATGTAATAGCTTGCTGCGATAAATTCTCCGCAATCCCAAAACGAAACCGAGGGCTGAACAGTTGCCAAATAAACATACAGTGAAAGAAAAAATACAACTGCTGCTATTATTCTATGAAGAAGTTTTAAATTCATTATTTCCTCTGAGTTGAAAAAGAAAAATAAAATTACTCACAATGCCATATTTAAGCAAAGTTAAAACCTGCTGATAGGTAGGATAGCAGCGAGTGTTAAGATTAATTATTGTGAGTCTCCGCTTTTTTTGAAGAATTTATCATACTTTGAAAAATCTGCGGCTTTATGATACTTGTCATATAAGTCTTTTAATTTCTTCATCGAGACTGAATCAAAATCCTCATCATCCTTCTGACGTTTTATAAATTTTTTAAAATCATCAGATTCCTGCCTGGTGAACTGTTTCTCATACTTTTTAAGTTCGTCGAGGTATTTTTGCTGATCTCTGAATGACATATCCGAAACGCCTGAAATTAGAAATTCCTATGGTACAAAATAACTATTCCGTCCCTGCAAAAAAATCATGTGAAAATATAGACGAACTGAGATTCTTGTTGTTCCAGATAATGCGGTTAAATTTACTTTATATCCCCATTCGCCAGACGTATCGGATTTTTTAATCTGCAATGATAATTAAACAAGAACTCATTTCATTGATTGAACAGTCTCTAATATTCCGAGTTCGTAACTCGTTGGTTTAAAGTTGAAAGCCCTTTCAAATTTTGTGCTGTCGAAAAGATAAACTGATTGATTCTGATAAAGCATCTCAACACTTTCACGAACATTAGAATTAAATAATCCAACTAATTGTATCATCCATTTTTTAAGAATAGTATAATCCGGTTTAATACCAAAAGCTTTTGCGGCTAGTTCAATGAATTCCTTTCCCGTTAAAACATTTTTACTGGTTGGTAAATGCCAGATTTGATTATAGGCTGTCTCCGTATTTCCGAGCTTTGCAGTTGCTTTGCCACCATCAGCTGTGTAAGTGAAGGAATGTTTTTTATCTGCATCAATAAACCACATTGCTTTTTTACCTTTTTTAAAATTTTCAAAAACTGTGACAGTAACAAAACTCAAAGGAGTGTTTGGCCCGTAAAAGTCTGCTGCCCTTGCAATAATTGCTTTTAGATTTCCCTTTCCAACTTCATTCATAATCATGTCCGCCAGCTTTGCTCTCACTTCACCCTTTTTGCTGTCCGGCTTAATAGGTGATTGTTCAGTTATCCATCCGTTCACTTTTCCGTAAACATAAACATTGTCGAAGAAAACAAGCTTGCTGTTATTTTGCTTACAAGCTTCAATTACATTTTTCATTATCAGCGGCCATTGCTGCTGCCACAATGAAAGCTTGTACTGAATTCCGACTGTCAGATAAACAACTTCAGAACCTTGAACAGCTTTTGATGTTTGTTCAGCACTTAATAAATCTGCACTGACAATTTCGTCACTGTCATTTACTTTTTTCGGATTGCGGCTGACCAGCCTGATTTTATTTGTGTATTGAGTTAAAGATTTTGCAAGCTCTCTTCCAATTACACCGCTTGACCCTAAAATTGTTTGCATTTAAAAACCTTCGCTATTTTTGATAAGAAACTTTTCAAAGATATAAAAAAGTATAATGAACGATTCTGATATAGATCAAGTTGTCTTTTAGTGATCAATTTATTTTTCACCGGAAGTTACGCAGGTTGCTGTACTCATTTGTTGTTCAATTAATTAAAAGTATCTTAGCACAATTTTTAGGCAAAATTTCCAAAGGTTTAATAAAACTCATAAATGTTAAAACCGAAACTGTTCACCACTCTCAGGAGCTATTCAAAAAAACAATTCACATCAGATTTAACAGCCGGAGTAATTGTCGGCATTGTTGCTTTACCCCTCGCAATCGCTTTCGGAATTGCTTCGGGAGTTACACCGGATAAAGGATTAATCACAGCTATCATTGCTGGCTTTATGATTTCATTCCTGGGAGGAAGCAAAGTTCAGATTGGTGGACCAACAGGTGCATTTATCGTAATTGTTTATGGAATTGTTCAGCAGTACGGTGTGAACGGACTGATACTTGCTACGTTAATGGCAGGAGTGATACTTGTGATAATGGGATTTGCAAAATTCGGTTCTATTATAAAATTTATTCCTCATCCTGTGGTTGTTGGATTTACGAGCGGTATTGCTTTGATAATATTTTCCTCACAGGTAAAGGATTTCTTCGGTTTGAACATTGAATCCGTGCCAGCAGAGTTTTTTGAGAAGTGGATTGTTTTTTCACAAAATTTATTTTCATTTAATTACTGGTCATTTTTCATCGGTGCAGTTTCATTAATTATAATAATATTCTTTCCAAAGATTACCCACAGGATTCCCGGTTCCATAGTTGCGATTATCGCAGCGACACTTTTAGTAGATATTTTTCAGCTTCCCGTGGAAACAATCGGAAGCAGGTTTGGTGAAATCCCATCATCATTTCCCTTGCCTGTTTTCCCTGATTTTGATTTTAATGTTATACGAAATCTGATCAGCCCGGCAACAACAATAGCAATACTTGCAGCTATTGAATCACTTCTATCTGCTGTTGTTGCTGATGGAATGATTGGAGGACGACACCGCTCAAACATGGAATTAATTGCACAGGGTGCTGCAAATATTGTTACTCCGTTGTTTGGCGGAATTCCAGCAACTGGTGCAATTGCAAGAACAGCAACCAATATAAAAAATGGCGGAAGAACTCCAGTTGCGGGAATTGTTCACGCACTTGTGCTATTGTTGATAATGTTATTCTTCGGAAGCTGGGCAAAACTTATTCCTATGCCTGCACTTGCAGCAGTACTGATCATCGTTGCATACAATATGAGCGAATGGCGATCGTTTGTTGAAATTTTTAAGTATCCTAAAAGCGATACCGCAGTTCTTCTAACCACATTCGGACTTACAATTATTTTTGATCTCACAATTGCAATTCAAATTGGAATGATACTGGCTGTAATGCTGTTTATGAGAAGGATGGCGATCGTTTCAAATGTTGGAGTTATAACCCGGGAACTGCAGGATGAAGATGAAAAGGTTGATGTTAATTCAATACAAAATAAAAAAGTTCCGGACGGTGTAGAAGTTTTTGAAATCAAAGGTCCTTTCTTCTTTGGTGCTGTTTCAAAATTCCGTGATGCTGTCAGGATAGTTGAAAATCCTCCAAAGATCATTATCATCAGAATGCGTGACGTGCCTGCAATCGATTCAACCGGAATCCATGCACTCGAACAGCTTCTTAAAGAAACAAAAAAACATGGAACTCACCTTGTTTTATCCGGCGTTCATACACAGCCATTAATGGCACTAGCACAGGCAGATTTTATCAGCAAGATCGGTGAAGAAAATGTTCACGGAAATATTGATGATGCTCTTGATCGGGCAAGGGAAATTCTTGGTTTACCAAAGCTAGGAAGACCGGCAGATTTTATCCCGGTTGTAGCAAGAGAAAAGAAACAATAATTAATTAATTGAGTTTTTGTTTTTCAAATTACAAAAACAGATGTTGCTTATTTGATTTGGGTGGGCAGCTCTGATTTTTTTTATTTAATTTAAAAAATATTTTTGAACTCATTACAAGCCTCTCTGTCATTAGAACAATGCACATCAATCATACATAACAAATATTTAATTAGGAACTTAGTACTCTGCCAATTAATTTATCAAAGTTTATTAATAATTATCATAAACAGTGTTGGATATTAAAGTATGCTTCATTTTTTAAAATCCGGGATTCCTTTTAATTATTTTTACGCATTCATCGGATTTCCTTCCACAATTGTTTTGTTCATCAAAGATAATTTTGAATCTTTGACTACACACAGAAAAATTCATCGCGAATGGAAAACAGTTTTCAGTTATGGGTATTCTGACTCATGTTAATTCACACTATCCCGATCATCATATCACTTTATAAGTAGAATAATTTATGGAATCCTTACACGGGCTGGGTACTGCTACTGACTGGATAGTAATGATTGCTTACTTTCTCGGTATAATGCTTTTCGGAAGCTACTTCGCAAAATATAACAGAAGCACAAACGATTTCTTTTTTGGTGGAAGGAGATTTGCCTGGTGGCTCATCACTGTTTCAATCGTTGCTACTGGAGTTGGAAGCCATAGTTTTGTAAAATATTCAGCGAAAGGATTTGAGTACGGTCTTTCCTCAACGATGACTTATATGAACGACTGGTTTTTCATGCCCTTCTTCCTATTCGGTTGGCTGCCAATTGTAGTTTATACAAAGATAAGATCTATCCCGGAATATTTTGAGAGACGATTCAGTCCAACTGTAAGATTTATTGCAACGGTTTTTCAGCTTTTATATATGATCGGTTATCTTGGAATAGGTTTTCTCACCCTCGGAAAAGTTTTCACTCCGCTGCTTCCTGAATCATTCGCCCTATTGGGATTAACTATTCCGGTTACTTTAATGGGAGTGATTATCACAATTGCTTTAATCACAGGAGTATATACAACATTCGGAGGACAGACTGCTGTCATCTTTACTGATCTCCTTCAGGGTGGAATACTATTAGTTACAGGTGTTTTGATCTTTATAATGGGTGTTAGTTACGTCGGGGGATTTGATACTTTCTGGCATCTGCTTCCGGTAAGCTGGCGGCTGCCGTTAGCTGATTTTAATAAGCCGCCCGATTTCAATTTCGTGGGAATTTTCTGGCAGGATGGTATTGCGGGCTCGGTTGGATTTCTATTTATGAACATGGGCTTGCTGATGCGGTTTATGTCTGCCAAAAGTGTAAATGAAGGAAGAAAAGCTGCTGTGTTTAATGTTCTTTTTATGCTTCCGATTTCTGCAATTGTTGTGGGAAGTGCCGGGTGGATTGGAAAAGCATTAACTGAAATGGTTCCATCACAGCTCAGCGCAAATGTAAACCCGGACGAAGTATTTATTGCAGTGACTCATATAATTGCAAGCGAGGGTGTTTTTGGTTTTGTGCTTGCTGCACTTACCGCAACATTGCTTTCAACAGTTGATTCACTCATAAATGCTATAGCTGCAGTCTATATTAATGATGTTCATCGTCCGTTAAAAAAATTAATTAAGAGAAGATTGGCTGCTGAAGACATTGAAGCAAAAAAAGAACTTGGTTCTGCAAGGCTTGCTTCAATATTTATTACAATTATTGGAATCCTGGCGACCCTACCATTCAATCAGTATCCAACTGTTTATGAAGCACATGGATATTTTCATTCGACATTAACACCGCCACTTGTTACTGCAATTTTCCTTGGAGTGTTTTGGAAAAGATTTACTCCTGCTGGCGTATTGGGAACATTTTTAGGCGGTTCATCATTGATGATTCTCGGGGCAAGATATCCTGAAATTATGATTGCACCATTTGCACATGGAACCCCCCTTGATCCGGTTCATCCTTATACTTACATCAGCGCTCTTTATAATACCGCTTCGTGTGTTGGACTTGGTGTGCTCGTAACTTATCTTCAACCGTTAATTCAGAAGACTTCAGATCAAATCAGGAAAAGCAAAAAACATAAATTAATTATAGATACAATGATAGTTTTGATTGTTTTATTCCTCCTGATGGTTTGGTTCAATCTCGGACCGCTTGCAGTATTATTACCTGTAACAATCCTTCTTACTATTTTCGTATCAATATCTGCGGCATACTATATCAAGTTTGATCCGACAGTACATCTTGAAGGTTTAACATTCTGGTCTATCAAAAAAGCAAAAGAAAGATTTAAGGGCGCAAAGGTAAATGAGAGAGAAGGAAAGATC